>Ga0164313_10001410_pt1 | contig 21206 bp, 16 predicted proteins | sample GuaBasSedimGuay4_FD_113735 | JGI IMG/M metagenome (GOLD analysis project Ga0164313, IMG submission 113735) | Subseafloor sediment microbial communities from Guaymas Basin, Gulf of California, Mexico - Guay4, Core 4569-4, 0-3 cm | ecosystem: Environmental > Aquatic > Marine > Hydrothermal vents... | reverse complement strand
TCTGTTCTTTAATTTTCTTATAAACATTCGACAAATGTACAATGCAACACCCAAAACGAAAAAACAGAACCTGAATATCAGTAAATTAAGACCTTGTACTTAGAGGGTGGCGAAGACAAGACAGAAACTATATGGTTTTCTTACCAACTAATTATACTGGTACCGTAAATTTTTCCCTGGTAATTTATTTACACTGCTATGGATGGACAGCTCTGCAGGGAATGAACTACACAAAGCTGCATAATGTTGCTGACATCTCTGATTTTATAGTTGTATACCCCAGTTCGATCGATAACTGGAATAGCGGAATAGGAGACAATCCTGATTGGCCGACTCCCAATGTCGATGATGTTGGATTTATCAATGCTATGATTGACACTCTGAGTATTCATTACAGCATTGATCTTGAAAGAATTTATGCTTGTGGTTATTCCAATGGTGGTTTTATGTCATACAAACTGGCCTGTCAACTGAGTCATCGTATTGCAGCCATAGCATCTGTTGGTGGGGTTATTTCATCCAATACTGCAGCCAATTGCAATCCACTTCGTGCAATGCCGGTTCTCCACATTCATGGTACTGAAGATCCATGGGTTCCCATTAATGGTACCATGGGTTCGCATTCAGTAGATCAAACCCTTAGTTACTGGACTAATTTTAATAAATGCGCCGAGGCTAACACCACCATTTTACAGGATTTAGATCAGACAGATGGCTGTACCGCCGAAAAGATCAGTTATACTAACTGTAGCTACAATAGTAATGTAATCTATTATAAAGTGATCAACGGAGGACATACCTGGCCTGGTGCCGATCCTCCTGGTTACCCAGCTGGGAATACAAATCAAGATTTTAATGCCAGCGTCGAAATCTGGAACTTTTTTAAAGACCATCAACTTACCCCACCCCCTCCACCTTAACAACCATCGAATGCGAACTGAAGCAACCTGAGAAAGTCTCCCTGAGCATATACAACCAACTTGGGAAATTACTACCAAGCACAAGAAAACCGACCACAGGGCAAACAACAACTTATAGGGTATGCTAAAACGTTTGTTGATGGGATTTACTATTACAGATTGCAGGTGGGAGAACAGGCCGCTAATGAAAAAATGGTCAAAGTGAAATATTTGCTTGACATTCATCAATTTTGTTGTATCTTTAAGGCGATGTTTATAACATTTTTAATTTAAACTCGCAACCATGAAAAAAAAATGTCTGTTAATTTCCTGTGCTTTCATTTTACCTATTATCCTTTGTAAACAAACATTCTCGCAGGAGGAATGGGAAAAATATGTGGATAATCCTGTACTTAATACTGGCGATGAAGCATCGTGGGATGAACATTGTGTAGCCTCGGGGCCTATTATTAAATTTGATGATTTATACCATATGTGGTATAATGGAAGAATGAGTGAGATCAGCAACTGGCAAATTGGTTATGCCTCGTCAGATAATGGCATCAGCTGGACGAAATATCCTTTTCCGGTTATTTATTATGGGCAGTTTGGTGAATGGGATAACTACAGAAGGGTGGAATCAATAATCCGTGTAAACGACACCCTTAAAATGTGGTTTTCAGCTTATAAAGAAATTCCATTTGAAATGCGTATTGGCTATGCCTGGTCAACTGATGGCATTTCGTGGGAAATACACCCGGATCCTGTTTTAGATATAGGCCAGGATGGAGAGTGGGACGATAACTTTGTTTACGGGCCTTCGGTAATTTATCATAATAATGAGTACCTTATGTGGTACACTGGAAATGGTGGAAATGATAATCCCAGCAGAATTGGTTATGCAAGCTCTGATGATGGAATTAACTGGGAAAAAGACCAGGTAAACAACCCTGTTATTGAAACCGGACTTGAAGGCAGTTATTATGAAAGCTGGTTAAATCACCCCTGCGTTATCCGAAATGACGGATTATTTGAAATGTGGTTCTCAGGGCATGATGTATTTGAACATTACCGAATTGGATATGCCCACTCGGAAGATGGTGTTGATTGGAATTATATTTCTGAAGAGCCTGTTCTTGACATCGGAGCTAGCGAAACATGGGATGACATCGCGGTATATCGCCCCAGCGTTATAATTGATGATCACCAATATAAAATGTGGTATTCAGGATATAATGGCTCCAGGCATAGGGTAGGATATGCCTTAGGTAATACTATCACAGGAATTGATAACTTTGACCAGATTGAATCGTTTTTTTCCAGTTGTTTTCCAAATCCGGTTAAGAATAAATTTGAAATTAATTACATTTTAGAGAAAAATGCTCTTGTAGATATCACACTTGTAAACTCCGAAGGAAAAGTGATAAAAACGCTGGTAAATATAATGCAACAGCCTGACAGTCATATTATACAGTTTGACGCATCAGAATTAAAAAGTGGGGTTTATTATTATATAATCAAGGCAGGTAATCAAAAAAGTACAGGTAAGATTATAAAGATAAATTAATTAATTACTTGACATTTGGGTTGTTTATTATTAACTTTGTATAGAAAATAAAAAGCAGTAGTATAAAACCCTGTCAGATACCTTTTCAGTTGGGTTTATAGGTTAATAAGAATTATTTTTCTGGCAGGGTTTTTTTTAATACCTGAAATTATGAGTCCAGGTCTGGATTAAATACCAAATACAATTGCTTAAACCTGTTATTAAGTTTACTTAACATTTGGCATTCCCGTAGATTTTAATGAATCCTTCATAAGGATTGAAGAAATTTGTAACCTAACAAAGCAAATCCAGTATAACACTGCACACCATTTCCTCTCTAAAGAAATACTTTAGTGAGCAGCTTGCTCTGTATAAAAGGGTCAAAATGAAGGAGACATTATTGACCCTTTTTTTATTGTTTATAGTTTTATTGATTTATATATGCTGAGGATACTGATTAACGGACCAGTAACTTACCAATCCGTTAATTCTAGAAAACAAACTAAACCAACCTAAAAACTTCACTTATTTTACTCCTGCAAATAAAATGCTTGTTTCATTAACTGTGAGTTTTATTGATTGCAATTTAATTTTCATTTCTATAAGTTCATAAGGAATGTCATCAATGTAAGCTTCGTCAGCAAAGGCGAATTCTACATTAAGAGCATTTTCGTATATCCTTTCAACTGCTACCTTTTGTGTGTCAAAAGGGATGTCATCTATATAAGCTTCTTCTTCAAATTCAAAGTCAACTTCCATTTCTTTTTTGCTTAAACATTCAGCTGCAATTGCTTCTGTATTAAATGGAATGTCGTCAACATATGCTTCTTCTTCAAGTTCATAAACTACTTTCATTGCTTTTTTATAAAAACAATCCGCTGCTATGCATTCGGTATTGAAAGGGATATCATCTATGTATTCTTCTTCTGCCATTTCAAATTCAACTGCCATAGCTTTTTCATATAAATAATCAGCAGCTATTTCTTCAGTGTTAAAAGGAATGTCATTGATGTATGCTTCATCTTCTGGTTCTATATTCAGAATGGAAGCGTTAAGGTTCAAACTCAGGGCAACGATAAGGGTTGTTGTGGCTGTAATTTGTAGTAGTGTTTTCATTGTTATAGTTTTTAAGTGTTGGTTTCTGAGTGCTAAATTACAGGTGTTTGACCCGTCAGTAAAGACATTTTCGGTGAGTGGAATGCTTTATTCGGTAAAAAGGGGGATTATGATTTTAAACTGGATTTTGCCTAATTAGCTCATTTTTCTGTTTCATTTTTTTCACGAATCATTTCTTTTTTGACATGTAACGCAAAAAAGCATTAACTTTATGTGCCATCTAAAAATTCTAAAATATGAAAGCATTTATTATTATCAGTTTGATTTTTCTATTTGCAACTACCGGCTCTTTTACTCAAACTGACGACATCCACAAATTAAGAAGAGAGCGGATGGTTACTAACCAGATTCAGCTTCGTGGATTGGATCATAAGCAAACAATAAATGCAATGGGTATTGTTCCGCGTCATTTATTTGTTCCCGACAATCTACAGGATAACGCATACGATGACCGTCCTCTGCCTATTGGCCACGGACAAACCATTTCGCAGCCATATATTGTTGCTTATATGACTTCAATCATCAATCCTAAACCTGATTTTAAGGTGCTTGAGATAGGAACCGGTTCCGGCTACCAGGCTGCAGTACTTTCAGAAATTGCAGATAGTGTTTTTACCATGGAAATTGTTCCGGAACTCTATCAATCCGCCTCTGCCAGATTATCGGAGCTTGGCTTTGATAATATTAAAATAAAGTTCGGGGACGGCTATTACGGCTGGCCGGAACATGGGCCTTATGATGCAATTGTTGTTACCGCTGCTGCTGAGTTTATACCTCCTCCGCTTCTTGAGCAATTAAAAGAAGGCGGTAAAATGATCATTCCTGTCGGGTCACCTTTCATGGTGCAATCACTGATTCTTGTGAATAAAAAGAAAGACAGAATAACAACGACAAATTTAATGTCGGTAAGATTTGTACCCTTCACGCGCCAGGAATAAGTATCATAATGAGAAAACATCTTGCGATAGGACTTATTTCAGCAACTATCATCGCTTACCAGCTGGTTGTTATGCAAATATTTGTCTACACTCAATGGCATCATTTCGGGTTTATGATCATTTCTGTAGCTTTATTAGGTTTTGGTGTTGCCGGCACTTACATCTCAATCTACTCTGGCAGAATAATTCGTAAGGCCAACTCTTTTATTCCATGGATTATCGTATTAACAGGCTTTTTAATGGTTTTATCTGTTCCCTTGTCACAGTCAGAGTTGATCCGTTTTGATTCGTTACTGGTATTCACAAATTTTAATGAGAAATTAAAACTTGCTGCAACCTACCTGGTCTATTTTTTGCCATTTTTCAGTGGGGCATTAGCTATAGGCGTTTATTTTATAGAACAGAAAAAAGTAATTGGGAAAGCTTATTTTATAAACTTATTCGGATCGGCCCTGGGCGGTGTTTTAATTCTATTCGCCATGTGGCAATTTAAAATAGAATACCTTCCTTATATAAATGCCATTTTTGTATTTATTGCAGCTTTACTGATTAATCCGAAGTATAGAAAGAAACTTTATTATTCCTGTATTACTTTCGGATTAATCCTATCAATTTTATTTTTAATTAGGCCTATTCAGTATAAACCTTCTCAATTTAAAGGTTTATCCAAAGCAATAGCATTACCAGGCGCTTCGATTGTTGAAGATAAAAGCAGCCCTTATGGAACTTTTCATGTTGTAAAAAGTAAGTTGTTGAGACATGCCCCGGGATTAAGCCTTAATTATCATGATCCTATTCCGGAAATGCAAACCATATTCGTTAATGGCAATTGGGCAGGTGCACTAGGAAACTATCAGTATGCAGATTCAAACTTTTATTTGCGCTCCAGTGTTTTTGAATTACCATTTAAGTTGATCTCACCAGAAAGAATACTTGTATTGGGAGCAGGAGAAGGAACGAATTTAAGCCTAGCCATTAACCACGGCAACTCAAATGTAACCGCTGTTGAATCAAATCCGTTTGTTATACAATGGCTTAAAAAATCGACAGAAACATTATATGTTAGTGATCAGCAAAGCCATTTAGAAATTTATCATTCAGAGTTGAGGTCATTTTTTATGAGCGACACGACACATTATGATCTGATTATGTCTCCTGTTCTTGGATCTTTTGGTGGAACTTCTGGTGTAAATGCTATCCAGGAAGATTATTTATTGACAATTGAATCAGTAAAAGAATTATGGAATAAGCTAACAAATAATGGAATAGCCACCTTCACAACATGGATTGATTATCCTTCAAGGTATCCTTTGAAATTATTAGCAAGCTTGATAGAATCTTTAAATGAATTAAGCATTGCCAATCCTGATGATCACATTGTAGCCATAAGGAGCTGGAATATGATAACTTTTTTGTTGACAAAGTCATCTTTTACAGACAGTATTAAGGTAAACGATTTTTGCGAAAAAATGTGCTTTGATCTGGTTTTATTATCGAACCATACATCACAAACTGAAGAATGTAATTCGTTACAGGATTCCTTGTTTTCTGGATATTTAATAAGACTAACAACGGAACAAAATAGAATGTTTTATGATTCGTACGATTTCAACATTCAGCCGGCCACCGACCAACAACCATTTTTCCATCAATTTTTAAAATGGGGTTCTTTGCAAAAGCTCAAAAAAGTGTTTGGAAAAGAAAGTTTACCTTTTATGGAGATTGGCTATTATATTATACTGCTCACTTTTATTCAGGTTATCATTATCGCATTTACGCTGATTATTCTTCCACTACTTTTGAAACGAATAAAAACAAGAGACAAGTGGCGAATAATAATCTATTTTAGTTGTATCGGCTTGGGCTATATGTTCATTGAAATTGTATTTATTCACCAGTTTATCCTTTATTTTGGAAATGCTATTTATGCAACCGCAGCAGTTATAAGTACCATGTTGCTATTCTCCGGACTGGGGAGTTACTATTCGCAGCACCTGATTAAAAAAAACCATCATTGGTTAATTGTAATTGGGTCCATTGCAATTTTACTCGTACTTACCCAACTATTTTCACTTACTATTCTCCATCAAACAATTGGTTTGTTAACGGCACAAAAAATTTGTGTTTCTTTAATAATCCTGGCACCCATCTCTTTCTTAATGGGAATCCCCTTCCCTATTGGAATTTCACATTTAACAAGTAATCCTGAAAAAGCAATTCCTTGGGCATGGGGGTTAAATAGTTATTTTTCGGTTATTTCTGTTCCACTGGCAACCATCATAGCAGTTGAATCAGGGTATAAGTGGGTGTTTATTCTGGCAGCAACTGCATATTTACTTGCTTTATTAAGTGTTAAACGACAATAAGATCATTCATCGAAATTACAGGGGAGTTATTCAATAGCCTACATAATATATTTGTGATAAATATTTGCCTTTGTTTCCGAGAAATGATCAGGGAACAAAATATTCTTTTCAGGCATCAGGCTTCATATATTTTAGAAGTGAAAAAATCACATCTGTTAAATTAGGATGGAGCATTTTGAACTAAATCATAAAGGCACCTTTTTGGATGAAGAATATATGGTAGGTGCAACATTTTCAGACCCTTCACTGGAATTGTCTTTCATTTCTAATCTTTCCATCCTGGCGGAATGATATAGGTTATTCCCCATTCAACAATGTAATTAGTGATCAGGTTTGTAGATGGGTTTACCGGCTCAATTATAGTATTTTTTGAATCTTGGTAAATAACTCCCAAATCAAAATTCCATCTTGAGGATAAGCGATAACCAAGACCTAATTTATACTTAAATTGATTGAAAAACCTTTCTCGCACTTCCTGCCCAAAATTGTAAAAAACTTCAAAGTATGCAAACACAAATAAATTATCGTTATCATTCATTGATTGAGTCAATATGGCTAACGCAAGATAAGTTCGGTTACGAAATCGCCACGACATACTGATGTCATCATTTGAATATATTAGATTTCTCATCTCAATCTTGCCCAGATTTGTAACTAGCCACCTTTTTTGCAAATTTGTAGTGATTCTGAAACCTACAAAGGGTCTAAGTTCAATACTCGATAATGATAATGTTTGCTTTGTTCTTGCAAAATAGAATCCAAGTGAAACTTCATAGAATCGCTGAAACTTATATACTCCCGTTGATGTTAGGGTTATTTCGTACCATGGAAATTCTTTAGAAAGCAATACATTATAAGCTGCATTGCTACGCCACGAGAAATGTTCATTAATACTCCAGCCGACATTGAAATTATTCCAAATCTGGGGTGCGATGTCCTGGGCTTTTAATCTGTATGATAAAACACTTATCAAGATTAATGAACTGATAATTAATTTCTTATGGAGGGCAAACAACAATGTTTGGTATAATTAAAATTAATTTTTCAAATTTAAAACTAAAAACTCATTCTTTACTCAACTTCATTCGATCGTATGCTTTCATCTCGAATTGCAATATGCCATGCTATAAAAAAAACGAGGCTAGTAAACTTATTTATGTTTGTAATTATATTTACTTCTAACGGAGTTTTAAAGGTATATGAACCTGGTTTATTTTTATTATCAATTAATTTACATAAATTTTATGCACTCTGCTATTTAATCCGGGAGGTAACCAACCAGGCCTTATTACCACCCTCAGATAATATTTTCCAGCTAAATCCGGGACTTTAGCAGTTATATTTGTATGATAACTTTCATCAATTATCAAATTAGAAATTTCTTCGATTTCCTGGTATGATATAACTTCGCCTTTTTGATAAAATGCGACTGCGATATAAGTCCCCAGGCTGTCGTTTGCTATGATCAATGGTTTGCCGGTGGGGTTTGAAACTTTAATTGGTATATTAACCAAAGAACCGGCTTCAAATTCATCATCGTCAGGTTCAATTTCAATTACAAGGAAATTATATGTTCGATACTTCTTAATAGTTGTATAATAAATTTTCTCTCCTGTAGCTGTTTCGATGCTGTCTAAATTTGGAATTGGAAACGATACATCTTTATTTAATCGTAATCCTTTGTTAGTGTGAAATAACATCACTTCTTTATCAAGAAGGCGCTCTTCAATTCCTTCCAGATCATATTGATTTTTCCTGTATTTCAGAGAATTATATGTGAATACGTTTTCATTGGCATAATAAAAATATTTGGAGGCTTTTTGATATGAATTAACAAACACAACCGGTTTGTTAGCTGCTATACTATGAATATCAGTTGCCCATGTATCCCAATCATGAAACTCAACCCTGAAATGATGCTTATATTTCTCAGGTAGGTAATTGACCATCATTATTCCACGTAATGAAATGATGAATATTGCGCTTATTGCCCCCAAAATATAAATCGCTCTTCTTACTTTCTTTTTCGAACGAATACCTTTGTACGCGATTATCATTAATGGGACAAGGGCGGTGCTGGTCCAGTTGGCTTCAACCGGTCCTCTGAACGACATTAAGAAACCTAAAAGTAAAACACCGAAAGCATTATATTTCAATGCTCTGTCAAATGAGTTTTTAGGTTTATAAATGCTTCCAAAATATAGTATTATAAAGGCAACCAGCGGATTAAGAATACCTATTTGTCCTAAAATAAAATCATAAACACTTTGCCATTTAAAATAAAATCCAGTGCCTCTTTCAACAAGATGGTAATATGCCGTTACAAAATCATGCTGAATTTCCCAAATTAAATGAGGTATCATTAATATAGATGACAGAAGAGCAACTATCCAGAAAGATTTTTGCTTCAACAATTTCGGATTAGAGATTACTGTGAAAAAAACAACAAGTACTCCTGTGTATTTGCTATATAGAAGTGCGGCTATCGACAGGGAGAGAAATATAATGTTTTTCCAATTGTCTTCTTTCAGGTAATTCCGGTAAATAAAAAAGAACACAGCACTGAAAAAAATTAACGGTACATCCGGAACCGCCAGAAAACCTCCTATATGGACAATAAGTACCGAAAACCATAAAACAAAAAACAGGAAGTAATTTTTCACCTCTGCTATTTCAATAAACAGGGCAAAGGCAATAACCGAAGAAAGGCATATGATCAGCCGAACGCCCAGCTCATTGGTTGTGATCAGGGTACCTATCTTAATAAATAAAGCGAGCATGGGCGGATGATCAAAATAACCCCACGCCAAATCAGTGGAATAAAAGTAATAGTATGCCTCATCGTGAATAAGCTCGGTAAATCGCGATTGGAGCAAATTGATAATCAGCCAGAGCAACAAAATACTATAATACAAGTATTTCGATTCTGTCCAATGTATTCTTGATTTTATTGTCATTTTTAAGCTTAATGAAAAGTCGCAATAAAAATAAGAAATAGATTTAAATTAATGCCCTTTTTATACTTCTGTATAAAATAAACCAATTAATGTTTGCACGAAAACGCTGTGTTAAATAAGAAAACGCCAAGAATGAGGCTTTCGTAGTTTTGAAAATCAGGAGTTTACTTCTGTAAGTGACTATTTTCAAGACAAGAGTAACGAAATTATTGGTGTTTTCTTGCTGAGACTAATTAATTACTTTTGCGCCAAATTTAATGTTATGACAAAAGTTATTGGAATAGGCAGTGCGTTAGTTGACTTGCTGATCAAATTAGAAGATGATCAATTACTTAACGAATTAAGCCTTCCAAAAGGAAGCATGACGCTGGTTGATGAACAAACCAAAGACCTGATTGCAAGTAAAACCACTCATCTGGAAAACGAGATGGTGTCCGGTGGTTCTGCGGCCAATACCATTCACGGATTGGCAAAACTTGGAGTACAAACTGCTTTTTTAGGAACAGTTGGAGTTGATGCAACCGGAGATTTTTTTTGTAAGGATCTTGAAAAAAGTATGATTAGCCCTATATTGCATCGTTCTTCCACTGCTTCGGGCATTGCAAGTACATTGGTTAGCAAAGATGGTGAAAGAACTTTTGGAACTTACCTTGGCGCATCAGTCGAACTTTCCGGCAATCAGTTAAAAGATGATGATTTTAAAGACTTCGATATTCTACATGTTGAAGGGTATATTGTCTATAATCATGAGCTTCTTGAAACCGTTCTCAGAAAAGCCAAGCAAGCAGGGCTTAAAATATCATTGGATCTTGCAAGTTATAATGTCGTTGAAGACAACCTGGATTTTCTTAAAAAAATGCTTGAAAAATATGTGGATATTATATTTGCTAACGAAGAAGAAGCCCGGGCATTTACAGGGGAAAGCGACCCCGAAAAAGCATTAAATATTCTTGCAGAAAATGCGGAATTGACAATTGTTAAAATCGGTCAAAATGGCTCTTTAGTTAAATACAACGAAACCATGTATAAAATCCAACCGGTTTTAACTGATGCAATTGACACAACCGGAGCCGGTGATGTATATGCTTCCGGATTTTTATATGGATTTATTAATGATATGGGTATCATGAATGCCGGATATTTAGGTTCGCTTATGGCATCAAAAGTTATTGAAACTTATGGCGCAAAAATCCCTGATGTGTCAATAGAATTAATAAAACGAGAAATAAAATTATTGCGCTCAGTTTAATTAGTATAAATAGTTAAAGGGCTACAAACGAAACACTTATTTTATTACATTTGCCGACCTATAAATTTTAAAGTGCTAACCATTTAAGAATTTGATTATTATGAAGGTTTATAAGACGACTGAAATTAGGAATATTGCGTTGATCGGTGGAGCTAAATCCGGGAAGACAACCATGGCTGAGTCCATGCTATTTGAAGGCAAATCAATAAATAGAAAAGGAGCTGTTGAGGACCATAATACCGTTTCCGATTACAAACAAATCGAGTTAGATCGGGAACATTCAGTTCATTCTTCTTTATTAAACACCATATTTAATGAGGTAAAAATAAATATTATTGATACCCCCGGATTTTCAGACTTCGTTGGAGAAACTATAGCTGCTGTTAATGTTGCTGATACTGCTCTTTTTATGGTAAACGGTCAGGCCGGAGTTGAAGCTACTACCGAAACGGCATGGAGACAGGCAAGTAACAGCAATACTCCCGTGTTATTTTCTATTAACCAGTTGGACCATCATGGAGCCAACTTTGATGAAACTATTACTTCATTAAAAGACTATTTTGGCGACAAGGTTACCGTTGTTCAATATCCTGTAAATGTAGGAGAAGGTTTCGATACAGTAATCGACCTTATTTTAATGAAACAACTTAAATTTAAAGATGGCGGTGGAGCAGCTGAAATTTCAGATATACCTGATTCTGAAAAAGACAAAGCGGACGAATTACATCTCGCCCTGGTTGAAAATGCTGCAGAAGGTGATGAATCTTTAATGGAGAAATATTTTGAAAACGACACCCTTACCATGGAAGAAATGAGAGAGGGTGTAAGATTAGGTATGGTTAGCCGAAGTATTTTCCCGGTTATGTGTTCTTCAGCAAAACACGGCATAGGCGTGAATCGTATTCTTGATTTTATAACGCGTTCCTGCCCTTCACCTGATCTAATGCCTGAGAAAAAGACAACAGATGGAAAGGAATTTTCCTGCAAAGAAAGTGACCCGACTGCATTATTTATATTTAAAACATCAGTTGAGCAACATTTAGGTGAGGTTTCTTTCTTTAAAGTTTTAGGAGGAACTGTAAAAGTTGGCCAAGACTTACTCAATTCAAGAACAGAGAATAAAGAGAGGATATCTCAGCTATTTATTCTTAGTGGTAAAAATCGCGATAAGGTTGACTCCGTAAATGCAGGTGACATTGCTGTAACTATTAAGTTAAAGGATGTTCGAACAAGTGATTCGTTAATGGATATCAAGTCGGGCTCTGCGGGGTTTGAACCTTTACAATTGCCGGCCCCTCTTTTTATGGTTGCAATTAAACCTGAAAACTCATCTGACGATGAAAAGTTAGGAGCTGTATTAAATGAAATGCACAGAACTGATCCAACCCTGGAAATTGAATTCTCGCGTGAATTAAAACAGTTAATTATTAAGTCTCAGGGAGAATTTCATGTAAATACGGTTAAATGGTATCTAAATACGATACATAATATTGAAATAAATGTTTTTACGCCAAAGGTTCCTTATAGGGAAACCATTACTAAATCGGCTCGTGCCGATTACAGACATAAAAAGCAATCAGGAGGCTCCGGACAGTTTGGCGAAGTTCATTTGATGATCCAGCCTTATTTTGAAGGATATAAAGATCCGACAGACTTCCCTATCCGTGGTACTGATGAACATGAAATGCCCTGGGGTGGTAAACTTATATTTAAAAACTGTATTGTTGGAGGTGCAATTGATACACGCTTTTTACCAGCTATTTTAAAAGGACTTATGGAACGAATGAATGAAGGACCTTTAACCGGATCATACGCCCGTGACATAATCGTATATGTCTATGATGGTAAAATGCACCCGGTTGACTCAAATGAGATCTCATTTAAACTTGCTGGAAGAAATGCATTCAGCATGGCATTTAAAAATGCAGGGCCTAAGATTATGGAACCAATATATGATGTAGTCGTTAGTCTTCCTGAAGATATGATGGGAGCAGTAATGACTGATCTCCAGGGCCGCAGGGCTATTATTATGGGTATGGATGCTGATGGTAAAAACCAGATAATTAAGGCTAAAGTTCCGTTGGCTGAAATGGGTAAATATGTTACTTCATTAAGTTCGATTACCTCAGGACGTGGTACTTTCAGCATGGAATTTGATGCTTACCAACAGGTTCCGAGTGATGTCCAAAATAAATTGCTCAAAGAATACGCAGCTTCTTTAGAAGAGGAAGATTAAGAATAAATGACAAAACTTAAAAAGGGCTTTCAATCGAAAGCCCTTTTTTTATTCGCGAAACTCAATTTTCAAAAACGTAGTGCATTGGAAATTGTAAGTTGAACGCCTGTCTGCCGAAGCAACAGCCCAGGCAGGAATCCCGATAGCACAGCGTATCGGGATAAATGAGTTTAATTCTGATTGTTATTTGTTCTTAGCGAACACTTTTGATATTTTCATCTTTCCAACTACCAGCACATGATACATAGAAGGAATGATCACCAATGTCAGGAATGTCGCAAAACTTAAACCGAAAATTACCGTCCAGCTCATTGGCCCCCAAAAAGTCATATTATCACCTCCAAAATAAATATGAGCATCAAATGTATTAAGGAATGCCAGTATATCAATATTCAATCCAACAGCAAGTGGCATTAAACCTAAAATAGTGGTAATTGCCGTCAGCAACACAGGGCGTAACCTGGTTTGACCTCCTTCAACAATACATTCTTTGGCTATATCTATTGGGAGGTCTGCACCATCCGGCAAACCCAATTCTTTCCTTTTTCGTTGTTTTAATAAATCTACGTAATCGATAAGTACAATTCCGTTATTTACAACAACACCTGCAAGTGAGACTATCCCAATACCTGTCATAATTACAATGAAATCCATATTAAACGTGGCTAAGCCTCCAAATACCCCGATAGTACTTAACACTACAGTAAATATAATCATGGCGGGTTTAACAAATGAATTAAATTGAGAAACAAGAATGATTGAAATAAGTACAATGGCAATGAGTAATGCGGTAGTTAAAAATGCCATAGATTCTTCCTGTTCCTGCTGTTCACCTGTAAATTCATAATTGTATCCAATCGGCATTTCAAAGTTTTTCATAATCATCTTCAGCTGATCATTAATTTCCGTTGCATTATATCCAGTCAACACATTCGAATAAATCGTTATCACCCGATCCCGATCGATTCGGGTAATTGCACCATAAGTAGTACTATACTCAAAATCAGTAACCGCTGAAATAGGAATCTGGACAATTTTACCAGACGACTGACTTCTGAAAGTTATCCTTTGATTGATCAGGTCGGCTATATTATACCTGTATTTATCATCCAGTTTCATTCTAATTTTATATTCATCTTCCCCGTCCTTAAAATCCGATATTTCCTTTCCAAATAAAGCCGTTCGAAGGGCATCACCAATCTGACCGGTAGATAAACCATATCTTCGCGCCCTTTCCCTGTCGATATGCACAATTAACTCCGGTTTACCAATATCAAGGTCGATGCTTAAACCTTCAATTCCCTGAATATTCTCTCTGTTTATAATGGAGCGAATTGTATCAGTTAAATACAATAAGGTGCTAAAATCACGACCCCGAATTTCCAGGCTAATTGGTTTTCCTGCTGGTGGGCCTTGCTGTTGTTCTTGCACAGATATTGTTATTCCCGGATATTGTCCAACCAGATTATCTGCCAGGTCATCCAGAATCAACCACGTATCTTTTCCTAATCTATCTTCAAAATCAACAAAATTAATCGTACTTAAACCCCTGTTTGAGCCACCACTTCTTCCGCTCCAGCCTTCCCGTTCTCCAACAGCCCCTTTTCCAACCGTTGTTAATACAGATTTTACAATATCCATATCCGGTTCAAGCATTTCCAATACTTTATCTTCAATTTCATGCATTGCTGAGTCCATAACATCAATATCAGTATTGATAGGCATTTCAGCAAGAATATTTATATATTTAGGAGCTGAAGATGAAAAATTCACCACTTTCGGATCAGATCCGAAATAGAAGGTCATCGTAAGGATCATTAACAAGATCGTTCCGGCAATCAAAGCATATGGTCGCCAGCCTTCTAAAGCAAACTTAATAAACTGCAAATACGTTTTTTCAAGCCAGACAAGAGCCACTTTTTGAAACCACATAGCTAACCTGGAAAGAAACAATAAATCAAGAAGGCCTATTAAAGCGAATATCAGCATTAGTGTACCCAGCCAATTTATATTAATTGCATAGAAACCAAGGGCTACAATTACGAGAACCAAAGCAATTGTCAGGCTTCTTTTTGGTTTGGGGATGACTACATTTGATCCTTTTTTGAAGAAATCAGTAAAAATAACAGGTATAATTACCAATGCAACAATTAACGATGATGTTAATACAATTATCAATGTAATAGGCAGATACGACATAAACTCACCCATCATACTGTCCCAGAACAGCAATGGGAAGAATGCAGCTAAAGTTGTTGCGGTTGAGGATATAATTGGCATTGCAACTTCTCCCGTAGCCTGTTTTGCCGCTTCCATTACTGAATACCCTTTCCATACATAACGATATATATTCTCCGTAACAACAATGGCATTATCTACTAGCATTCCCAAAGCGAGGATCAAAGAAAATAAAACAATCATATTGATTTTATACCCAATCATCCCCATAATCATAAACGACATGAACATGGACATTGGAATGGCTATACCAACAAATAATGAATTACGAGTCCCCAGGAATAGAAATAAAATAATGATCACTAAGATCATTCCAAGAATGATGCTGTTTTCCAGATTGCTTAACTGTCTCTTTACCGTCTTTGATTGATCCTGGGTAACAGTAACTATAAGATTATTTGGAATTACATTAGTTTTTTTAGATTCGTCAAGGATAACCGTTACCTGTTCAATAGTTGACAATAGGTTTTCACCACTCTTCTTCACAACTTGTAAGGAAACAACCGGTAATTTTTCAAGTCTAGCATAACTGTCGCGTTCTGCAAAACCATATTCAACAAAACCAATATCACGCAAGTAAACGATATTACCTTTTTCACTTTTTACAATAATGCTTTCAATTTCTTTTGGATCGGTAAACTCACCAATTAGCCTGATTGAACGTTTTATTTTACCCAGTTTAATATCACCACCGGACATGGAAATGTTTTCAGCTGCCACTGCATTTTCCACATCACCGAAACTAACCTGCAGGGCACTCATTTTAAAAGGGTCCAAATTAATTTTAACCTCACGCTCAGTTACTCCAGTAATATTAACCTTAGAGACTTCATAGATTGCTTCAAACTCATCTTTAAGATCTTCTGCATAATCTTTTAATTCATTCAAACTAAAATCACCTGACAAGTTTATGTTAATGACCGGAAACTCAGAAAAATCGATGTCAGAAACCATAGGGTCATCCAGTAAATCGGTGGGAAGATCACTTCTTGCTTTATCCACAGCGTCTTTCACATCTTGCAAGGCTGTTTTTATATCCACATTTGTCTGGAATTCAACAAATATACTTGACGCGTCCTGAGTTGACAGGGATGTCATTTTTTTGATCCCTTTTACTGATTCTACCTCTTTTTCAAGCTGCCGGGTAATCAAATTCTCTATATCCACAGGTGGATTCCCGGGATAAAGCGTTTGCACCATAACCGTTGGAATATTTATCTCGGGGAATAATTCTTTTGGCAGGGTTATATATGAATACAATCCAAAACTTATAATCGCAACGATGATCAGATAAACTGTATTTTTATTTTTAAGTGCCCAGGATGATAGCCAAAAATTCCTGATTACTTTGTTGGTATTCTCATTTTTCATGATTACTAAACCATTTAATCTTATTCAGTTATTTCAATATAGGTTCCATCCGAAACATTGCCGTATCCATCTGTAATTATCAAATCATCATCAGATATTCCCGATAAAACTTCACTTTCGTTCATATACGACCGCCCTGTTTCGACATATTTCTTTTTGGAAATCCAGTTATGCTCATTTTGCTCAGCTACGTATAAATAAGAGCCGATTACATCTTCCCGAATAACCAGTGAAGGAACTATGATCGCATCTTCAGCATTGTAATCATTAATTTTAATAGTAGCCAACAAATTAGGCTTCAACCTTCCATCCAAATTATTGATTTCAACCTCAACCATAAAAGTTCTGTTTTGTTTGTTAAGCACATTCCCAACCCTTGATACTTTTTCCTCAAGTATAATATCCGGATAGGTAGGAAATGTTATTCCAACAATATCACCTTTTTTAATAACAGGCAGATATGATTCGGAAAGTTTCGCTGAAACAAATAATTTGTCAAGATCAACAATAAGCATTAACTGCATTCCGGGAGAGGCCAGTTCTCCTTGCTTTAACATAATGTTTTCAACGTATCCATCAATAGGCGAGCGGATGATTGACATATTGTACTGTTCCTGTAAGGTTGCCAATTTGTTTTTCAATGATTCATAATTATTCTTCGTTTCAAGGTACTGGCGCTCTGAACCAACCCCTTTATTCCAAAGTTCTGTTTGCTTGTTATAAAATATTTCAGCAAGATTAAGTTGTGTTTTTACTTCTTCAATATTTTTTTCAATCAGGCTTGTATTCAATTTGGCCAATAATTGTCCTTTCCTAACTTTTTGCCCTTCAATTACGTTGATTTTAGTTATCTGCCCGCTCACTTCAGGACTTACATAAGCTTCATTTTTCGCTTCAAGTTCTCCTGTTGCTTCGAAATACCTTGAAAAGTGTTTTCTGTTTACTTTCTGAACCCTCACTTTAATATTATTGGTGTTCAAGCCATTATCAGGTAGTTGCAATTCAAGCTCTTTTATCTTTCCCTGCAAGACAACAATTTCATCTTTGTAATTTTTTATGTCTTGTTTTATCGAATCATCAGTGACCTCATTGTTACATGAAATCATGAAACTTGCTAATATGAAAAGTGTAATTAATTTTTTCATTGATTTATTTATTTATTCAGTTTGTCAATATTTTGTTCTAAGATTTCTCTTCCTTTATTATTTACAATACCATACATGTGATAGGTAAATATTTCTTTAAAAAAATATGGAGCTACTATCTCTTCATCGGAAAAAATACGCGATGACATAATTGCTTCAATCCGCATCAAATTCAGACGTGCAAGGATTTCCTCGTTGATGTCTGCTCTAAAAAGCCCTTCTGATTTCCCTCTCCTTAAATTTTGAAGAACGCTATCATAAATGTGCTGTCTCTTACGCCTGGATACTTTTTCGTGAATTTCAGGATAGTATTTTTTTAAATCATAAATTAAGGTGGGCTTATGTTCCCTGATCATTTTCAGCTGTAATCCATAATAGGTTAACATTTCTTCAATGGCATTTTCCTTTCCTATAAGCACTTCAAGCATTTCGCTTTTTCGTTTTTCATATACACTATCCATCACTGCCATCACCAGTTCTGTTTTATCTGAAAAATATTGATACAGGGTTTTTTTTGAAATCCCCATTTCGCGAACTACATCATCCATTGTCACACTTCGAATGCCAAATTCACGATAGAGTTCCCACACCCTTTTAACTATTTCAATTTTTTTATCATTCATAATTATTAGGGATTTATTGATTTGGTCAGCAATCTTTCAAGATCTTCCCCTGCTTTCAATAAAATAAGAGCTGCATTTATATAATCCTGTTCTGCATTTAAAAACTGGTTTTGCGTATTTAAAATATCCAGGCTCGATGCCATACCTTCTGTAAATTTTATGCTTGTAGTCTTAAATATTTTTTCAGCTACTTTACGTGCCTTATCTTTGTTACTATAGACAGAATACGCATTTAAGTATTCGTTTTGAGCGGTTTGATGCTGCAGTTTTAATGTAGTTATTAATTGATCTTCCAATACGCCCATTTGTTCATATGCTATCCGCGCTTGTTTCACCTTAGCGTCCCTTTCACCACTTGACCATATTGGAACTTGGAGGCTGATACCAAACACTGAACTGGCATACCATTTACCATTGGGATCAAAAAAGTCCCACTGATTACGCTGAGCATTAGTCTGAAGATTAATATTTGCCATAAGTGAAGGCATATAATTGGTTTTTTCCAGCTTCACTTGCATCCAGCGGATTTCTTTCTGTTTTGCCAGAGAAACATAATCTACATTTTCATTATAGTCGAACTGCCGGCTGACTATTGAAGAATTTTGTCGTAAATCAACAAGTTTATTCATATTGTCATTTAGAATAATAGAATCCTGTTCATTTAAACCAAGATAAAATTTCAAAAATGCATGCGTGATACTAAGTTGGTTTTGCAAATAAATCTTGGAAGCTTCCAGATCAGCAACCAGTAACTCAAGTTGATCCACATCTATTTCTTCGGCAAAACCAACTTCGTAAGTCATTCGTGTTTCTTTGGCAAGTTTGCGCGTAACTGCAAGTGTAGTATCAATAACCCAAGATGCTTCTTCGGCCGATAAAACATTATAATATGAATTAGCTACCTGTTGTTTCACTGCCACTTTATCTTTAAAAAAATCAACCGATGCTTTTTCCATGAATATCTTTGCTGTTTGCAGGCCGACAATATATTTCCCGCTAAACAGTAACTGAGATGCAAATAGACCGGCATTCATACTGTACTTTGTTCCAAATTGTATTTCTATGTCTTCTCCCGGTTGACCAAAGAATTCCCCGGGAATCAGGCTGGTGGGCCGTTCAATATTGTCGCTGTAATCAATCGCACCACTCAGTTGGGGTAATCCGAACGAGGTAGCTTCGCGCATTTGTTGCTTGGCAGCTTCAATGTTCTTTTCCGAGTATATCACATCATAGTTATTTTCCATAGCGTAGTCAATCGCATCAGAAAGGGAGAACTGATATACATTTTGCGCGTCAATCCGGCTAAATACAAGTAAAGCAAGAAATACCACTAAAATATTCTTTAACAGTTTCATAGTTATCTTATTATTTAATAAACCCTAACGGGACGGCAAATATATAAAATATAAACCCTGGAAACTTATTTTGTATAAATAGTTTCCTCAGTTTATGTTAAATATTCTTAAATAGAAATTGTTTAGGTCGTTCTGAATAATTCTCCCGCTGTATCTAACGACATTTTTTATTAAATAGCCTGTCCCATAAAGATCTTTTCTGGCTTTTTTTGATCTTTTTATTTTCTTTTTCCATATCTTTCATCAATTGTTTTGACGAAGCCGGTTGCTTATCATAATGAGCCTTAAGCTTTTCTTCATGCTCCTTATTGTTGTTTTTTACCGCATGTTTCTGGTATTTATAAGCATTTCGTTGCCCTTTACTTCCACGGCACCCTGATGCAGTGCTCATAACAAGCAATAGTAGTATGAGTACGAGTACACTGAGTAATTTTCTATTTTTGACGAATAATTGCATTCAATAGCTACAAAAATAAGAGAAGTGACTATTTCTTTATTTCTCAAACAAAATAATATTGAATTAATTGCGTTTTTGATCAAATTTCTTGTTACATGAAACGACACATTCTATTAGTATTTTCAATGACGGTAATGATATTATTATCAGTTACTGTGTCGTGTAATAAGGATAATATCAATCCGAATATACCAAACGTCATTATCCGTATTACCATTAATCCTAATTCAACACAATACCTTGAAATAAATACGGTTAGCGGGTGGCTATATTTAGATGAAAAACCGGGTGTATATATCCCGCCTGGCAGCAGGGGAATCATTGTTTACAGAACTGATATAAATAAGTTTAAGGCATATGAGCGTCAACCTCCCAACGATCCTTTTTTATGTTGTAATGAAACCAAAACAGTGTGTGGAAAACTAGTTGTGGGTGGTAATTTTCCTTTTGTAAAAGACACTTGCAATAATAACTTGTATCAATTGTTGGATGGATCTTTATTTCAGGGAGAAGGAAGATACCCCTTAATTGAATATGCTGCCGAATATGACGGAGCACTACTGCATATACATAATTAAACCCGGAATATGCATTAGAAAATCTATTCCTAGTTACAATTACTGCAAAATATACCACTCCGTTAGATTTTGAAGCCTCACCATAGCGGTGCTATGCTTTCATTTCAAAACCTTATATTTTATTGTACTTGT
>Ga0164313_10001409_pt1 | contig 21216 bp, 21 predicted proteins | sample GuaBasSedimGuay4_FD_113735 | JGI IMG/M metagenome (GOLD analysis project Ga0164313, IMG submission 113735) | Subseafloor sediment microbial communities from Guaymas Basin, Gulf of California, Mexico - Guay4, Core 4569-4, 0-3 cm | ecosystem: Environmental > Aquatic > Marine > Hydrothermal vents... | reverse complement strand
CTCACCGTGAGCCCGTGGCCCGCCGAGGAGACATCGACGCCTCCGCCCGCACCGTTCGACACGGCGAGGGCCGGATCGCTCCCGGAGGCGCTGATGCCGACTCTCGCCGTCGTCGTCACCTCGCCGTCGCCGTCCGTCCACGAGGTGGTTCCCGGCGGGCCCTGCGGCCCCGGCGGGCCCTGTGGACCTTCAGCGCCGCAGGCGATGGCGAAGGTCAGGGCGAACTTGCTCCCCGCGCTCGGACCTGATTCGAGGCGAAGCTGGTAGCTCCCTGGATCGCAGGGGTTTTCCAGCCTGGCCACCACCAGCCAGGGCGCCCAGCGCTCGATCTCGAGTCTCTCGGCGCCGAGGAAGGCCTCGCCGGGCCACCTCCCGAGCCTCTCGCCCATGATGATGAGCAGGCCCTCCTCCTCATCGACGTGGGCGCTCAGGATGGTGGGCTCGGGCCCGTTCTCGGCGACCGAAGGCAGCTGAGCCCCCGCCGCGGCGGCCAGGACGGAGAAGGACACGACGAGCACGGTACGAAGAAGCAGGCACCGCATGGCGACGCCCAATCTTGTAGTCAACAACCGGTCTATTGTTGAGGAAATTATTGTACACGAGCATTTCTGATGAGGTTGTCGTCGGGAGGGGCCTTCATTTGACCGCGAGGAGGGCGATGCCCGGCGTTGGGCGGGGTGGTTGCAGATGGACTCGACGGAGGGGCCTGGACGATCTGCCTTCAGGCTTCAGCGGAGTCTTGGATATCGAGGCGAGCGGCCCGAATTCCTCATTCCTAATTCTCGATCTTCCGCGCCGTTAGACGGCGCGGAAGATCGAGCTGCCCACCATCTGCTCCGGCTTCTCCACGCCGAAGAACTCGAGGATGGTCACCGGGAGATCGAGAATGCTGGGGTTGGCCTTGGCGGCCTTGCGGGAGGAGAGCAGGGTGCCGGGTACCAGGTCGCGGGCCATGGAGTGGTCGCCGGACCACGCCCACGGGTTGAGGTTGATGGTGGGCTTGCCGGTGGAACCGAGCACCGACGTCGATGCGCTGCGGAAACCGGGGGTGTAGCCGACCAGCAGCTCAGGCATCATCGGGGTTGCGGGGCCGACATACATATCCTCGCGGCGGTAGACCTTGGCGATCGGGCGCTGCCCGGTCTCGGGATCGGTGATCGCTTCGAGCTCGCGGATGAGGCGCGCGCTGATCTCTTCGACCTTCTCGGGCGGCACGATGCCTTGGCCCTCGCGACCCTTCAGGTTCATGTAGAGGCCATTGAAGCCGACGCCGTAGGCCACGGTTTGGCTCCAGTCGACGTCGAAGATGGAGGTCTCCTCCTTCTTCATCGCCTCGGGCTTGATGGTCAGGTAGCCATTGTCGCGAAGCCAGGTGTTGAGGTGGAACTGGCGCGCGAACTGGGCGAAGCCGTGGTCGGAGCAGATCAGGAGGAGGGTCTTGTCGTCGACCGCCGGCAGCACCTTGCCCACGAGCTTGTCCATCTCCTCATACAGGTGCGGAATCCAACCGGCGAAGCGAACGTCGGACTCGGAGTGCATCGGGTGGGTCTCGTCCATGTTGCGCCACAGCATGTGGGCGTCCTGGTCGGTGGAGGAGACATAGAAGTAGAACAGCCCGCCGTCGAATCGCGACCACTGGTGGTCGAAGAGCGCCATGCGCTCCTTGAGAATGAGCTCGGCTTGGCCGACATACTCCTCGTCGTTGATGACCTTGTGATCGAATGCCTTCATGTCCGCCGGCAGACCCTTGGTCCAGAAGGCGCCGATGTCACGGGCGATCTCGGCCCCGAACTCGGCCGGATAGGTGACCGGCGCCGCCTGCGCCGAGGGGTCGATGTTGATCGGCGTGACGTAGAGCTGGAAGTGGGGTGCGATGCCCTTCAAGAGGAAGCGCGCAATGCCCTGCACCGAGCCGATCACCGGCAGCAGGTCGAAGGTGACCGTGACCCACGGCGAGTACTCGCCGCGCTTCAACAGGATGCTCTGGCCCTGGATGTCAATCCGCGCGCCGTCGGCCTTGGGGTCGAGGTAGACGGTGAACGGGATCTTGGTGGTGTTGGCGTAGGGGTCCTTGCTTGTGTCCTTGGGTGTGACCAACGAGTTGACCGGGCCCAGTAGGTTCGAGCGGACGACGTTTTTGTTGACGTCGACGTAGAGCACCTCGCCGCCCTCGAGGTTTGGGTAGTCCTCGAAGGGGTCCGAGGTGTAATAGGAGAAGACCCCGTACGAGTCGACGAGGTCCGGTGTGCCCATACCGGCGATCGCCTTGGTGGCGGTCTCCTCGACCGGGAAGTTGGTTGGGATCTTTGAGATCCAGGCCGGGATGTCGCGCTCGGTGAGGTAGGCCCAGAACGGCTTACCGCGGCGGAGATTCTTGGGTCCGCCGCCCTTGATGGGCAGGTTGACGTCACCTATTTTGAAGCTGATGTCGGGTTCGGTGTTTTCATAAATGGCGAAGAACGGAGTGTAGGTCGCAGGATCGCGGGCGATAAAGTCGGCTATGCCGTGCCCACCGGGGGTCATTCCGGTGATAAAGCTCGACCATGCCACCGGGCTCAGGGCCGGCATGGTGGTGCCGAGGGGCGTAAACGTTCCCATCTCGGCGAGCTTCTTGAAGTTGGGCAACCGGCCCATCTCCATGAGGGCGCTGAGGATCTTTGGATCGAGGCCGTCGAGGCCCAGGACGATGACCTTCTTGTCGGTGGATGAGCCGCCGCCGCAGGACGCCAGTGGCAGGGAAACCCCGGCCGCTGCGGCGCTCCCGGCCAGCAGTCGCATGAAATCTCGCCGGTCAACGCCGGCTCCATCTTTCAGTTTTCGGTTCACTGGAGTTGCTCCCCTGTTTCGCGCGTCACGAGTTGAGACAAACTCGAGGTTGAATCTATTCCTGAATCCTAACAACTATTAGATGCCGAAGGCTCCCAGGAGCCAGAAGATCAGGAGCCCGAAACCGAGGCTGAGCACGGGCATCAGGATGGTAAAGAGCTCCGCCAGCAGGGTGCCGCGCAGGCTGCCGGCGACAGCGGGGTCAAAGGCCTTGCCGAAACCGTAGCGATTGGCGATGTAGCCGAGAGCGACCACCAGCAGGAGACCGAAGACCCAGAGACCGCGGTGGCCGGCGACGCCCTGAATCCTGACCACGAGCAATGCCGGCCACAGCACGGCCCAGGCCACCATGTCGGCAATCGCAACCCAGACGAACGTCCTGGCTCCGGGGCGCTCGGATCGAAAGCTGGAACCCGAGAGGATGGCGCGCTTGATGAGGGCGGCCGCAGCGGCGCCGAGGATAGCCGCGGGCACCGCAATCCACACCAGCAACCGGCCAAAATCCTCGGTCGGCGGCATGGCGGACGAGGTCGCAACAGATGACCAGACAAAGGTAGACATCAGATTCACGCTGACCCTACCACCTCGCCGTGAATTGTCGAACCCGAAGCCTGCTCTCCTGAGAAGCTCGGGGATTCTTTCGAGCCGGGCATGGGGATTTGGCAAACGATCGAGTGCCGAAGGCGCGATAGATCCACAGCCTGGGGCGTAAGCCCCAGGTAGCGGGCGCGACAAAACCGGAGCCCCGAGGGGGCGACAGATTTCGGCTGCGGCGTGAGCCGCAGGCATGATCTTTTGATTGGCTGTCGCCGCTTCGTGGCTGGCTATTTCTTTCGTATCGTGTTCCTGGGGCTCACGCCCCAGGCTATGTATATGTCGCCGCTTCGCGGCTGGCTCGAACCATCACGAAGAAAGACTGGAGTTTCATTAGGCATCTTCGAACTCGGGGAGATACTCGACCATTCCCCTGGTCCCTTCGAGCGCCCCGCTCTCGAGTTCGGCGACGAAGAAGAATGGGTCGAAGTCGGGTCCCCGGTAGTGGAGGCCGAGCTCGGCCGCCGGCCGAAAACCGAAGCGCGGGTAGTAGTCGGCGTGCCCGAGAACGACGACGACGTGCTCACCCAGCTCGCGGCACGTCTCGAGACCGGCCTCCACCATCCGCGATCCGATGCCGCGCCGCTGAAGCTCCGGAAGGACGGCCATCGGGCCGAGGCCGATCGCCCTGGAGGTCGTTTTGCCATCGCGCACCGTGACCGGGGTGAAAAAGATGTGGCCGACCACCGCACCGTCCAGCTCCGCGACCAGAGAGACCAGGGGTTTCGCCCTGGGCCGGACAGCATCGACCAGATCGGCCTCGAGGTTGGTTTCGAAGGCGCGCAGATTGATCTGGCGCACCGCCGCGTGGTCGCGCGGCTCTTCCGAGCGGATCGTCACCGCAAGGATGGCAAAGGGGACCTTCACCGGTTAAAACGGACCGAGTTGCAGCGACCCACCGGCGGTGACAGCCATCTCCAGATGCGCCTCGACGTCGTGAGTCGTGGCGGTGACCGTGAGGTGTGCTGTATCGGGAAGATCCAGGGTGACGAGGGCACGACCACCGATGGTCGTAGTCTCAATGTGCCGGTCGCCGCCCACGAAGCTGCCGAGGGTCGTCTCTACGCGGATCTTGGTGCCGTCGGGCGCGGGTTGAGAGAAGTCCGCTCCGGTCCGCACCTCGATTTCGATCTCGGCGCGTCCGGGTTCGTCCGCGGCCAGAGTCACCCGCTTGAAGAGCGCGAGCCAATCCTTGCTCTGGGTTGGGAGGTTTGGTCCGCCGTCAGCGCAGGACGTGACCACAAAGATCATCGCGAAAATGAGAATCACGCACCATCGTGCCCTCATGCCCCCTCCACGATTTAGCCTAGACGGATTATACGCCTTTCTGAGAAAGGTGTTTGAGATCATCGGCGTTTTCTTCCCAGTTATCGCCGTCGAAGTCGCTAACGCGAATCAGGGCAATGGTTTCCGGGTTGAGACAGCGCACGTTGACGCTGACTCCGTCGGGGTTGGAGCGCGGGATGTAAAAGGACTTGATGCCGCAGACCCTGCAAAAGTGGTGTTTGGCGACCCCAGTGTTGAAGGTGTAGGTGGCGAGGTCCTCTTCACCCTGGACGAGGCGGAATCGGGAGGCGGGCACGATGAGGTGGAGATAGGCGGTCATCGAGCAGATCGAGCAGTTGCAAAGCTGGACCTCGAGCTCTGACGGCGCATCCACCTCGAATTTCACCCTGCCGCAGTGGCAGCCGCCACGGTGGGTGATCGGTTCAGGTGAGGTGGGCATCGAGAGGGAGTGTACCTCAGGCAGTTTGAATCAAGATTCCGGATACCAGATACCGGATCCCGGATCCCGGATCCCGGATACGGTCCCGTCCGAGGGAACGCCATGATTGGCCGGCATCTGGAATCTGGTATCCGGTATCTGGTATCTGGTTACCGGTAATCGTCCCGTACCGGCGAGAACACATCGATGATCCGGCAGGAGGTGATGGAGCGGCCGGAATGGACGGCGTCCGGCGGGATAACGCGGTAGTCGCCAGCCTTCAGGATCTCCGCTTCGCCCTCGATCGTGAGCTCGAACTTGCCCTCGATGATGTTGGTCACCTGGTCGTGAAGGTGCGAGTGCTCGGGGAGGGACACCGCCGGTTCGAAGGTCCAGTAGGCGACGGTCATCCGGTCCGAGTGGATGAAGCGGACCTCGGTCCCCGGGATCAGCTCGCGGCTCTCGATGTCCTCAACCTTCATTGTCCAGTCCTTCACGGCCCGGAGGAACAAACTGCTTGTGTGTTCCACTCTGATCTTGACCATGGCCTCTGGGTTGGGCGACCAATACCTGGGAGGGGACCCCGTAGGTGACGATCGTCGTCGAGTACAGGACCTTCCATGACGCCGGCCCGAGATAATCGGTGAGCGAGATCGGCCGGCAGCCGCCGACCAACGAAGGCTTCAGTGAGTGGACGGCCCACCACGCCGCGATCGTCAACTTCGAGAGAGCATTGGTTCCGAATGTGAGGCTGGTCAGGCAGAGCAGCCCGTGAGGCCGGAGCAACTTATAGGCCTGGTCGAGGGTGCGGGTGATGTCCCCGATGGGCAGCAGATCGAGGACGTAATTGCTGACAAACCGATCGCACGAGTCGGGAGGCAGAGGTATTCGAGGCCGGCCGTCGGTTCGGGTAACGGAGACTCGCGCTCCGTACGGCACGAGTCGCTGCCTGGCCAGCTTGGTCATGGTCTCCGAGAGGTCGAATCCGGCATAGGTCGCGTTGCCGGGCAACTCCGTATCCATCAGACGCTGTGCGAAGGCGCCGGTCCCGCATCCGAATTCGACGACGGCCTCCGCGGCGCCGAAGTTGCCGAGCTCGACCAGCCGGTCGATGGGCCGTCGCTCATAGGGGGATTGGCGGTCGTGTCTGCGGCCGACACGATCGTAGAAGTCCCGCGCCTGTTGTCGTGTCAGCAGCGGACCGGTTACAGGGGCCGATGACATACCGCTTCGATGTTGTGGCCGTCGGGGTCGAGCACGAATGCACCGTAGTAATTCGGGTGGTAGTCGACCCGCAGACCCGGAGGGCCGTTGTCCTGTGCCCCGGCGACCAGCGCGGCGGCGTGAAACTCATCCACCGTCTGGCGGTCGCGGCTGGTGAACGCAAGGTGGATGGCCGGCCTCACGGGATCCCCCTTTTGGATGAAGAAGTCCGGTTTTTCGAGGATTCCGAAGCCGCAGGCCTCGCCAAACTCCATGACCACGTGATAGCCGAGCGGCGCGAGAGCCTGCTCGTAAAACGCCTTGCTGGCAGAGAGGTCGCTCACGGTGATGATGATGTGGTCGAGCATCGATCCTCCTCCTGATAGTCAATGTACTCCCAGCCTCCGGCAAGAGCAACCACCGCTCGGTGCGGTGCATCGTCGGCCGCGGGGGGATGGTGATGAGGAATGCAGGCGAGGACCGCCACGGAGAATCTCGCGGATGTCCAACTTTCAACTTCAACCGTTACTTCTGAAAGAACAAATACCCCGCCAGACACACCAGGATGCCGGCGAAGATGCGCCTGAAGCTCGCCGTGGAGACGTGCTCCAGGAGGCGGGCGCCGATCTGCGCGCCGACGATCCCGCCCGCGCCGAGCAGTAGACCAATCCTGTAATCGACGTTTGCCAGCTTGTTGTGGGCGATCAGGGCCGACAGCGAGATCACCACGATCGCCAGGAACGAGGTGCCGACCGCCTTCTGCGCCGGGAAGCCGAGCAACAGGAGCAGAGGGATGATCAGAAACCCGCCGCCAAGCCCGGTGAACGACGCGCCGACACCGACAATCACCCCACCGACGATCATCAGCAAATAATTGAGGTTCACCCTTCCCTCCATTTCTTATGTGTGAAAAATCCGAAATCCGAAATCCGAAATCCGAAATCCGAAATCAGATTCCGTCCTTCGGCTCCCAAAGTTCCACCTTATTGCCCTCCGGGTCGACGAACCATCCGAAGCGGCCGTAATCCTCCTCCTGGATCTCACCCACGACCTCGGCCCCACCCTCGGCGACCTGGGCGAGCGCCCCGTCAAGATCGTCGACCACCAGGTTGATCATGAAGTCCCTGGTTGAAGGATCGAAGTAGGTTGTCGAGGCCGAGAACGGTGCCCATACGGTCATGCCGCCGGGCGGCATGTCATCCGGTTTCATACTCGCCCCGTAGGGATGCTCCACCGGCAGTTCGAGCCACTTCTGGTACCAAGTTCCGAGTTTTTCCGGATCCTCGGACTTGAAGAATACTCCGCCGACACCGACGACTTTGGCCATGATTTTCCCTCGCTTTCTGCCCGAGAACGATAGCAGAGTCGTGGTCTACAATGCCGGGGTGCGGCAGAAGGTATTTCATCAAATCTGGGGGCGCGTCCAGGGTGCGCGGGTACGGATGGAAGAGGTCGGCAACGGCGTGACCCGGATCCGGATGACCAGTCTCGGCGCCCGTCTTCTCGGCTTCGAGGTCGATGCCTACCTCGTCGGCAACATCCTGATCGACACTGGGTTCCACCACATTCAGGGCCCACTTCTGGCAGCCCTCGAGGACCGCGACATTGGCGTCATCTGCTGTACCCACAGCCATGAGGATCACACCGGCAACTGTGCGGCGTTGGCCGCCGCCCACGATTGTCCGGTCTACCTGCGGCACGCCGACGTCATGTGGGAGGAGGGAGAGTACCCGCTCAAGCCCTATCGGTGGATCTGGTGGGGTGTTCCGGAGGCCTTCCAACCCGAGGAGATGCCGGCGATTGTGGAGTCCTGCGGACGCCGATTGGAGGTCGTGCCGACGCCGGGTCACTCGCGCGCTCAGGTGGCGTTTTTCGAGGAGGCGACCGGCGATGTCTTCACCGGCGACCTCTTCGTTTCACAGGGGGCGGCCGCGGTGCTGGTTTGGGAGGACCCGTGGGCCGCGGTGGTATCGCTGCGACGGGTGGCCGCCCTCGAGCCTCGGCGAATGCTCACCGCCCACGGGCTGATCGTCGACAACCCCGCGTCTCGGCTCGAACTCAAGGCTGACCGGATCGAGGAGGCTGCCCGCCGCTCGGTCGAACTCACGGCCGAGGGTCTGCCGCCGCGGCAGGTCGTGCGCCGGGTCTTTGCCAACGGCGCCGTGAAGGACCGGTTCTTCGAGTGGATGACGTCGCACGAGTTCTCACGCCTCAACTTTGTCCTCGCAGCCGTCAGCCACGCCCCGGAAGGGCTTGAGGCTTGAGGCATGAGGCTTGGGGCTTGCCACGCTCCACGCCTCATGCCTCACGCCCCAGGCCCCATGCCCCACGCCTTCTCGTTTCTGCCATAATCGGGGCTGTGCTGGCGATCGACTCGTTCCGTGCCGCGCTCGGCGACTTCAAACCCCGGATTCTCCCCGATGAGGAGGGGCAGACGAGGGCTGCGGTGGCGGCGGTGTTGCGGCCGGGACCAGATGGTGTGGAGCTGCTCTTCATCCACCGCGCCGAGGATCCGGACGATCCCTGGTCGGGCCATATGGCGTTTCCGGGCGGTCGGGTGGATCCGGGCGATGCCGATCCGCTGGCCGCGGCCCTCCGTGAAACCCGCGAGGAGGTCGGTCTCGATCTCGAGGTGGTCGCCGAGCAGATCGGCCGGCTGTCCGACGTTGCCGCCATCGGTCGTGGACGGCCGATGTCGATGGTGATCAGCCCTTTCATATTTTTCGTCGAATCCACCCCACCTCTTGTGCCGAATTACGAAGTGGCCGAGGTCGTGTGGGTGCCGGCATATTTCATCGTTGACCACTCGAACCGCGAAACGATGCCCTACAGGCATGGCGACCTCTCCCTCGAGCTGCCCTGTTATCGATACCAGGGCCACCTCATCTGGGGAATGACCCTGGGCATGGTGGACGAGCTGTTGTCGCTCGTCGCCGGGGACGATGGCTGAGGTGAGTTCGAGAATCAGTCGACTCGTGGCAGTGATGCTCTGCGTCGCCGCGTCAGTGGAGGCGGTCGATTGCCGCCTCGTGACGCCCGATGGCCTACCGCTTGCCGGCGCCCGCGTGACTGTGCTCGGGCGTGGTGACTCGATCATCGCGGATGGCAACGGGAACTTTGCTCTCGACCCGGTGCCCGACGTGCCCTTCGTGCTCTTTGTTGCTCGTCCCGATGGTGTCGCCCTGCGACTGATCACGGTGACTGTCGTCCCGGCCGATGGGCCGCTGGTGATCGAGGTGGCGGCGGCGGGTGAGACCGTGACGGTGGTGAGTGGCGTGGTGCCCGACCTCGAGCTGCCGCCGGCGGTGGCGGCGACGGTAATGGGCCGCGGGGATCTCGGTCAACGCCTGCCGGCTCAGCTCTTCCAGATCCTCGAGAACATCCCAGGCGCCGGCACCAGCGGTGACGGACACGCGGCGGTGCCGAGCATTCGCGGATTGCCCCAGCATCGTACTCTGCTCTTCCTCGACGATGGCCGCGTGAGATCCGAGCGTCGCGCGGGAGCGTCGGCCACCTATCTCGACCCCGAGACCATCGAGGAGGTCGAGGTGGTGCGGGGGCCGGGTTCCGTGGCCTACGGCTCCGATGCCTTTGGCGGCATCATTCGGGCGCGGACCCGCATGCCCGATTCCCAGGGGACTACGGGTCTTCGGTGGAGCACCGTCGGCGGCACCGGTCTTGACGAGCTGGGGGCTGCCGCCGAGATCACCACGGGCCTGCTCGGCGGTGGCGTGCTCCTCGGCGGCCACTACCGCGACTACGGCGACTATCAAAGCCCCGAGGGCACGATCGTCAATTCGGGATCGACCATGCAGGGTTTCCGGGCCGGCTGGCAGGCGGCCGCCCTCGGCGGCATTGTTCAAGTGGGGTGGCGCACCGACGAAGCGCGCGACGTCGGGAAACCGACCCCGGACTCGGAGACCCGGCGGGTCTTCTATCCGAAGGAGACGTCCCACCGGCTCAACCTCGGTTTCGAGCGGCCCGGCCCTGGCGGCTGGAGTCGTCTCAGCGTATCCGCCGGCTGGGATGATTACTCGCTGATTCTTGCCAAGGACCGATTCGCCACCGAGTCGACGCCGCGTGACCTGGCGGAGTCCAGGATCGATGCCAATGATTTCAATGTACGGGCAGACGCCGAGCGGCCACTGGGCGACTGGCGTTTGGTGCTGGGCGCGGAGGTCTACGGCCGCTACAACCTCGGGGCGGTGAACCAGTACACAACCTTCGATGATGGTGGTGAGCCCGCTGAGGAAGAGCGGGAGGTGAGCATCGAGAACGCCCACGGCGCCGATCTCGGGGTCTTTCTCACCGTCGGGCGAGCGCTCGGCGGGTGGCGGCTGAATTTTGGCCTTCGGGGCGATGGGGTGTGGAGCACCAACCAGGGCGGGTTCTTTGGCGACCGGAGCACCTTCAACTCGGCGATCTCTGGATTTGCCGCGGCGGGCGTCGAGCTGGTACCAGACCTCGATCTCACCGCGCAGGTTGCGCGAGGATTCCGCGACCCGCTGTTGTCGGACCGGTACTACCGCGGCGAGACCGGCCGAGGTTTCATCACCGGCAACCCAAATCTCGAGCCCGAGACGAGCCTTCAGTTCGACGTCGCCTTGCGCTACAGCCCCGGCGCGACCAAGGTCGGCCTCTATGTTTACCGATACAGGATTTTCGACCTCATCGAGCGCTTCCGGGTTGGTGAGGATTTCTTCTTTCGCAATCGAGGAGAGTCGGAGATCACCGGTCTCGAGGTCGAGGCGAGCTTTGCTCTCGGAGGCCGGCTCGAGATCCAGGTCGGAGCCCAGGCCCTCCACGGCGAGATCGTCGAGGACGGGAGCCCGACCGACGGAGTCCCCGCCCCCGGTGTCTTCGTGGTGGCGCGTGGAGACCCGGCCAACCGCTGGTGGTGGATGGTGAGGGGCGCGGTCTTTGCGCGCGACGACCGACCCGGCCCCACCGAGCGGGAGGTCCCTGGATACGGTGTCATCGATGCGGGTGTCGGATACGAGCTGGCGAAGTGGCTGGAGGTATCGTTGCTCGGACGCAATCTCCTGGACCACACCTACCTCGCATCTTCAGACGAGGACGCCGTCCTCGCCCCCGGGAGGTCGATTCAGTTGGTGCTGAGGGGGCGGTTGTGATGAACGTTGAAACGTTTGAACGTTCAACGTTAAACGTTGCGATGTCACGTTAGCCGTTACAGAGAATATCCAACTTCATCAGCGCGCGGTCGAACTCGGCGTCGGTCTTGGCGGCGGCGAGCTCCTTGCGGGCCATGGCGCATTCCTCGGCCTCCTCGACGAACTCGTCCTGGAGCTCGGCCACCACATCCTGTGCGGCCGGATTACACACCTCGGCGTTAACCCGGCGGAGGTTCGTGCCCTGAGAGGTCTCCTCGACGACCACACAGTCGCCCATGTGGATCTCGGTCTGGTCCGTCACCACCTTGACGGCGCCACCCGCAATCTCGACGGTGTACATCATGCCCATCTGAGAGGTACTTCTGGCGGATCCAATCAATCCACCCCCGACAGCGCCAAGGGCGGTGTTGCGGCGCTTGGTTTTGCCGGACTTCCCTGACGACGCGATCAAACCGATGGTCCCTCCAACCAGGGCCCCCTGAGTGGTCTTCGAGTCGTTGAGATCAACCCGCTCGGCCTTGACGACGACCCCGTACTGAATCTTGGCCGACTGGCCCTTCTTCTGCGCCTCGGCGGGGGCCGGCGTGAGCATCAGCCCGGCGACGAAAACCATGACGGTCACTGCGATAGATAGATGTCTTTTCATTTTTAGATCCTCCTGTCTTCTTCTAACCGTTTTCGTTGCAGGTCATTCCTCCAATATTGATCGCCCATCATACCCGTGGTCCATTTCGGCCGTCTCCGTACGCGTTTCCCGTGAGGTGCCTCTATAGAGAGTCAAGCCCAAATTCGAGAAGAAGGAACTTCGTCGTCGTCGAAGCTGTGGAGTTGTGGGAAACCCGCCGCGGGTTTTCCAAGTCCTGTGAGAAGGCGGCCCTTTCGAAGGGCTGGCTTTCCATAGGACGTCAGATCCACAGCTGGGTGAGGAGGGGGTGCAGGGGGAGGAGAGGGCAAGTCCTTCCGCAGCTTGAGCATGTAACTCGATCGCCTTACCCATCTTCGACTTCGGCAGTACCCGGCCGCGGTGCTCCAGCGCCCACTCGAGCGACCCTTCGCGATCGGCTTGGACTTCTCCTGCCTAAGCCGGCCGCGCAGCTCGAGGATGCTGTGATGCTCATCGTCTGTGGTGCCTGGCCTCAGCTTAGGGGCCTCCTGCTCGATCTTGAAGAGCTTGCCGATCTGCTTGACAGCGTGTTTAGAAAGCTCGGGTTACGCATCCTCAGCTTTCTGCAGCAGCTTGCGCGAGCTGGAGATGTCAACTCACGGCGAGCGGCAAATGCGATTGCGACCTTTGACGAGGTTCGCGCCATGACCTGGCGGTTTCTCAACCCTTAAAACTGATCGAAAGGTCCGTTGGCGGTCTCGGTCGGTCGCCGGCGCTGGAAACTCACGCTGTCGCGGCCCCTGCCAACTGTCGCTGCCCGCCGGCGCTGCACCTGCCGACTGCACTTCGGAATTCTGATCCCGCCGGACCATCTCGTCGAATCCCGGATGAATCTAAGAATAAGGGGTCGGTTCGCCCCCTTTCATCCAGATTCCCCGGCGATTCAGCCCTGCCGCTTCGCCTTCTCTGACTCTTGTTTCAGAAATGCTTTATACCCCTTCTTGAGGTCCTCCGAGTTCTTCCTAAAATACTTTCTCTCTTCCTTGGTCATGATCCTGAACGGTACCTGTACCTGACTGCCGGCAAAATCGACGGAGAGCCAGTACTGTCCGGGCACGGTCACCTTTTCCTCGGGAAGCTTGAAAAACAAGTACCCGCCGCAGCCATGACGGTAGCTGATTTTAAACTCGTCATCGGGGAGCGTCCTCAGAGTCGTCGTCGTCATGAAACCGGAGAAAAAACGGAAGACGCAGGGTTGGTCTGCTTCTACCGGAAAGTAGTCGATGGTGTCACGCGGTTGCTGGATGCGGAGGACGGCGGTCGGCAGCTCGGATCTGGATGACAAATCGGCAGAGGGTGGCATAAACGCCATTTCCCCCAGTTGCTTGGCCTCCAGGAACTCCTCCTGGGTTGGCAGTGGTACGATCGACCCGTCGGGCAGTTCGAGAGTGAAACTGCTTCGCCTCAGGGTCTGGTCTTCTGCCGGGCGGCGGAGCGTCAATCCCACCTCGAGCATCAACCATTCTTGGCCCTGCCAGTCATTTGCCCTGCGATAGCCGAGAGTGACCCAGCCTTCACTGTTGTAGGCGATTATGGTGTAAAGTCCTTGGATGGTGGAGATGCCCGGCACGGTCGGAACCGGCGCCGTGTTATCGGGTTCCTGGGCCGTGACTGCAGGTGTCCCAATCACCGTCAAAATCACCGTGACGACGCAGACGAGTAAAATCTCCATCAATTTCATCAGGTTCCTCCCAGTTCGTTCTGATTTGGCTCATTGAGCAGATTCCGTGCCAACATGGGCAGATGATCGTTCCGAAAACAGTAACACATGTTTGGAATTGAGGAGACAGCTGTGGCCTCAGTGGAGCATGTCACAGACGATGACGGGGCTGTATGGTTTTGAGAAACTTATCGCCCATAAATAGTATTTGTTGACAAGCTCCATGAATTTTTGACAAAGTGGTCACGGTGGCGCGGGTCTCTCCGAGCGATAATCAAATGGAGGATTTGGAATGAAGCGAAGAGTCATAACGATGTGTCTTGTGGGGTTTGTTGCAACCGTCGGCACTTTGGCGCTCCCAGGCGACTGCGATGCGGCACGTCAGTTTGATACTGATGTCACCTACTATTTATGCCCTATTGATTGATGAAGAAGGTGAAATCGACGCGACGAGTCTGAGCGAATGCGAGGAGGTTGGGTCGGCGTATTGGCCGTGCGTAGGGACGGTCATTGTCGACGGAACCATTGTGGGTGCCAACTACAAGGTACACCACTCCGAGGCTTGCTACTCAAACCCCCCACCGGCAGATGCATGTTTTGGTTTGTGGCTCTCAGATGAATTCGGCCACGGTGAATGGCTTCTCATGTGGTGCCTTCCATGATGGATCGTGAAGGCGAGTCGTCGGCAGCAGGGCGGTTGCCGACAGGGGGATGGCGTCGGTGATCCACCAGGTTGTCGACTACTGAGGGGTCATAGTCAGCGCCGGCGTGGTTATTGACGTATAGCCGGTTTGCCCGGCCTGAAACCTGTACAAAGCGAGGTGCCTGGACTCACCCCTTCAGAAAGGTGCCACCTCCAGTGAACGCGGACCGTTTCCAGGCGCCCTTCCGAAAATTCGAAATTCGAAATCCGAAATTTGTCCCCGGGGAAGGGCGGGCGATAATTCCGAATTCCGAATTCCGAACTCCGAATTCAATCGGGTGTACCCTGTCGCCGGAGGTTTCCTTGAGACATTTCTGGATCGTCGTTGCGGCGTTGTCGTTGTTCGCCTGTGCGCCCGCCGAGGAGCCCGCCGATCTTGTGCTCATGGGCGGGCGCATCGTCACCATGAACGCCGAAAGCCCAGAGGCGGAGGCCCTCGCCGCCCGCGGCCAGGAGCTGGTGGCGGTGGGTTCGGAGAAGGAAATCCGCCGGTTCATCGGGCCCGACACCGAGGTCATCGACCTCGGCGGCGCCCTCGCTGTACCGGGGCTCATCGACGCCCACGCCCACTTACTCGGCGTCGGCCGCGCCAAAATGCAGCTCGACCTGCGCCCCGCGGCCGATTTCGACGAGATCGTGGCGATGGTCGAGGAGGCAGTCGCCGAGGCCGAGCCCGGGCAGTGGATCCTCGGCCGCGGTTGGCACCAGGAGAAGTGGACGCGCGCCCCCGAACCCAGTGTCTTGGGGCTGCCGTACCACGACGCCCTGAGCGCGGTTTCCCCCGACAACCCGGTCATGCTCACCCACGCCAGCGGCCACGCGACGATGGTCAACGGCCTCGCCCTCGAGCTCGCCGGCATCGACGACCGGACCCCGGATCCGGCAGGGGGAGAGATCGTCCGTGATGCCGGCGGACGCGCGATCGGCGTGCTGCGCGAGACCGCGGAAGATCTGGTGGCGTCGAAGCTCGACCGCGAGTGGGATGAGGCGACGATTCGGAGAATGGTGGAGCTGGCGGGGGAGGAGTGCCTGGCGGACGGCATCACCTCGTTTCAGGATGCGGGTTCGAGCTTCCGCCAGGTGGAGCTTTTCGAGCGCATGGCCGAGGCCGGAAAGCTGCCGGTTCGGCTATGGGTGATGCTGGCCGAGGACAACCAGGCTCTGGCCGAGCGCTTGCCGGGTTACAGCGTTCACCGCGAGGGAGGCGCCTTTCTCACCGTCGGCGGCATCAAACGCTGGATCGACGGCGCCCTCGGTTCGCACGGCGCCTGGCTGCTCGAGCCCTACACTGATCTGGCCGCCAGCACCGGCCTCAACATCACAACCCCCGACGAGCTCCGCGAGTCCGCACGGCTGGCTGCGGAGCACCAGCTCCAGCTCTGCTCGCACGCGATCGGCGACCGCGCCAACCGCGTGACCCTCGACGTTTATGAGGAGGCGCTGGCGGGGCTTCCCGACGGCCGCGACCGCCGCTGGCGGGTCGAGCACGCCCAGCATCTGGCGACCGTGGACATCCCCCGATTCGGCGAGCTCGGCATCATCGCCGCCATGCAGCCCATCCACTGCACCTCGGACGGGCCGTGGGTGGTGCAACGCTTGGGCGAGGAGCGGGTCGAGAGCGGCGCCTATGTGTGGCGCAGCCTCCTCGACTCCGGAGCAGTGATCGCCAGCGGCACCGATGCGCCGGTGGAGGCGGTGGATCCAATCGCCTCGTACCACGCGGCCGTGACCCGGCAGCTTGCGGACGGTTCGTTCTTCTATCCCGGGCAGGTGATGACCCGCGAGGAGGCGCTGCGGGCGAGGACCCTGGACGCGGCCTTCGCCGTCTTCGAGGAGGACATCAAGGGATCCCTCGAGACCGGCAAGCTGGCGGACGTGACGGTGCTTTCGAAAGACATCCTCGAAGTACCGGTGGAGGAGATCCTCGATACGAAGGTGCTATACACGATCGTCGGTGGGGTAGTGCGGTACAGGGCGGATTAGGAATTAGGAATTAGGAATTAGGAATTAGGAATCCCCATCCTCCGGCCTGCTCCCTGCAGCCGGGACGGCTACACCACAAGGCTGTCCGGACCTTTGTGGTGCACGCGTCTCGCGTGCAGGGGGCGGGTGCGCGACATTCCTAATTCCTAATTCCTAATTCCTCATTCACCTGGGCCCCGCCCCCTGATTCCTGCCTCCTGCATCCCCTCTGTTAAGCTTTTAGAGGCGAAAAGAGGCAACCATGCCTGGCTACATCCACACCTGTGCGGGCTGTGGAGCGCACATGCAGATTCATGAGCGCTACCTCGGACGCACTCTCAAGTGCACCACGTGCCGGAGAGAGTTCCTGGCGGAGATGCCCGAGGGCATCGTCGCCGAGGAACCCGTCGTGGTTGCCGTCGACGATACCGAAGAAAAAAAGTGGCCCGCCCGTTTTCTTTGGTTGTTGGTGGTGCTCATTCCGTTGGTGATTCTGTTCTGGTGGGTGGGCCAGGACCACAGCGAGGGAGTCGGCAAGACCGTCTTTGGTTCCGAACGCGCCGTCGGCGACAACGCGACCCTCAACACCAGGTTCGAACGACCGGTGCTCGTGGCCCTCGACCACGACTCGGTCGGTGCTCTGGTCGACATGCAAAGCGGGGCGGGCGAGGTCGGAGTGACCTCACCGATACCCAACGATGGTCGCACTCTCAAGATCGAGGCGGGTACCAGAATCCGCATCCTCGAGTTCGCCAACAAGAGCCGGGAGGCGCGGGTCCGTATCCTCGACGGCCCGTGGGAGAGCCGAATCGTCTGGGTGCCTGCAGGATGGATCCGGTGAGCGACGGCACGATAGCCGCCGCTTCGCGGCTCGAGGGCGATTCGCTTGAACCCCAGGGGCTGACGGCCCGGTTGTCGCTTCACGGCTCATGGCTCGGTTCCGAGCGCCGAAGGCGCGATAGATTCATAGCCTGGGGCGTGAGCCCCAGGAACACGTGATCTCAAATCTGAAAAGCCCGGAACGGGCGACAGACATCGAGCTCGGGCGTGAGTCTCGGGCACCCTGATTTGATCGTTTGCTTCGGCGTCGGTAGACTCGATGAGCTTTGGGTGTGGGGAAGACGGTGTGAATCCGTCGCGGTCCCGCCGCTGTGACCGGGGACGAAGGTCGACGAAGCCACTGTGATCTGACGATCATGGGAAGGGTCGGCTGGAGGATGATCCGGGAGTCAGAAGACCCGACCTGAAGTTGGTGACGATTCGACTCTCGAGGATCTGGGGTCGGCGTGACACGAGCGACCGCGGATGGAAAACGGCATCCCGGGCCCTGTGGGGTCCGGGATTTTGCGTAGGGAGGTAGATGGGCCGATTTCTTTCGACCGTGATCATAATTGCCGGCGCCCTGGCGGCGGCGGGATGCGGTCGCGCGTCCGATCGCCCGCCCGCCGTCCCCGGCCATCCGCAACGCATCGTCTCGTTGGCGCCGAGCCTCACCGAAACCCTCTTCGCCCTCGGTGTCGGTGACCGGGTCGTGGGGGTCACGCGCTACTGCGCGTACCCGCCCGCGGTCCGCGAGCTGCCGAAGATCGGCGGCCATCTGGATCCAAACTTCGAAGCCATCGTGTCGCTCGAGCCCGATCTGGTGGTGGTGATTCCTTCGAGCCACGAGAATCGGCGACGGTTGGAATCGCTGGGCATTGCGGTCCTCGAGGTCGACCAGCACGACGTCGATGCCGTGCTCGATTCGGTCTCCATCGTGGCCGAGGCGTGTGGAGTGGGGGAACGGGGGGCGGCCCTTCGATCGACGATCGAGGATCGGCTGGCCGATGTCGCATCCATGGTCGCCGGTTTTCCGCGCGTGCGCACCCTGGTGGTTGTCGGCCACCAGATCGGCGGTGGGACGGTGCGCAGCGTCTGGGCGGCCGGGCCGGATACCTTCTACGACGGTGTGTTGCGGATCGCGGGCGGCGTCAACGTCATCGACGGGGGTGTCGCGCGCTACCCGGAGGTGTCACGCGAAGGCCTCACGGCCTTCGATCCGGAAGTCGTGCTCGACCTCGTTGCGGGGGTCGAAGAACGGAATTTTGACCTCGATGAAGTGCTCTCCGGATGGCGGCGTCTGGCGGAGCTGCGGGCGGTCCGCGAGCACAGGGTGAGCGTGCTCGAGGGGGACCACATGGTGGTGCCGGGACCGCGGCTGCCCGAGATGGTCGAGGCGGTGGCGCGGGCGCTGCACCCCGAGCTGGGGTGGGGAACCGAATGACCGGCGCTGAAATTGTCACCGAGGGTCTGGGCGTCGTGCTCGGTGAGGTCGAGATTCTGCACGAGGTCTCGATGACGGTGGCCAGGGGCGAGTTCTTGACCGTGATCGGACCCAACGGCGCCGGCAAATCCACCCTCCTGCGGTGTCTCGACGGAATCCTCCAGCCGTCGACGGGCCGGGTGTTGATCGAGCGCCGTCCGATTGCCGATTTTTCTCGTCGCGAGCTGGCGCGGACCGTGAGCTACGTGCCGCAACCGGACGCCGGTCCTCTCGACTACTCGGTGCGGTCCTTCGTCGAGATGGGGCGCTTCCCGCACATCAGCGCGTGGGCGGCGCTCACCGAGGCCGACGTAGAAGCGGTGGCAGGCGCGATGGAGCTGACCGGGGTGGCCGAGCTCGCCGACCGCGCGATGTCGTCGCTGTCGGGCGGCGAACGGCAGCGCGCCTCGATCGCCGCGGCCCTCGCCCAGGGCGGTTCGATCCTGCTCCTCGACGAGCCCACGAGCTTCCTCGACTACCGCCACCAGGTCCAGATCCTCGATCTGCTCGACCGCTTGAACCACGACCAGGGTCTGACGGTGGTGGCGGTGACCCACGACCTCAACAGCACCGTCGCCTCCTCCGATGAGGTGCTCGCCCTCAAGGGAGGGAGAGTCGCTGCGATCGGGAAACCGGCGGATCTCTTGGATGCGGAGGTTCTGGCGGGGATTTATGAAACTGATTTCCGGCTGACCGCAGGCGGCCATCGGGGTCTGCCACTGGTGCTGCCGGCGAGGAACGGGTCGTGAAGACCTCTCTACGCCTCGTGATTCTCGGCGGATTGGCCGCCATCGCGCTCGCCGCGATGCCGCTTGTCGGTCGTCACGCGCTGCCGCTGTCAGTGCTGACCGACTTCGGGGGAACCGATCCGGCGGCCATCATCTTCTGGCAGATCCGAGTACCGAGGGCTCTGGCCGCCTTTGTCGGCGGTGCCGGGCTGGCCCTCGGCGGGGCGGTGTTCCAGGCGATCTTCCGCAACCCGCTGGCCACCCCCTACACCCTCGGCGTTGCCAGCGGCGCCTCGCTCGGGGTGGCGCTGGCGAGCCGATTCGGTCTGTCGCTGATGGTGGCGGGTCTTTCCACCACCTCGGTGGCGGCCTTTGCGGGAGCGCTGTTGGCCATCGGCGTGGTGTGGGTTCTGACCCGTTTGAGGCCCGAACTCTCGTCGACTACGTTACTGCTCGCCGGTGTGGCCATGAACTTCTTCTTTTCGAGCCTGATTCTCTTCGCGCAGTACACCGCGTCGCTCGGTGACTCCTACCGCATCATCCGCTGGCTGATGGGCGGCCTCGGCGGGGTCGACATGAGCACCGTCCTCCACATGGCGCCGGTGGTTGCCATCGGCGGGGCGGTGATCATCTGGCACGCGCGTGAGCTTGATCTCCTGGCCACCGGGTCGGAGATCGCGGCCAGCCGCGGCGTTGCGGTGGCGCCGACCCGCACCCTGCTGTTTCTCGCCACCTCGGTGATGGTGGGCGGTGTCGTCGCCGCCTGCGGACCGGTGGGGTTTGTCGGCATGATGGCGCCCCACATCTGCCGCCTCGTGGTGGGCTCGAATCACCGCGTCCTGCTGCCCGCGTCGATCCTCTTCGGCGGCGCATTTCTCGTCCTTTGCGACACCGCGGCCCGACTCGTGCTCTTTCCCGCCGAGCTGCCGGTCGGAGTGATCACCGCGTTTCTCGGCGCACCTTTCTTCCTGTGGCTGCTCGTGCGCCAGGTTGGCTCCCGCTAACCCATCCGGGTTTGATCCTTCATCTTTCCGAAACATCGAGCTGCGAGAACGACTCTGAAGGTGGGCCAAGGCCCACCCTACGTCGGACAAAAACCTGAGTGGCTTCGTAGGGTGGGCCTTGGCCCACCTTCAGAGTCGCCGCTCTGAGTTCAGGATGACAACCATGGGAGTATTACAACAGGCTGAGCGCCTACTTCTTCTGCTCCTTCGCCTTCTTGCTCTCTTGCTTCCAGTTCTTCTCCCACGCCTTCGCCTGCTCCTTGGTCATGATCGTGAACGGGACCTCGACCTCGCTCGGAAACTTGACGAAGAGTGCGTAATCGCCGTACTGGATGCCGTCGGGGATCTGGAAATAGAGCCGCCCAACGCAGGCGCTTTGTGGAGTCAGCGAGAACTGATCGTAGGCGATAGACTGCCCGGGCCCTCCCGAGGTGCTGGCGAAGAAACTGATTGTGCACGGGTGATTGGCCTCTCTCGGGAGATAGTTCAAGGATTGGTGCTGATCGTTCGCCCGTGCTTCCATCGGCCGCAGATCCTCGAAGCCCTTGCTGAACGCCTTCTGAGTCGCCAGGAGAATGAACTTGCCGTCGGGGGTCTTGATGGCGATGTCGCCCCTCGTGATGGTGGCGTCATGCTTGTTCACCGTGGTCATCGCAACCTCGAGCAGCATCCACGTGTTTTTTACCGAGTAGTTCGCGGTCTCGTAACCGAGCACCACGTAGCCTTCGTCGTT
>Ga0164313_10001408_pt1 | contig 21217 bp, 19 predicted proteins | sample GuaBasSedimGuay4_FD_113735 | JGI IMG/M metagenome (GOLD analysis project Ga0164313, IMG submission 113735) | Subseafloor sediment microbial communities from Guaymas Basin, Gulf of California, Mexico - Guay4, Core 4569-4, 0-3 cm | ecosystem: Environmental > Aquatic > Marine > Hydrothermal vents... | reverse complement strand
GGCCAGTCGGCAAAGAAACGCGATGACGCCGACGGCGATGACTCCGACGGCGAGTACGAGGCGCGCCTCGATGCCGAGTTGAACGACGCCTGACGCCGTGCCGCCGCTTCCGAAGGTCGTCTATCGCGTCGCCCATGCCGTCCATCGAGACGTGGGCAAAGGACGCCGCGCCGTCACTCGAGGCCTTGGCATCGCGCGACCCCTGCGGGTGATTCCTTATCGCGGTTTCGGTACCCGCTCGCGGGTGACCCTCACCGCCCGAGTCCTCGAGGACCGCGGGGAGGTCTCGCCGCGCCTCGACCGCGGCCTCGTGGGCGGGGCCTTTGCATCGTTCGTGCGTTTCAATACGGCTGAGGTCCCCGGCGCCGAGCTGCGCGTCACCTGGGCCGGCGAGGACCACTTCGGCATCACCGACGAAGAAGGTTTCCTGAACCTCGAGGTCGCACCGCCAGCCGCCATCGACCCGGGCTGGCATTCGGTCGACGTATGCGTCGTGGGCGACGGAGCGGGCCGGCAAGAGGTTCAGGTGCCGGTCTTCGTCCTCGGCGATGACGCCGACTACGGGGTCATCAGCGACGTCGACGACACGGTCATCGACACCGATGTGCGCAACCTCGTCAAGCGTGCCTGGGCCCTCTTCATGTCCGAGGCGACGCTGCGACGTACATTCTTGGGTGTCGACGTGCTCTACGACGCCTTCGCCCGCGGCGCCGCGGGCGGATGGACCCAGAAGAACCCGATGGTCTACGTCTCGTCGAGCCCTTGGAATCTCTACGAGCATCTGAAGCATTTCATCGACGAGCACGACCTGCCGCGGGGTCCGATCCTCCTCCGCGACTGGGGCCTCACCCGGGAAGGCTTTGCCCCGGGGGGTGGCCACGGCCACAAGCGCAAGAAGATGAAGGCCGTCCTCGAAGCCTTCGGCGATTTGCCCTTCGTGCTCATCGGAGACAGCGGCCAGGAAGACGCCGAGCATTACCTCGCTCTGGCCGAGGAGTACGGTGGGCGTATCCGGGTGATCTACATCCGCCGAGTCCGCGAGAAGGCGGGTCGCCAAGCCGTGATCGCGAACATCGCCGAGCGCGTTCGGGCTGCTGGCAGTGACCTCGTCGTCGTCGAAGACTCGGCCGCCCTCGCCGCCGACGCGGCAAAGCGGGGGCTCTTGCCAGAGAGCGCCGCCAACGACGTCGCCCGCGCGACACTCTGACGAGCCCGGTCGGCTACAGGACCAGCAGGCCCTGAGCCTCGCACTCGTGTGCGAGCAAGAGGCCAGTGGGCACCGGCCCGAGCCCCACCCGCGACGAGATCCTGCGCGCCGCGGCGCGTACCTCGAGGCGGGTCGGTACCATCGTCGCCGTCTCCCAGGTTTGGCATCGAGCCCGAGCGAGGCGATAAGCGGCGGCCGCGAGGCCCCCGGCGTCGTCGAGGAGCCGGCTGTAGCCGTCCCGTTGTTGGTCCAGCCCCTGCAGCCATTCGATCGGAATCATCACGTCCCTCCAATCGGCCGGCCCCCTCATCCCTTTCGAGATTCGCCTGAGGAAACCGTCCTCCCATGAGTTACGGGAGCCGCTGATCAGAGGTCAAAAAAACGACAAAGGGACGCAAGCCGAGGCCTGCATCCCTTCGTGACCGCGTCGGGTCGCCCAACGCGGCAATCGCGTCCACTTGCGTCAGTCGGCGAGCGCCCCCGCAGGGCCCGACCGAGGCGTACCAAAGGTACGTCGCAGGGAGGGGCCGAGGAGGTAAGCCGCCGAATGGCGTGAGTGGGCGTGATTGCTAGGCCTTCACAACCCAGCTCTTGCAGTAGCCCTTGGGGTTGATCGGGCCCTTGATGAGCGTGCACGCGCCACAAGCCGTCGCGGTGCCCGTGTAGAAGTTGCAGTTGGTGCAGTCCTTCTCTTCGCCGTGGGGGGACGCCTCGACGTACTCGAGGGCGGTGCGGGTCGCGGTCTCGGACCCGCTGAGACCCGACACGTCGGTGCAGTCGAGGCCTTCGCTTTCGCTGCCACAAGCGTTCAGCAGCGCGGCGCCGCCGATGGACATGGGAATCACCGAGAGGGCGATCTTGAGGGTCGAGCGGCGCGAAAGCTTTTCATCATTGAACATCTGAGGGGTCTCCTTGGGGTTCACCGGGCGGTGATATGGGCACGTCGTGCCAGAAATCAATAGTCGCCTGCTTCGGGGTCTGCCACAGCCGAGGCGCTCGCACCACCACCGCCGGAACCGGCCGAGGCCGATACCTGAATACGGGCTCCGCTCGAGGGCCGCGGACGCCGCCGAGGCCGCCGCGCCGTTCCGGTCGTATCGAAGGGCGGAGGGCTGTCGGGGTTGCAGTCCGGGCCGAAGCCTTCGGCGTCGAAGGTGTAGTCGAGATCGCCCATGGCCTCTCCCTTGACTGCGTCTTCGGTCACCTCGTGAACGCCCGCCCGGGCGGGACTACAGTAGCTGAGTAGATAGAAGCGCTGGGTGAAGCCGACGATCTTCTCGCCAATGGCTTCGAAGGCCGCATTCACCGCCGCCGCATTTTCCACCAGGACGTACCCGCTGAATCCGATCTCGGCGAGGGTGGGTTCGTCGATCTCGTTGCCGACGCCGACGGCGAAGACGTCGTAGTCCACGTCGTCGAGGGACGACATCATGTCGCTGAAGCTGACCCGCGCGGCCCGGTCCGTACCATCGGTGAAGACGACGATGGTGCCGAAGGTCAGCGGCGTCTCCGACTCGGCGACCTCGGCGTTGAGTACTTCGGTCGCCTGGACGATAGCTCCGTGCAGGTTCGTCGACGGGTCCTGTGTGCGGAAGCCGCTGAGGCGGTTGACCCCGGCCGAGGAGCGGCCCGACGAGGAGGTGAAGGGCGTGATCGGGTGGATGTCCTCGGAGCCGTCGAAGGCGTAGACGGCGACTTCCTGATAACCCTCGAGGGTGCTGGTGAACTGGCTCGCCGCCTGCTCGATGAGGGGCACCTGGTCGGACTCGGTCACGCTCCCGCTCATATCGACGAGCAGAAGCGTGTAGTGCTTGGCGGCAACCTCGGGGTTGATGATCGTCTGCTTGCTCTCGTCGACCGAGACTAGGGCGCCGTCCTCGTAGATACGGAAGTCCTCGGCGGTCAGGCCCGCGACGGGCTCGCCGCCGTTGGTATCGACCGTGAAGAAGACTGCCACGTTGCTCGGCGTCTGATGGTCCGCCTGGACCAGGTTCAGGTCGAGGGACGGGCCGCAGCCGATGAGAGCGACGAACGAGCTCAAGAAGCCCAAGAAGCCAATAGTGAGGGAAAAACGCATGCTGTCTCCGCCGGGGAGGATACGGAAAAACGCGGGTGGATGGCGCCTTTTAAGCGTCGCAATCAGCGATGAAGGACGCTCTGGAGGCGGCCGAGGGCTTCATCGAGGGCCGCCGGTGGCAACGAAGTGAAGCACACGCGGACAAATGCATCGTAGGCGGTACCGCAGGCCCGGCCCGGGGTCATGAGTACACCGGCATCGAGGCACCGCGCGAGGAAGTCGAGGGTGGTCTCCCCTTCGTTCCGGAAGGGCGTCGAGTCGAAGAAGAGGAAGGTGCCGCCGACGGGCTCCGGCACGCCGATGGCCGCCGCGGCCTTCTTCCCCGCCTCACGGTAGAGACGGCGCGCCTCATCGGCCCAGCCGCCGTCATCTCGAATGGCCGCGGCCGCCCCGAGTTGCATGGGACGCGCCGCGCAGTAGGTCATGAAGGTCTGGGCGCCGCGGACTGCCTCCATCGCGGCGGCCGGGCCGTGGGTGTACCCGATGCGCGCCCCGGCGAGGCCGTAGCCCTTCGAGAGCGTATGGGTCGCGACGGCGCGGTCCCGAAGCTTCGGCCGATTCCATACCGGCGCGAAGGCCTCGTCCCCGAACCAGAGCTCTTCGTAGGCTTCGTCGCAGAGGACCCAGAGGTCGTGGCGTTCGGCGACGCGCTCGACAGCCTCGAGGTGATGCTCGCTGAGCACGCGGCTGGTCGGGTTGTGGGGACTGTTCACGTAGATGGCCGCCGTTCGCGGCGTCAGGGCGGCTTCGAGGACCGCCTCGAGGTCGAAGCTCTCGTCATCGATGCGGTCCCACAACGGAACCTCCACCGGCGTCGCCCCGCGGCCGGCGATGATGCCGCGGATCAATGGCCAGTAAGGAGAAGGCAGGAGCACCTCATCGCCGGCGTCGAGGAGGGCCTTGACCACGACCGACAGCCCCGCGGTCGCTCCGGACTGGACCTGAATCAGGACGCGGTCGATCTCGCGCCCCGCCTGCTTCGAGAGCTTGTCGCCGATGGCGTCGAGGAGCGCCGGGTCCCCTGCCGGCACCGCGTAGTTGTGCAGCCGCGGGTGGTCCGCCGTGCGCTGGGCCTCGGCTCGGGCGACCGCCGGGGGCTCGAGGTAGGTATCGCCGACGGTGAGCCAGTAGACTTGGTGCCCCGCGGCCTCGCGGGCCTTGGCCTTCTGCACCAAGCCGCTGAATACGCGGGCCGAGAGGGTTTCGGTGGTCTTCGAGGCGATTGGGAAGCGCGGCATCGCGCCGCTACATCATATCCAGCATGCGCCCGCAAGGGCGGGATGCCCCTAGAAACACGTAGAGCACCAAAGCTCGCCGTCTTCGGTGAATGAGGTTTGGTTCTGTGGAACGACCTTCTTGCACTGCGCGCAGGTCGCGCTCCGCGCCGCGACCTGCGGATCCGACGGCGCACCGCCTCTGTACGGGCCGTCCCCAGAGCCCGCGGTATGAATCGCCCGGCCGCAGTAGACGCACGCGTCCCTCTGCGGGTTCACGAAGTGATTGCAGTGCGCGCACCGAGGCGCTTCCGACCACACTTGCTCGCTTTGCTGGCCATCTGCGAGCCCATCGAGGAGGTCGATCTGCTGTACGAGGACGGCGAGTTCCTCTTCGGTCGCGACGCCCTTCATTTCCAACATCTTCGCCAGGGCGTTGCAGAGCAGCTGGAGCTGATTGACCTGTGCCTGCAGCTCCTTCACCTCGCGCCGACTGCTCGAGTTGGCCACCGCGTCGGTGAGCGTGCGGATGTCGTTGCGCTGCTTCTGGTCGTTGTCGAACAGATACTCGGGGTTGAACATGTCCTCGATGATTCCCATTGGCGGACCATACCCCATCGCGCAATCGCCGTCCCCGGGGCGCTCGACGGGGATTCGGTAGAATCCGTCGACGCGCACCTGCCCGCGATCCTGGTCCCGATCTCCTCGAGGCCTGGTACTTTCCCCTACCCGATGCCCACCACCGTCCCCGCCTGTACGACATGCGGCGTGCCGACCGAGGCGCCTACGTTTGCGCCCTTAGCCTGCATCTGCGCGGCGTGCAGTCATCGCTTCGAGGTCACCCTGCCGACCGATGGCAGCTTGCGCACGCCGGTACTCGGACTGAGGGCCATTCTCCGTGGCGGTCAGTGGCGAACGGCCCTCGTGGACCGAGCGAGCCAAGGCACGTTTGTCGTGGACCCTTGTCCGAAGTGCGAGGCGCCGGTCACCATTCCTCGGGCCACGATGCTCGCGCTGCCCTGCACGCACTGCGGAGCCAGCCAAAGCCTGCCCATCGCGGGCCATGCGGTGGACGCGCTTCCGTCGGCAAAGATGAGCGGCCAGACCTGGGGAGGCGGCGTCGATCTCACGTGGACCCCCGAGCATCGCCGGGGAAGAATCGATCAGGCCTCGCCCTGCCCGACGTGTGGTGCTGCGCTCCCAGCATTCGAGGGAAAGGGGCAGTGCGGGCATTGCGGAACGTCGATCCTCGCGCTCACGGCGTGCGGGCAGCGGGTGCTGCCGGGTGTGCGCGTCGAGGGCTTCGACGAGGGCCGCGCCACCAACCGGTGGTTGCCCCTCGACGAAGCCATCGCCGACTGGGCCAGGCGTAGCGCCCTCGTCAGCCACTCTCGCGGCACGACCGGGCGTCTCTTCCTCGGCTGTGGAGCCCTCGGAGCGCTCTTCATGTTGGCCGGATGCGGATTCTTCGTCTTGTCTCCACCGCTCATCGAGCGCTACGGGCCAGGCGGCCTCATCGCGACCTTCTTCTGTGTTGGCGCCATCCCGCTGGTCGGTTTCCTCGCGATGGTCGTCTGGGCGGTTCGCCGTCATGCGCAGAAGCGCAAGGAACTCGGCGTTTGAGAGGGGCGGGGGGGCAACGGATGGTCAAGGCGTGACGCACTGCCCGCGCTCGTCGCAGGTCTCCCCCATCGCACAATCGCCGTCACCGGTGCACTCGACGGGGATGCGACAGAAGCCGTCGACGCAGACCTGGCCGCCCGGGCAGTCGGCGCCGATGCGGCACGAGGTGCTTGGCCGGCAGAAGCCCAGCTCGCACATCTCGCCCATGGCGCAGTCGACGTCGGTGTCGCACTCCGGGGGAGGCAGGGAGTAGCAGAGGCCCGCGAGGCAGCTCTGGGTCGGGGGGCAGTCGCTGTCGCGCATGCAGCCGCCGGGGTTGGTGCACTGGTTGTTGATGCACATCAGCCCATCGTTGCAGTCGCTATCGTCGCCGCAGAAGAGCCAAGGGATGCACCGGCCGGCGATGCAGCCCCAGCCGTAGTTGCAGTCTCCCGAGTCTCCGCACGACGTCGGCTGACAGTAGTTGTTGGCCTCGCAGCGCTCGCCGGTCGGGCAGTCGCCGTCGATGGTGCAGTCCGGAGCGATGAAACACACGCCGAAGTCGGCACAGGTCGTGCCCTCCGGGCAGCCGCCCATGTCGCCCGGGGGCATGCAGATTTGCAGCGCGTAGCACTGGGTGCCGAGGCAGGTGAAGCCCAAGGGGCAGTCGGGGTTTGCGGTGCACTCGATGTCGGGGATGCAGGCGCGAGTCGAGATGTTGCAGATGCTGCCCATGGGACACTCGTCGTTGCCGCGGCAGGGCATCGTCTGACACGAGCCGGTGACGCAGCTCTCGCCGGGGTCGCACTCCGCGTCGCTGCTGCATTCGCCCAGGTAGCGACAAGACCCCAGGGTGCACTCGTAGAGGGGGCCGCAGTCTTCGTCGCGACTGCATTCTCCGATGAAGGTGCAGGCGCCGGCGACGCATCGGTAGCGGTCGGGGCAGTCGGTGTCGCCCATGCAATCACCGACGAAGACGCAGCGCCCCAACTGGCAATCGAAGCCAGCCTCGCACTCTGCCGCCGTCGTGCACTCCGGCGGCGGCACGCAGGCACCGGATTCACACACCTGACCCGGCGGGCAGGGCCTCTCCGGGCAGCGATTGATGTCCTCGCAGAAGCCGAAGTTGCACTCCTGGCCCGCGGGGCAGTCCACGTCACTCTCGCAGGTCGGCGGGGGGAGGGGGATGCACGCCCCGTCGACGCAAACGGGCGCGAAGGCTGTGCAGTCGGCATCGCTGGTACAGCCGTCGGGGACGATGCAGGCGCGGTCGATGCAGACCATGCCCATGAACGGGCAGTCCGCGTCGCTCCCGCAGATGAACGGCGGTAGGCACCGGCTGTCGATGCAGCGCCACCCCGCCGAGCACTCGGCGTCGGCTGTGCAGGTGAAGGGCTGGCAGCTGCCTCCGTCGCAACGCTCCCCCGCGCGGCAGTCGGCGTCGGAGGTGCAGGAGGGGGGCGGCACGCAGCGGAAACCATCGCAGCGCTCGCCGGGGGGGCACTCGGAAGAATCCCGGCACCGAAGGATGGTCGTGCAGCGCCCGGCGAAGCAGAGGTCACCCACGGGGCAGTCGGCGTCCCGAGTGCAAGTGCGCTCGGGGACGCAGCGGTGGGCGAGCAGGTCGCAGATCTCTCCGGCAGGGCATTCGTCGTCCCGGAGGCATCCGGTGGGCACGCAGGTGGCGCTCGAGCACCGGAAGCCCGCCGCGCAGTCGCCGTCGACGAGGCACTCGCCGGTGAAGACGCAGCTCCCCGCCTCGCAAGCGAAGCCGGTGGAGCACTCGGAGTCGGTCATGCAGTCGCCGGTGAAGACGCAGACGTTGCTCATGCACTCGAACGAGGGCGGGCAGTCCACTGAAGCCATGCACTCGCCGGCGAACATACAGGTCCCGCCCACGCAGTCCTCGGCGGGGCCGCAGTCTGCCCGGGTATCGCATTCGGTCGGCGTCGTGCAGCTTCCGCCGATGCACTCGTCGCCGGGGTCGCAGTCGGAGTCGGCGCCGCAGTCGCCGCGGAACGAACACCGGAAGTCTTCGCAGACTTCCCGGGGTGGACACTCGAGGTCGCTGCGGCACTCGGGGCTCATGCAGGCCCCGTCGACACAGATCCCGCCTGGTCCGCAGTCTTCATCGACGACGCAGGTCGGCATCATCGCGTCGGCGTCGGGGGCCCCGTCCATGCCGACGTCGGCGTCGAGACCGCCGTCCATCGTGGGCGGATCTTCTGGGTGGGAGCGGCCGCATCCCACAGCCAGGAGGGGGGCAATCACCGAAAACGCCAAGGTAATACGGGCCATCACCATGCTCCGAGGGTACCACGGAGAGCCCCTATTCACCCGGCGACCACCCGCCTATCATCGGCGGCCATGAACAAGCTCGCTGTCGTCGTTGCCCTCATCCTGCCGTCATCGGTTCTTCTTGCAACCTCCCTCCTCGTCACTGGTTGCGACGACGAAGAAGGGGACGCCGCCGAAGAGAGTGTCGGTCCGATCGTCGGCGTCATGGAGTTGCCCATCTCGCTGCGCAACTCGGACAGCGCTCCGTCGAACGCGATCTCCATCGAGGTGTCCCCGACCGAGCTCCGGGTGGACGGGCACAAAGTCCTCGACCTCACCGGCGGGGCGATCCCTCCCGACGCCCGCCAGGGTGAGGTCCTCCCCGCCGTTCAGCAGGCCGTCGGTGCCGGCGCCGCTCGCCGCGCGGCGGTGCTCGATGTGCACGTCAGCACTCCCTACGAGACGACGGCGTTGATCATCGGATCTCTCAAGGCTGCGAACATCCACGCCCTCGCGTTCAAGGTGCGCAAACCCGGCGGTGTCGGAGATGTCGGTTACCTGGTGGTCGAAAACTACCTCGTCCAGGCTTTCAGCAATGACGCCACCGAGCTCGAGGGACCGACCCAGCGCAACTGGGATGACCTCGTCGCGGTCTGGCAGGAGGCCTACGAGGGCTGCCGCCGGGACCACTACGTGGACTGCAGCTTCAAGCCCAACGTCGTGGCCGAGGGGGGCAAGCTCGAGCTGCGATTCTTCGCCCGGGGCAGCGCTCTCAAGATCGAGTTCCAGCGCTTCGGCGCCGAAGACATCGACGCCGAGGCCAACGCCGCCGGTCCCGCTCTCCTCGACGGCATCGCCCCGGCCCAGGCCTTCGACGAGGAGGGCCCGGAGCCGGCCACGGCGGGTGCGTTCACCTGGCGCTTCGACGCCGCGGTCGATGAACTCTCGCCGATCTCCGCGGCAATGCGCCCGCTCTGTGGCCCGAATCCGTGTGGAATCGGCGTCACCGGCGATAAAGAGACGATGACCATGCGCCTCGTCTCTCTCATCGGTGCAGCGTTCCCCGACGGCACCCAGGCGCCCCAGCTCGTTTTCCACGTCCCGGCTCCGTAACCAAGCCCCGGCCTCCGAGTCGCCTGGCGCACGTAGTTAGGTAGTGCCATGAATTGGGCCTAATCGGAGGTCTTGATCAATGGCTTGGCGGCAATTGACCGGCGCCCTAGCGCTCGGTCTCGTAGTAGTGCTCGGCGGGTGCAGCGCCATCGTGAGCCCTGACGAAGGGCTCCTCGGCGGCGCAGGCCCGGACGGCGGATTCGATACGGGTGTGCCGGGCTCAGATTCCTCGACCCCGCCCCGAGATTCCGGCGTCCGCGGTGATTCGTCGGTGACTCCAACGGATAGCGGCGTTGTCTCCGACACCGGCACGCCTCTCCCTTGCGATTTCGACGTGCGCTGCGCCGGGGACCGGCTCGAGACCTGCGCCGGCGGCGCCGTCTCGGACATCCGCTGTGCCCTCGGCTGCGACGACACCGGCGCCGTCCCCGCCTGCGCCCAGATGATTCCGTCCAACGTCGAAGCGACGCTCTGGCGCGGCGATGCTCCCGACGTGGTGATCGAGTCTGCCCTGGGATTTGATACGAGCGATTGCGCGGCGACGAGCGCGCCCACGACCATCGTCGCTCAGGAAAACGCCCTCGAACTTTGCGTGCTCTCCACGGGGGACTTCGAGATCCGCGAGCGCGGCTCCCTCGTCGTGACCGGAAGCCGACCCCTGGTCATCATGGCCGCCGGCGATGTTCGCATCATCGGGGCGCTTAACGTCTCGGCCGATGGCCAAGAGGGGGGGCCTGGAGGCTTCGGCGGGGGCACGCTCTCCCGGGACTCCGGTCTCTGGGACGGCCGCGGGCCCTTTGGTGGGGAAGCGGGCGAGCATACGAGCGCGTACGACGATGGCGGAGGCGGCGGCGGCGGCCTGTGCAGCCACGGCGGCAACGGGGGCGCCGGAGGCACTGCCGCTGGCGGCGTGAGTGGTGGGCGGGTAGACGCCAGCTGGGAGCTCGTGCCGCTCTTCGGAGGCAGCGGCGGCGGTCGAGGCCGCGGCTACGTCAGCACCATCGGCCGTGGAACGAACGCCGGTTTCGGAGGCGCCGGAGGAGGCGCCCTCCAGATATCCACTCGTGGGACAATCAGCCTCTCCGGTGTCATCACGGCGGGCGGCGGCGGTGGGCTCCCCGGGCGAAACGCCTTCCTCATGACCGACAACTGGGGCTCTGGCGGCGGCGGCGGGGCTGGTGGTGCGGTGTTGCTCGAAGCTCCAGTCATCCGTTTCGACGGCGGTCGAGTCCTCGCCGGCGGCGGCGGCGGCGGCGGCAGCGCGGGCCGGGACAGCGACGGCGCCGCGGGTGACAACGGCGGCGCCGGGACTGCCGCGGGCGGCGCCGGGGATACGGTCCGCGGGGCTCCGGGAGGCAACGGCAGCGGGCCGACCGTGCTCTCCGGTCTCGTCGGGGGTGACAACCTCAGCTCCAACGCCAACGGCGGTGGAGGCGGCGGCGCCGCGGGGTGCTTGCTCTTCCGCACCGCGGACGCGACCGTCGACGGGGTAACGATGACCAACCCCTCGGCGGTGCCAGGGGTCCGGTTGTTGCCCGTACGCCGCTAGAACTCAGCGTGCGCGACCTCTAACGCATGCGTCGTAGGGTTCGCGGCAGGGGACGCAGGGCGCCGCGTACGGCGGCCTCTACGGCGGCGCGTTCGACGGCGTCACCGGCGGCGCCTCCCCGGGCGCCAGCGCGGCCCGAGAGCATCATGCGTATCGCGCCGCCCCGGGCGTCGGCGAGGATGAGAGAGACCTCGCAGTCGACTTCGAGGGCCGTGGTGCCCACCCGTCGTCGTTCGAGGCGCGTAAACGTTCCGGTGACGACGTAGCGAGCTCGGGACTCATTTGCGAGGCGCACCCCGCCGAGGGTCGCGAGCTCGTCTTCGAGGGCTGACCGAAGCGCCGGGGAGCTGATGGTTCCCACGGCGACCCGCAGCTGCGGCCGACTCGGCTGCCCGTAGGCGGGGCTCTCGAGCACGCACAGGTATACGGCGGCGGCGGTGGCAAGGGCGAGCCACACGGCATGCATTCGTCGTCCCGACATCGCGGACCTCCTCGTGGGCACGGGCCAGATGGCCGACGAGAGATTCGTTAGCAGGGTTGCTTGCGACGGGTCAAAAAAGTGCGCGAGGTCACGCCCGCCGCGGGCGCTGTGAATTCAGCGCAGGCGTGACAATGCGCCGAGGCGCCATCCGCTCATGGTTCCGTTGGACGACTGCTGTCGGGGCGCCGCGGCCGGGGCCTGGCCACGGTCTTCGAAGGCCTGGGCGAGGGCGGCTCCCACGGCGATGGCCGTCGCCGAATCACCTGTCGTGCCCGAAGTCAGGAGCTCGTCCTTGTGGGCGTCGATGAACCCCGTGTCGTAGGTCCCCGCGATGAACGCGGAGTTGTTCATGACCGCGAGGTGGAAGGGGATGTTGGTGCGCACGCCAGCGACGACGTACTCGGAGAGCGCCCGCCGCATGCGATCGACGGCGGCCTCGCGGGTTGCGGCCCATACGCAGAGCTTCGACACCAGGGGGTCGTAGTAGCTCGAGACTTCTGCCCCTTCGTAGGCGCCGGAGTCGTCTCGGACCCCGGGGCCGGCGGGGACCCGGAGCACGGCGATCGTGCCCGGGCTCGGCAGGAAACCCGACGCCGGGTCTTCGGCATAGATCCGGCACTCGATGGCGTGGCCGCGGCGAACGATCGCGTCCTGGCCATAGCCGAGCTCAACGCCTGCGGCGATGCGTACCTGCTCGCGGACGAGGTCGAGGCCGCTCGTGAGCTCCGTGATCGGGTGCTCGACCTGGAGTCGCGTATTCATCTCGAGGAAGTAGAACTCACCGTTCTCGTCCATCAAGAACTCGACGGTGCCGGCGCCCCGGTAGTCGACGGCCTTCGCCGCTTTGACGGCGACTTCACCCATCTCGGCGACCTTCTCGGCCGTAACCGCGGGGAACGGGCTCGGCGATTCTTCGATGACCTTCTGATGCCGGCGCTGGATCGAGCAGTCGCGCTCGAAGATGTGCACGGCGTTCCCGTGGCCGTCGGCGAGGACCTGAATCTCGATGTGGCGGGGCCCGACGATGGCCTTTTCGACGTAGACGTTGTCATCGCCAAAGGCGCTGCGGGCCTCGGACTGGGCGCGCTCGAGCGCGCCGAGGAGGTCTTCTTCCCGTTCGACGAGGCGCATGCCCTTGCCGCCGCCACCGGCGGAGGCTTTGAGCATGACCGGGTAGCCGAGGCGCCCCGCCGCCGCCAGGAGCTCGTCCGGAGTGTCGCCTTCGGCGCCGGGGACGACCGGCACGCCGGCCGCGATCATCTTGGCCCGGGCGCGGGTCTTGTCGCCCATCTCCTCCATGGCGCTCGCGTCGGGGCCGATGAAGGTGATGCCGGCCGCCTCGCACGCTCGGACGAAGCCGGCGTTTTCGCTCAAGAAGCCGTAGCCCGGGTGGATCGCATTGGCCCCGCTCTTCCGGCACACCTCGAGGATGCGCTCACCGACGAGGTAGCTCTCGGCGCTCGGCGCCGGGCCGATCGCATAGGCCTCATCGGCCATGCGCACATGGAGTGCCGCGCGGTCTGCGTCGCTATAGACAGCGACCGATGGGATGCCCATCTCTCGAAGGGTGCGGATGACGCGGATTGCGATTTCTCCGCGATTGGCCACCAGGACTTTGTCGAACATCGGGTTTCGGCGCTCCTCTGGACGGTACAGAGCACAGCGCCGCCGAGCCGTCAAAGGCCGGGGGGGGGCTGCGTTCTTCTTCGCTCCCCGTCATAATCGATACTTCCTCGTTGTCTTCAGGGGAAACATGACTCGTCGTGCGTTGAAAGCCTCGGCTCTGGTGCTCGTTTCGGTCTTCGTGGTCTTCGGTATCGGCTGTTCTGACGACAGAGGCCGTTCCCGAGTTGGCTTCGACAGTGGGGTCACCCCGCCAGTCGATGGCGGGACTCGCGGGGACGCGGCGTTGGACAGCGCGACGCCGCCGCCGCTCACCTGTGACGATGGCCTCCGCAATGGCGACGAGACCCACCTCGACTGCGGCGGCTCGTGTCCACCCTGCGCCGACGGTCAGGGCTGCGTCGACCTCAGCGATTGCACCTCGATGGTGTGCCGGTCGGGGTTCTGCCTGATGCCCTCGTGTGCTGACGCCATGCTCAACGGCGATGAGATCGCGGTGGACTGTGGTGCCGGCGGCACCTGCCCCGGCTGCCCCGGGGGCATTCCCTGCACCACCACCGCCGACCAGTGCCTCAGTGGGCTCTGCGATGGTGGGACGCGTAGCGATACGTCGTGCTCCGGCGGAATGATGAACGCCGACGAGTCGGACCTCGATTGCGGCGGGAGCATTTGCACCGGGTGCCCGGGGACCGCGACTGCACCATGGACTCGGACTGCCGCAGCCTCATCTGCGATGCCGGGACCTGCACCACCGCGGGCTGTGGTGATGGCGTCATCAATCAGGGTGAGTCGGACATCGACTGCGGCGGCCCCAACTGCGCTCCCTGCGGTCCCCGGGCCATGTGCGCGGCGGGGTCCGACTGCACCTCACTCATCTGCGATAGCGCCGGCGCATGCACGACATCGGATTGCGGTGACGGAGTGATGAACCAGGACGAGACCGATGTCGACCGCGGCGGCGATACCTGCGGTCCGTGCGCGCCCACCGAGATGTGCGTCGACGCTGACGATTGCGATAGCAGCGTTTGCGACATGGGCACGTGTCAGGCCCCTGCTTGCGACGACGGCGTGATCAACGGCGGCGAGACCGACGTCGACTGCGGCGGCTCGACGGCCTGCGCGCGCTGCCCGGACCTCCGCCGATGCACAGACCCCGCGGACTGCGCCACCGCCGCGTGCACGATGGGCTTCTGCGGCGCCACCGGGTGCATGCTTTTCTCAGCCACCCCGACCGATTCTTTCGACTATTTCGGCTGCTCCCTCCCCCTGACCCCGGCGACCTTGCCGTGTCCGGACATCAGCGCGACCGGCACCGGGATCACCCTCTCGATGACAGCCGCACCTACGTGCCCATCGGGTTTGGCTTCGATTTCTACGGCACGAGCTACACCAGCGCCTCGGTCTTCACCTCGGTCTTCACCTCGGTCTTGAACGAGGGCTCCGGGGACATTCAGGTCTGCTACTACGAGACGTCCTTCGGCACCGCGACCTACGACGACGGAGCCGGCGCCACCATCGGCATCAACAACGGCCCCGGCGCCGATGCGCTTCAGTTCAGCTGAAACACGGCGAGCCGGTCGGACGGGCTATACATCCAGTACCTGCACCCCTAGGGGCGGGAGAGGGGAGGCTCAGGCCTCGCCGATGTCCTCTTTGAACTTGAAGGAGAGCTCGTGTGCGGTGGCCTCGCCGCGCATGAAGCGGCGCGTCAGCTCGCCGATGTCCGTCGGGCGACCGCGCCAACGCGCTTCTTCCTCCTCGGTGGAGAGGGCGAGACTGGCGACCTGGAGCGTCCACGACTGGACGAGCCGTGCGAGTGCGCGCTTTTGCTCCTTTGGGTCGTCGGCGTTGAGCCCCTGCTCCTCGTGGGCCAGTCGGCGCAGGTCTTCCTCGAGCGGCGGGTCCTCGATTGCTGGTCCCCACGCGCTCCGCGCCGCCTCGATCACGGCGGCCTCCTCGGGCACGAGACCATCGGCATGCGCGACGGCGTGCGCGGCGCGGATCACGGCGCGCCGCACGGCCGCGTCCGTCACCGCCTCGAGCGCGGGCGTAAGCGCGAGGTCCTCTGCGACCAGCGCCTCGATCTGCCGCGCGTCGAGGCCGAGTATTTCGAGGCTCGGCGTGAGCGCTCGTCGCTCCTCGTCGCTCACGACCCCATCGGCTCGGATCAGGTGAGCCAAGACCCGAATCCCGGCCAGTACTTGGTCGCGGTCGACAATTCGTCTTTCGTTCATGAAGGGTATGTAGACCCGGAGCCCGCTGAGGCCACAGCTGGGGCTGACGCTGGTCGTCAGTCGCCGTCTTCATCGGCTCGTGTGTCGCCGCTACAAACTCGCCCCGGGTGAGCTTCCGTTCGACCGCTGGGCGCGACTGAAGATCCGACCCTCCAACAACAACCCGCCGGGGACCCGCAACCCCGTGTTCGCGGCCGTCACCGCCGAGGCACGGCGCGCCGCGGTCAAAGCGCTGCGGAGCTTCCGCGCGTGGTACCGACACGCCTACCAGTGCTTCTGTCAGGGCGAGCGCCACACGGAGTTCCCGCCGGGCACGTGGGGCATGGCGAGGCGCTTCGGTACGCAGGTCGCGGCGGGCTAGGCCGCGGCCGCGAACGGCGCGGGTCTGACGAGGAGCACTTCGACGGGCGGGTTGCATTCCGCTAGCGCACCGCTGCGTCCGGAGCTCAGGGTGTCGGCCGTGGTGGGCCCGGCGAGGGGGGATTGGCGCGCGTCTGGGACCGCAGCAGGCTTGGGGAGGACGGGAATCCGGGGCACACGCGCTTGGGTGGCGCTCGGGATGGCGACGTCGTGCCGTTCGTGTTGGGCCCCGCTAGATGGAACCCTGGGCCCCGCTAGGCGGAGTCGGGTCGGATCTTCATCTTCAATCTTCAACGACGACCACTTTCGAGCGGTCATCACGCGCCGCCATCGATGCTCAGAGCGTCACGAGAACGACCACCCCCGCGGCGTAGAGGACGAGCAAGGAGATGCCTTCGAAGCCGATGCCCTTGCGCTCGCGGTACACGAGCCCCGCCGCGAGCATGGCGGTCATGACCACGGTCAATGCCAGGAGGAAGAGCGTTCCCGTGTCCACCGCGCCGTAGACCGGGGCCTCGCGGTAGGCCAGGTCGGCGGCGAAGATGAAGAGCACATCGAAGACGTTGCCCCCGATGATATCGCCGACGGCCAGCGTCAGGGCCCCGATGCGCACGGCGGCGAAGACCGTCACCAACTCGGGCAACGAGGTGATGACGCTCGTCAGCAGCCCCCCGACCACGCTCCCGCGCATGCTTGTTTCGGCGACGATGGAGAGCCCCGCATGGCCCACGGCGACACCGGTGATCGCCACCACCGCCGCCATCCCGGCGAAGCGGATCCAAAGCTGAGGAAGGGGGTGCGCCCGGGATCGTCGGTCCGGTTCGTCCGTCCGGGTGTCCCTCGTCCGGTGAGGTCGCCACATGGGCGCGTCGTGGCTTCGCCGCGCGAGGTGCAGACCATAGAGGTAAACGATGGGAAGCAGCGGGGTCACCGCGTGCACCCCGAACGCGGAGAGGTGAGGTGTGGTCACCCCCACGAAGACCAGGCCGCAGAGCCCGATCAGCACGATGGCCTGCAAGATGTTCGGTACCGAGGCCGCCGCATGTTCGAGGTTGGCTCTTCGGTAGGACAGGTCTGCGAGGGCGAGGAACATCGTCTGCGCAGCAATGCCGCCGAGGGCGTTGCTCACCGCAAAGGAGGCCTCACCGGCGAGGGCCCCGACGATCGTCGTGATCAGGCCCGGAAGCGAGGTCGTTGCACCGAGGAGGACCGCCCCGGCGACTGCTTCGCCGATGCCCGTTCGGTCGGCCAGGAGATCCACGACCCGGGCGAGGCGGACGCCAGCGACGAGCAGGATGGTCGCCGAGAGCACGAATGCGCCGATTGACACCGTCAGCGACCAGGGCTCGAAGAGCATGCCCCATGGTGTACCCCATGCAGGCGCGCGCGGTCGACCGATGGGTGACGACAGAGAGTGTCCGCGGTCAGCAGGGATCTGAAGAGACCTCGCCCTCTCTTGCGGCACCGGGAAGGAGGAACCGCCCAACGTGCGCCAAAGTCCGCCCGGACGGAACCGCCCAACGCCCAATGTGCGCCAAAGTCCGCCCGCTCCCGCGACGCCGAAGTGGCGGTCCGCCGGCGGACCGCCGGCGGCCGCCACCGTAACCACGAACAATCCCCTGTAGTCTCGCGACTTCCTCGTTGGCACGCGCCGTGATTGGTCACGCTCCCCGTAAGCGCACCTCTCACTCGATGGGCTCCGCCGGCAGACCGAGGCACCGGAGGATCCGGCGAGCGACCGCGGGACTCAGGATCGCCGCGATGAAAGGGCGGCTCGCCGCTGCCGCTCTCAGTGAAGACTCCGTCCAAAGCGAGGGTGTGGAAGTTCGCGGTGAAGCCCGTGAACCTCCCCGGTCATCGCGGCGTTTACCTGCCGCCGCCGGCGCAGGCGCAGGCGCAGGCACAACCGGCACAGGCGCAACCACCGCCGCCGCCGCCGCCTCCGCTGCCGCTGCCGCTCGCCATGGCCTCGAGGACGTCACCGGTGACCGTATCGAACCCCGACAGATCGAGGACCCCTCCCCCACCGCCGGTCACGTCACCGGGACGCAGCGATGTCGAGAGCTGTCCGGTCACCCGCTCGGTCCATCCGGCGAACCCGGCGGAGACATCGCCGAAGCTCGTCTGGGTATGGGAGAGCGCGCCCCCCGCGCTCGCGCCGCCGCCGCTTCCGCCGAGGGAGACCGAGGGGCCCCCGAGGCCGGCACCGGAGATGGGGCGCCCCCACATGGGTCGATAGTAGTACCCGGTGCGCTGCCAGCGGCCAAAGCGGTCCGGGTAGTCGTCGGCGAGGAGCAGCCAGTCGAGCTTCTTGTCTACCTTCTCGGTCCGGGCATCGAGTTCGCCGATCTGCTCAGCCTCGAGCCACGCGCGCTCGACCTGGTACCGGTAGTACTTGCGGGTCTCTTCGAGGTCGAAACCAGTAACGCGCTCGGCGACGTGTTCGACGAGGCCCTTCATCGCCGGGCCGAGGTCCGCGTCGGTGACGCCCAGGCCCCTATTCGCCGCGAGGGCGTCTAGGAAAAGATGCTCGTAGCCGTGGATGACCTTGCCCGCCCGGGCAGCGGCCTTGAGGCGGGCCTTCTTACCGGTGGTGATCGCAATGTCCTCGGAGAGGACCACGTGGAGCGGCTTCAGCTGCTCTTGAACCAGCAGGTGTTTTCGCAGCATGCCGAAGACCACCATCGTCATCACCCGGCCGAGGGGCATCTCGAGGAGCACGGCCGCCTCCGGGGCGGTGAGGCCACGCTTGATGCCACCACCCTCGACGGAGGCTATCGGCGGCAGGTAGCTGCGCTTGTGTTTTCGGGTGCGCCACTCCATCAGCACGAAGAAGCCTATGAAGATGGGGATCGCGTAGAGCTGAGCGTGCGAGTCCATGAAGAAGGCCACACCGAAAGCAACCGTGAGAACAGTAAAGACCGACCACCCGGTCCAAGCGGTGAAGCGCATGAAGAAGAAGAGCGACCCGAGCAGCATCAAGAGGCCGACCACTAGGCGCGCGTTGGGGTTGTCGTCCCACCACTTCACGAAGAGGTCCCACTTGGTGATCGTCACGACGCGGGTCATCACCCGCCGCGGGAACGAGATACCGACGAGGTGGGCCTCGGTGAAGCGGGTGCCCTCGAACTGAAAAGCCACGGCGGCGTGGTCGGGCAGATCGGCCCGACTAAGAAAGGGCGTGCCCTGGTGGAGAACCTCTTCGGCGGCGACGCCCGGGGGCAGGTGGATGAGGATGCGCAGATCGGTCGCCCCGGTCACGAGGGCGTTGTCGAACCAGGTCGGCGTGATGCGCATCGACGCCAACTCGTCGCTGGTCGTGTCGGAGAACACCAGGTCCGGCATGACGGTCTCGAACTCGAAGATGCCGCGCTCCTGGCTCGCGATCCCGAGGCCGAGGTTCACCTCGACCCCGGTGTCGATGTAGGTCGAGGGGGCGATGTTCCGGATCTCCGTCCCGTTGAGGAAAGCCGACATCGTATTGAGGTCGTAATTATCGTGGGGCAGGCCGATATCGACCACGTCGATGGGTTGGCCGACGAAGCTATTCACGAAGACTATCCGGTAGTGGATGCGCACCGACGCGTCGGGGTTGACGGTGCACTCCATCGTGACCTGCGGAACGGAGAAGCTGTACTGAGCAGCCGCCGGCGCAGGGCTGGCCAGCGCGACGAAGGCCACCACGAGGCCCGCGATCACGAGATTTGCGACGCTCTTGGATGTGCTCGTCACTCTGCACCTCCCGTCCGGGCCGGCGTCGCCCAGGTCGTCCGGTCCTTCGGGCAGCCCCCGGCGCAGAGGGAAATCTCTGGACACGCCGCGCACCGCTCGGGGTCGTCGACGGATTCACGCCAGTGCTCGAAGGCCGCGTTGGCCCAGATCTTCTCCCAGGGGTCGGTGAGCAAATTGCCCGCAGCGTCGGCGGGCCCGGTGGGGGCGATGACCCGGCCGTCGGCCTCGATGCGGATGCACGCCTCACCTGCCGCCCGAGGCCCGCGCTTGACCTGGTCGACGAGGCTCACGGAGTCGTCTCGCTCCTCGGGAGCGGCCCAGACGAGGTTTTCGCCGAAGTGCTCGGCTTCTTCTTCGAGGGTGGTCGCGACCTGGGGAAGCTCGAGGGCGGCGAGCACGCGCCCTTCCCCCACTTCATCGGCGATCGCATAGGCGACCATCGCTCCGATGCGCTGACCTCGTAGCGCCTCGCCGAGGTCGTCGAGGTCATCGAGGATCGAGGCGAGGAGCGGCACGACCGCCACGACGAAGAGCTCGAGTTCGTGAGCGAGAGCGATGAGCGCGTTGGCGCGTTCGAGGTCGCGGTCCCCGAAGAGGTCGGCGTGGAGTTTCTTGTCCACACCGGCCCAGAGCAGGTCGAGGTGATCGAGGCCGGCCATGGCCATGGCGCGGACCGCCGCGTCCGACGGGAGGTCCGACGCCCGGGCCCGGACGCCGGTGATCATGCCGAGGTCTTCGGCGAGCTCGATGAGGCGGGGCAGGTGGCCCGGGACGGCACCGTCGGGCAGTACGAAGCGCACCTGCGGGATGCCGACGTCCCAGAGCTTTTGGATGATCTCTTCCCCCCGACCGAGGCCCGGCGAGACCAGCTCCGCGGCGAGGGGCGCCGAGAGGGCCCGGCGGTGCACGGTCGCGTCGGGGTCGTCGAGGGAGGTCAGCGCCGCCCGGGCCGAGGGCCGGGCGAGGGCCTCGATGGCCGCCGCGACCTCGTCGACGTCGCGGGAGGCTCGGCTCCGGTCGACGCCGGAGAAGCGTAAGGCGACATCCCGTGAGATGCGGCCCCTGCTCGCCCCTTCGAGGAGCGCCCGGGCGATGAGCACCCCGGTCTCCGAGAGGCGCAGGGCCTGCGACGCATTGGCGAGGAGGATGCCCGACCCGTCACGTTCGACGCGCAGGTGATAACGGGCGAGGGAGCCGTCGACCTCGCGGGTAAAATGTTGAAGCGGCCCCGTCATGAGCGCACCCCCAGCTGCACCAGGCCCCCGTCGGTCGCTAACGCCCCGCGGTGCACATCGCTCCCGCAGGCCCCCGCGTCTCGCGTCCCGCAGGTGCACGAAGACGCCGCGCTGATGCCGGTCGAACGAATGCCCCGGCCCGGCGCCAGGCCCGAGCTGATACCCGACGGGGCCCCCCCACTCGCGCAGCTCTGACATCCCCCGGGGGCGACTCCCGCGGCCGACTCGCGCTCGATGCGGCACCCACCGCCGCAAAGCGGCAGGTCCGGGCACTGGTGACACTTTTCCGGAAGTCGCGCCCAAGTCGGGTCGTCTTCGCGATCCCGGAACGACCGAAAGAGCTCACCGCGCCAGATATGCTCCCACGAATCCCGGGGTACGTTGCCCGCCGAGACGTAGTAGCTCTGGCATGGCAGCACGGCGCCGTCGGGCTCGATACACATCGAGTACTCACCGGCGTTACAGCGCTTGGCGCCGATCTCCAACTCGACCGGGTTCATCTCGCAGTACTCG
>Ga0164313_10001407_pt1 | contig 21217 bp, 26 predicted proteins | sample GuaBasSedimGuay4_FD_113735 | JGI IMG/M metagenome (GOLD analysis project Ga0164313, IMG submission 113735) | Subseafloor sediment microbial communities from Guaymas Basin, Gulf of California, Mexico - Guay4, Core 4569-4, 0-3 cm | ecosystem: Environmental > Aquatic > Marine > Hydrothermal vents... | reverse complement strand
GGACCATGTGTTGACCACTCCCACCAATCAGGGGCTTCGTATAGGGGGTGGTCAACGGTGTTCTTAAGGTCAGCGATTACCTGCCCTGACATAAAGCTTCCCATGCCATTTAAGGCCGTGAGGCGTGTGAACATGGCTTGGCAAGTACTGCCCTTGCTTACTACAAGATTGGTGCTCATATAGCCGTCGATTAGCCATGAGATGTATTCCGCCTTGGGCATTTTGCGCCCGTTGGTGCTTACGATGTACGCTCCTCCCCAAGGGTGTTCCAACAGACCCATAACCTTTTGAAACTTCTTATAGTTCCAATCGTAGGGGTAGCCCAACACTCCGAGGGTATCGGTTTTATTCACAAACCTAGCCAGACACATAGCCTGAGTATACTTCTCATGTCCTGGCTCATTCCAGTTTTCCCTAATCCACCTAGTTACCCTGTCGTTTTCACGGTGAACGTTGCAAAAGTAGGTTGACTGGAATATGGGGTCTTTAGACCAAGGCTTTGGAAGACCAGCTTCTTTGTCTTCATATACCTTGTACCTTTCCTCTATCCAGTATATCAGGGTTTCCTGCGCTTTCGAACGCTCGCTTCCATTGGACTCTAACATCAGTTCTTTCTCCTCCTCCCCACGCACTTTTCGTTTTCTTCTTAACTACCTTAACGAAATCTGGGTGGAGATCATGTAATTGGTGGGCTGCCTTGGCATGAGCCTCGGCACTTCTAGTGGTGCTGCATCCTCCATGAGTATTACTGCCATGCTGATTATGCACCCATTTATTGAGGATAACATTGGGGAAGCCAGCTCTGAGTAACTGTAGGGTCATGTCAAAGTCCTGCATAAAGGTCGTGCGGTCAAACCTAAAGTCCTCTAGTTGCAGTACCTCAGCATTGTAGAAGTGAAACCTTAATGCTCTACCTATAGTTTTAAACTCTTCTGTGAACCTGTTGCCCCCTTCCCTAGTAGCCACAGCTCCATGAATATACCCATCTTCAAAGGCATTTTCTATGGCTTCAAACATATCCAGTACCTCGTACATAGTGGATGGTTTGAACTTAGTAGGGTCATCCCTTCTACGGGTGGCAAAGACTAGGTCATCGTCTATCATAACCATACGGTCATCATGACAGTTGTCTACTAACCACTGTCGCTTGTGCCATATACCTCGGGGTTCGTTGGGTACTAAGATGGTGGGGTAGTTCTGGTATGCGCTTGCTTCATCTGCATACACTGCGATTTGAGTAATGCCTTGAATAGCTGGTGGAAGGTTGTCCCACGTAGTTTGTTGATGGGGTCTCTTGTGAGACGGTATGAATACTTTCATTAGAATCTCCTGAATGAAATGCCCCCCTCTAGGGGAGGGGGACTTAGTGGGTAGATCTTAGCCTACTGAAATGTGGCCTCGGCCAATATCATATGCGATATCGCTGTAGCCAACACCGCCCTTGCGAGCGTCACCAATGGTCTTCGCACCAAAGTAGCCTTCAAAACGGGCACGAGCTTTTGAGCCTTCTTTCTTTGGGTTTTCTTTGACCAGGAGAGTAACTTTCTTGTCATCAGGATACAGGGTTGCAAACTTGCTGACACGTGGAGTTTTTTCTTTCTTCTCCTTCGCTGGTTTTTCGGCTGGAGCTGCTGCTGCTGGTGGGGTCTTATCGTTCATGGTTTATTTCCTCTTGATTAAAAATTAGAGCTTGGCCTATCCAAACCCTGTGGGTCAGTATACCACATAGATTTTCTCAGTGCAACAACGAGAGCTTCTCTATTATGGCTACTATTTTAGGAGCTTCAGTTGTAAGTTCCATGTTGAAGTCTCCTGGAACAATCGCCAGTGCTATTTCGGGATCTTCCGTGGTAATTACCCCATCCACCCCTGCTGGTAAGTGAAGCATTCTTTTAGCTCGCTCACTTACTGGCACCATACAGGGGGGATTCGTTGCGGTGTACAGTTTGACATCTACTGGTGATGACATTGTAATAGTTCCTCCACTTCTTGTTGGTTAGCGTCTTTATGGTCTAATGCTTTGACTACCTTTTCGTCCAGAGTACCTTGGGCGACAAGCACGTAGCACAAAACCATTTTACTACTTTGACCTTGGCGATACAACCTCCATATAGCCTGAATATAGTGTTCAAGGTTCCAAGTCACACCGAACCAGACCATGTGAAAGCAGTACCCTTGAATATTCATCCCATGCACACTTCCTGGATGAGCTACTAGGTACTTCAAGTCACCGCTGTTAAAGTCGTCTATGGTTTTCTCTAGCTTTGTTCCTCCCATCCCTGTAATGCACACAGCGTCCTTCCCTAGCATCTTCATAATGCGGTCACGGTCATGCTTAAACTCATAGAGTATGAACAGTGGGTGGCCTGAGGTCTCTTCTATTATTTCATCCAATGCCTGTAGCTTTTCGTCATGCACTTCCTTCCAGTTACCTTCATCATCGTAGTACACTGCACCGTTGGCGATTTGCCGACACTTAGTTCCCGCAGCAGCCATGTTAGAGGCTACTATAGTCTTGTCTTGTATTTGTGTAATGAACTCCTTTTCTACTTCTCTATACGTGTGCATCACCTCAGAGGATAGTATAACTGGCCTGAGGATACGGTTAAACTCAGGCATATCTAAGTAATCCTCAGCGTTCAGTCTTAGTACCATGTGAGCAATCTTTTCAGTAATGGTGTCCACTGCCCCTTCCATTGGCTTGTAGGTGTATCCCCCATACCCTGTGGAGTAGAAATACTTGTTCCTGTAGTGGGTGATGTACTTGCCAAGGTGATGCCCCTCGTCCATGATGTACACCTGTGAAAACAGGTCGATAATACCCTGTGGGGTGATAGTACCTGTAAGAATCCAGCGGTAGTAGAATGTGCTCATGAACCGCTTAAGCTCTTTAAACCTTTTTGACTTGGCCGACTTAAACTTGGTGGACTCATCAATTACCAACACGTCCCACTCTGGCTTGTCCCTACTGTTAAGGATGTCTATTAGTCCTTCTGGGTTGACTAAATACACATCAACATCATCATGTAGGCCAGCAAACTTATTTCTACCATGAAGTATGGTGAAGGTTAGGTGATTGAAGTCATCCCATTTCTGCCCTTCCTGCCTCCAAGTACCGTACATCGGCTTGATGGGGGTCACTACTAGCATCTTCTTGGCATAGCCAGCGGTCTGCAAGACTGTAAAGGCTGCCAGAGTTATAGAAGTCTTACCCATTCCAGGATCTAGCAAGCTGCCAGCCCCGCATTGACGGGTCAGTACCTCTACGCCCCTAAGATGATAGGCTTTAGGATTCCATTGCATCTAGTGCTTCCTCCGTTTCGGTTAGTACATCTTGTAAGAATGCTATGGTTTTGTCTGCTGAATCAAACCATGCTGCTACTGCTCCATGGTCCATTAGTTGCTGCATTCGATATGTCTGTAGTCTTCTAGGCTTCTTACCCCTGCGCTTGAGCTCTAGCCATACATGGAACCCGTTTGGCATGACTACAATACGGTCAGGCCAGCCACATGACCCCATAGGGGTGAACTTGATGCACAGAATGTTGTGGTCTTTACACCACTTGACTACCCTAGCCTCCTCATGTGCCTCTAGTTGAGACATATCATTACCACCTGTATGCCGATTACCACCACCCAGATGAGCCCAATAACAGACCAAATAGCTCTGGTTTGCTTTTCCTTACGCATTTCATGTTCATACCATGTTAGTTGGGGCATTTGCCACCGTTCCCTTTCGAATATGTGCATCCCCTACAGTACCATCCTGGTCGCATAGGGTATGGCTGAGGAGGTTGCACCTTATTTATCTTTCGTAGCCACATATACCGATATGACTCAATCATATTTTGGTAGTATGTTGTCTCCCGATTAATGTTTAAGTCCATGTAGACCCCTATTACCCTGACTCGCTCAACCTTGGGGTAGGCTATGAGCTCTACCAAGCCATACAGATTGCGCTGCTGGGGATGGTCATCATACTCTTTACCAGTCTTAAGCTCGTAAACAGTGTGCTCAACCTCATCTGGGTCAGGTAAGGTGACATCTATCATGCCCCTTATCATACCATTCTCATGGTCCTCAAAGTCTGTGAACTGCCATGCCTGAGTTAAACAGAATTTCTTCTCAGCTATAGCCCCTTGCTCACGTAGATTAAGGAAAAACTGAGTATACTGGTTAATCTCTTCAGGCAACCTATCAGTTTTACCGTTGATTAAGTCCTCCACTGACTTGTGCAGCCGTGTCCCACGCTCTGCTGCGGGAGCTGGAACGTACTCTGCACCATGCTCCTTCATAATGTACCGCCTTTGAAACTGGCTTGGACACTTATTGTAAGTTCCAAGTCCACTGTAACTAACTATCATCTTTTAAATCCCCCCAGTTCGGTCCAACAAAGCCCTCACTACGCATAGGGCAATCGAATAAGTCTCTGTCCATTACAGCTTTAAGTTTACTCATGTGGAAGTCTGGATATTCTGCTGGTGCTGATATGTTTATTTCATCATGCACTACAGTCATAAAGGTAGCTTCTCCCCTATCTCCATCCCAGTCAATAATGCACTGCTTGGTCTGGTCTGCGGCACTACCTTGAATCAGGTAGTTGAGCAGCTTGTATTCAAATGACCTGTAGCTGCCACGGATTATCTTTGGTTCTTCTACATAGTAGCTGCGATTGCCCCATGTAGTGATAGGTCTCCCTTCCCTACCCCGCTTCTTAGTCCCAGCCTGTAGCATACCGACTCCTGGGACAGCCAGCTTGTAGGCATCTTGAACATCCTTAGCTTCACTGATGCTGCACCCTATCTTCTTGCTTAGGGCATTCGGTCCCATGCCGTATATCATACCAAAACCAGCTTCTTTAACGAACTTACGGGGGAACTCTTTACCCAGCATATCATATATTAGCTTCTGTACCATGCTATGAGGGTCTAGGTCTGGGTTGTCCTTGTATGCTTGAAGCAACGCCCCTTCCTCGAAGTGGGCTAGTATCCGTATCTCTTGGCTACTAAAGTCACGTTTCAGCCATACACACCCTTCCTCTGGTAGTATAAAGCTCCTCAGGTTGGGTAGTGGTTCCAGCCCCTCTGGTACTACCATCTCTTTCACGTTAGGAGGATTTTGGAAGTTAGGATTATCACTACTCATCCTACCTGTCCTGGTCCCCTTGCGCTGGCCTTCGGTACTGCGTACTTGATTCCAGTTAGGGTGCAAACGTGAGGCGATAACAGACTTGTTTAGCCAAGGCTCAATGAATGTATTCATATAGGTGTTGATCGTACTGGAATAGGTAAGCATTGACAGGAGTTCCATGTCGTTAATGCCAGCGAGGAGGTTGTCCTTCGCAGTAGACCTCTTGCCAGTGGGGGTCAGTACCCACGAGTCCATCTTACCTGCTGCATCTAAGGCATCAGCTAAATACAAGCCCTTAAGGGGTTTGTCGCCCCCCACCCCTAGCCTTGCCCTTACTAGCTGGTCGCAAGTGCTCCTGAGCTGCTCACAGCGGTCGAGGGTACTCTCCAAGGCTGGCCTGTTTACCCGTACACCCTTGCGAGTCGCTTCTACGAGTATAGGCATCAGCTCCCGCTCCCTGTTGTACGGTTCAAGGGGGATTTCATTCTTTAGGTTGTCGTACAGGCCACGTGTCATCACTACGTCACTGATGGCGTAGGGCTTTACGAGCTCAAAGGGTGCTTCGCAAATGAATGCGCCCCAATTCTTTGATGTTGCTTTCTTGACATTGGCTAATATCCAATCTCTAAGGTTGTCTTGATCTTGTGGGGGTAGTCCTAAGTAGTGCTCTGCGCTGGGCTTGAGTGACAAGCTGTCAGCATGGGGGTTCTTAAGGTACACCAGATACATGGTGTCGTGAATGCGTTCCCAGCTAGGGAATTCTAGTCCTAGGTGAGTACGGGCTACAGAGAGGTCAAACGGTGCGTTGTGGAAGAGTAAGTCATTTTCGCTATGCCAGATTCGCTTACAGGCATCAACCATTTCCTCCCCTACTAGGTATTCACTATCCCCTAGGTTGTTGATAGCTACACCCACCGGACGAGGTGGGTGTAGTATTGGATTTCCCTGTATGGCCTCTGTTTCAAAGTCAACAGTAATCATTTAGTCATAGTCCTCCACATATAATCACACTCAAAGTGTGGTTTATGAAAAGAGCAGTCATACATAAACTGCTCTTTATAAGTTTTGGGTGGGTCATCATACCTGACCCACCCATCAAGACCTAAGAGTAGTAAGATGGCTAGGAGTAGCCACTTTTCCATCAGTACTTGCCTGAGTCGTCTGCTGTGGTCTCGTCATCCTTATCATAGCTGTACGGGACAAGCAGAACTTGCTCCGCTGCTGGTATGCGAGCATGGATTGCAGCCAGCATAGCTTCATCAGCTATAGGGTTGACCAATGCGAAGCTAACCTCAAACATTTTCTTAGGATGTGGCGCAGCACTGATTAGTGTCTGCACAGCCCAAGGGGGAACGCCTGTCGTGTTAGCAATCTTATTGGCATAGTTAGACCAGTTCTTGACACTGGTAGGTGGGACAGCAATCATAGCGATTTCTGCTTCCTCTATACCATCAGCCAGAGCACTGCTTGGCATGACCATTAGCTTCCTGCGGGTCTTACAGGCTGGTCCCTTCCCCTGTAGTGCCGTACCGAACTCAGCCTTGGGGCAACCATGACAGGTCGGGTTGGCTGGGCTAGGAACATTTTCATGCGGGTTAAGAGTCTCAGCGGTTAAAGCCTGAGCAAAGCATTCAGGTGGTCCTTGGTCATCAGGGTCATATGGCCTGTCGTACATGGTACGCTCAAACACATAGGCCAGAACAACACAATCTAACTTGTTGTCTGGTAGTGGCTCTTCTTGGTAGGTAAGAATACCACCCTTAAGACTAATGAAACTGCTGGCTGGTCGCTCTTGCTTTGCGACCTTTTGTGCGTCCAGAGCCATTTGCTCCTTCCACGGTACTACATCTGTTTTCTTTGTCATAGTTTGGCTACACTCAACTTGTTTACTTGAATAAACTCGATTCCAGGGATTTCTTCCCCTTCCTCAATCCTATCGTCTATTGCTCCAACTGCAAGACGACGTTGCAGTAAATCCATAGCATCGTGTGATACCATGTACTCGTGAATCGCAGGCCAGTCTACGGCCTGTGGTTTGGATACGGTTTGAAGGGTTACCCGCTTGGTCTGTCCAGCACACATCCTGGCTTCGTTACGGATAAGCTCTGCAATAATACGGTCGTGCAGAGCAGTTTCGACTTTCTTTAACTCTTTAGCCACCTTGTCAGCAGCCAACCGTTCTTGGTTGGCTGCTGTGAAGTCATCCACAAGGACAGCTAGCTCGGCTAGCTCCATTACCCAACTTCGTCAGGCTGTGGTACTACGGAGAGGTCAGGTTGGTGGGTAAGCATGATTAAGGCTTTAATTTTCTCCTCAAACATATTGATACGCTCATCTGCATCAAGCTGTGCTTTACGCTGAGCTTCCTTATAAGTTTCGATGGCCTGTTCGGTTACATTGATACCTGCGGGTATATCAAACTCCATGTTGGCTTCAAACACCTTAACTGCTCCGGTATCATAAGGGTCATCAGTGCGTACTGCGAAGGTGTAAGGGCACTCATCTGGATACCTATCAATGTGCCACTGTGAACGGGGAATTGCCCAAATTGAAATGTCTTGCTCTATGGTGGTTGCTACGGTTATATCAAATCTACTCATTTTACTTTCCTCACTATTAGTTTAAGTTTTATTTCAGCTGATTTAAGTACCAGCTAACCCATTATAAATGTACGAACATATTGATGCAAGCTGTTCCTTAGTCCATCCTCGTTACAAAGGTCTGGCCAATGCCATCTTGGAATGCTACGATAGCGTGTGGGTATATCCACATGGTCTCGTCACCAAGGGTAAGCTTCATGTACGGATACATGGGCGGGTCTTCTGGGTAGTTGTGCTCCCCTGTCTCTGGGTCTATAGTAGCCCCCTTCATTTCAACTATGGGGAACTGGTAGCTGTCACATACCGAGTCCCTCATAGTTATGTTTTCCTTGGTTAGGGTAGGGAACGCCCATACGGGGAGTATCCCACAGGCCTCTGGAACCCTCTCCATGTGTGCACCGTTCTCTTGGTGGTGACCTGTAGGGTCAATCTGCATTGTTATTATCCTTTTCATTCTGGTCCAAACTCCACGGTTGTTACTTCGATTAATCGGCCGTTACTAAACTCCGCTTCAACCACGACAAGGCTAGGCCATTCCCCAGTAGGGGTTTGATCCATTATATCCTCGCAAGCTAACTTGGAAGTTAAGTAACAGTGTGAAGCTAGGTCAACCTCGCGGGCTGACCTAGCAATGAAGTACCCTATGCTCATTTAGGAGGGTACCTATAGATATTAAGGCCGATTACTGCGTCTGTCCCTTGTATGGCCTTGTTGCCCTGAGTACTGGCAATAGTGACTGTTTTGCCCGACTTGGACATACCACTTGACTTGCTAAGGTCAACTGTAATTAAGAGGATGTTGCCCTCTATGTGCATATCTACATTATTCATCTGTATAGCTCCAATCTTTAATGCTTGGTTCAAAGAAACCCCACACTGTCATAACAACCCACAGTATCTGGGTTATTATGAGTGGTGTGAGGAGTAGTATTAAAATCCAGATCACGCGTTAGCCCTAAGAGCTTCTGCCCTTGCATGGTGCTCAGCAAGCTGTCCTGTGTGTACAGTACAGACCCCCTCAACATGGGGGCGAACAGTACCTTTGACCTCAAAGTTAGTGGATTTGCACAGCCACTGAAGGCCATTGTTGTGGGGAACTACTGTAAAGGCGAGGTTGGTTATCATTCCCTTTCTCCTATACTGATATTCTCATTATATTCGTCCAGGTCTTGCTGCGCTATGTCACGAAGGTTTTCTAACTCAGCCCGTTGCTTCTTAATCTCAGCTTGGGCTTCTTCCAACGTGTCGTGGTTACTAGCACACAGACTACCATCCATTACATGGAATGTTGTCATGCTTTGTTCTCCTATGGTTGCTGAGCACACGCCCAGTTACCTATTGTACCCCCGTGAGGGTACAGAAGCAAGTGAACAAATGATGTGTAGCGGGTCTAATTGTTGGCGTGTTATAATATAGGGCGGACTGGCAATCATGTGTTGATTGCCAGTCCTAAGCGATCCATAAGATTGGGTTATGAATGCTGATGGCTTCATTATAGCATACATACCTACCGATTACCAACTAAGGAGTATGCCATGCCCGAAGAAGCTCTTGTAATAAACGGAAATTACAGGCTAACTGGAATAGAAGATGGGTTAGCCGACCACTTTGTAGAAGTCTACCAACACTTTCAATCCTTAGGGGTTGAGTCAGTAGCAGCAGCAATTCTTACTAACAGTTACATTGAATTTAAGAGGCCTCGTAATGGAGGATAATGTCATAGACCACCCCTTTGGGGAGTCTACTGACTTTACCGATGCTAAGAAGTACCTTAGTGACCGAGGCATACCAATAGACGACCACTCACTGAATAAGTGTGGTCTTACTCTCGTAGGCAATACTCTCGGTTGGCAAGTGCTCAAGCGTAAACCCCCAGCAGGGGACACACGAGTAGGAATAGTTATTGACTTCCCTGGAGCTAACTACCAGTCAGTCAGGTGGGTTGGCAACCCACCATTCAATCACTTTGTTAAGCGTGAGAAAGGTAATAAGATTGAAGGCCAGTTTGGAATGCCTGTCCCCTGTTACATCCCCGACTTTATCGAATATAAAGATACCCTGTACATCTGTGAATCACCACTTAAAGCCCTGACTATGTGTCTGCGTGGCTACCCAGCTATCGCGAGTAATGGGGTGTGGTCAATGTGGCGTAAAGATAGACAAGGTAATCTGGGCTGGGCTGAGGGGTTCCCCATGCCAGAGATGGAGTTGGTGGATAAGGTTGTTATCTTATTTGATAATGATGTGCAGCAACGTGATGATTTAGCTTTATCAGTCCGCTTAATTGGTGATGCACTACAAAGAGAATGGCCTAGTAAGAAGATCATGCACCGCCCACTATTAGACCCAGATGATGGTGGGAAGTGGGGCATAGATGATGCCATAGCTGCCCTTGGTGATGAGTGGTTAGCTGAATGGCTGGCTGATGACAATGCGGAGGAATCCGCGCAAGCGGGGGAGTTACAGCGTCATTTTGACGCACTAAACGAAGAGTATTGTGTTATCAGGGAGAAGGGCTTTGTGATGCACAAGTCCTCTGCTAGCCCCCTATCTTTCAGTAGGTTTGAAAAGGTGGAAGCTAACCGCACAGTCCCTAGTGAAAAGAAAAATGCCGAGCCTGTGTCCGCAGTTAAGAAGTGGGAACAAAGCGAAGACCGTAGTGATGCTGATGTGGTGCAGTACATTCCAGGCGAAGCTATGATGTGTACGAAGCGAGGCAAGCGTGTCTACAATATATGGGAAGATGATGGTGTTGCTTCCATTAAGGGAGATATGTCCATATTCCATAATGTGTATGAAAATACTATACAGGACAAGGAAGTACGAGACCTCATGTTTAAGAGTCTAGCATGGATGCTACAGAATAGGGGTAAAAAGCTCAATAAGTTATTCTTTTTCGTTGGGCGCATGGGGTCTGGTAAGAGTTTCTTAGCCCATATGTTGACTCAGGTATTTGGCAGAAAGAACGCCACCAGCATAGGTGAGTTAGACCTTACTGGTCAGTTTAATGCTCACTATGCATCTAAAGAGTTGGTATGCTTGGACGACCTTCATAAGTTAGAAAAGCCACAGATGGGTAAGGTCAAGAAGTTAGTGACTGACTACACTGTTATTGTCAATGGTAAGATGTCCCCACAGTTTGAAATTGACAGTTACATGGTCTTTTTCGTTACCAGCAATGAGCTGAAGGCACTGCCCTTACCCGATGGGGATAGGCGTGTGTTGGTCATTGACGCTACTCCTGCGGTACATTATCCCGATGGCCATGAGTGGTGGAACAGCTTGGGGGACTGGTGTGAAAATGGTGGTTATGAAGCGTTGCGACACTGGTTGGAGAATATGGACTTAAGTGACTACAATCCCAACTTTGTACCACCATTGACTGAACTTAAAGCACACATCGTTGAATCAGCCCTAAGCCCAGAGCAACAGTGGGCTGTAGACTTAGAGGATAACATGGGTGAAATACTTCCAACCCCTAGGTCGGTATATACATCCGCAGAGTTATTCTATATCTTTAGTGGTGGTGAAGAAAGTACCCAAAGTAAGTCCTACCACTTGGTTGAAGCATTGAAGGACAAATTCTTTCCTGTAGCATCACCCAATGGGAAGGTAGCCCAAATCCGTAATGGAGGTCCTCCAACACGCTATTGGAAGATAAGAAATAAGGGTATTACGGCTGAAGAAGCTAGGGCTGATGTTAAAGAGTATCCAAATGCTACCAATAAAGAGATAAAAGACAAATATTGAGGTGCGATGCTACGGTGATGCTACGGGGGATGCTACGGCTGAAAATGTATGTAAAACAAGGACTTAGGGGTCAGTGTAGCACTGTAGCATCAGTAGCATCGCAAATATTGTTTTTATGTGTATAAGGTCGTATTGATCAAATGAATAGTGTTATATAATAAAGGTAAAATGCGATGCTACCGATGCTACGGTGCTACATCAAGTTAGTCCGCCCCCCAAACAGACCACTTTGCGACTTCCCCCCACCCATTCCCCCGCAAAACGTAGGGCGATATGATCTCAAGAAGATATGGCCTCGGGTATTCCGAACTCACCAAATCATAAAAAGGGGAACAGGGCTTTCGCCCTGCCCCCCGACTGGTTACTTAGTCGCTACTTCTACCAAGCTACCACGGCGAGTCATGTAACTTATGAAGTTTACATGGTCCTCCTCGCTTTTACTGAAATGCTGCTCCAGAGCCTTAGCCAAATCAGCGTGGGTGGCGGTCCCCTTGCCTTTCATCAGGCAAGTGTTTACCTTGTCCCAAGCGACTTCATTGTGCTCGACACGTGGACTATACTTGGCTTCGCCCAGCTTAAACTTGCGAATAACTGGTGCTTCGGCCTTTACTGCTTTTTCGGTTGCTTTAACCATTAGACTTCTCCTATGCTGTGGTGACAGGATGCCCCCACTACTCAACGTAGTATAGCACGCCTAACTATCGGAAACAAGCATTTCTTTATCTAATTTACAGAGGTGAGGCGATTTCCGAAGAGAAATCTTGGCACGATTTTTGCTACGCAATCGGAAACGTAGAGCGATTACCGATCTGAAATCTTGGCACGATTTTTGCTACGCAACGTAGAGCGATTACCGATCTGGATATCGGAAGTCCGATCCGACTAAAGAGAAGAAAAAGAAAGGGGCTCCGGAGAGCCCCTATGAACTACCTTGAATAAACCCGCCTTGAGCCTGATGGGCATCTGCGGCCTTCGTAAATGAACACTATGCCTGTCCTGTTTTCTTTGCAAGCTATTACTCGTTCCCTTGCTTCGGCAGTGTGTGATAACAGTGATAAACCAAGTATCATACCAAACAAATATGTATAGAGTAAATATCTCATGTGCTGCTCCTATGGTAATAGGCCGTCCTTGGCCTGTTTAACTACTTTTCTACTAACCAACCCCTGCGGATGGCATACCCTATGAACGGGGTATGGTTGCGCTCGACAAGTGCTTGCTCGAGTACTTTACGGGTTTTGGGACCGTTGGCTAAACACGCCTTGACGATACCCCACGACGTGCTGTTACCCTGTGCAGTCTCCGGATTAGGATTGTACTGCTTTTTGTCGTTTACTGTGTACTGCTCAGCTATATTAGCCATGATGCTACTCCTATGGTTATTAATAAGACTACCTAACTACAAAGACAGTATAGCACAGTGGGTGTCGGGTGCAAGCACTTATCTATACCCATATGGCATAAGCAGAGCGTTGCTTATGCCGAAAGGGTATTGGCTTTTTTAAAATAAAAAATGCACCTTTTCTCTCGTCGCGTTCCCATAAAATGTGTGTCAAATTAGAATAGATACCAAGCTTGCAAATGAACAAAAGTGACATTATACTAAGCACCCTATGAAACTTTTGATCATAACAGGACCTCCAGGATCAGGGAAGACGACCTACGCGAAGGAGATCAACAGGAAGAGAAGGGACTCAGTCCCTTCTCTTCCTGAGATGATGGTCTACGACACCGACCTTGGAAACAAGAACGAATGGTCCACGCACAGTACACGGAAAGATGTTCTTTCCGGTGCTGTTAGTGGAGACTGCATACTCATGACTTCAGCCCCCAGCGCAAAGAACAAAGCCTACTGGCTATCCATAGCACGGACAGAAGGCTTTGAACCAAAACTGCTTGCCATCGTATTACCTCGTATGTTATGCTACGCACGAATGAAGAGTAGGGACGGCCTGTCCCCTACCCAGAGGAACGACCTGGAGAAAGATATTGAGCGGTGGTATAGGCGTTACCAAAGGCACCCCCAAGAGCGAGTTTATTCCGGCGAGTGAGTATACGGAGGCGGAGAAAGAATCTGATATACAAGAACTCATAGTCTCCGACTGGGATGAGGATATGCAAGCCCTCGCGAACCAGTCAACTAAGAGGCTGAGCGTACCAAGGAACACATCAGTAAATAGAGCTCAGGTCGTATCCGCATTCACAAATGCCTTTGAGCTTATCGGTGGTGTGCCACGTCTGGCACTATAGGCTCACACCCACCCCACCGATTTCTATAAGCTCTACAGTCGACTCTTACCCAGCCAAGCCTCCTCTGCGCTGGGCGAGTCGACTGATATTGTTATCAAGCACGTACTACCACGAGGAGTTCTAGATGAATGAGAAGAACCAGCTACCTAAGTCAACTCAGGTGCAGATGAATAACCTATGAATTTCCGCAAACCTGACTACGTATCAGCCCCCACCCAAGGAGACTACTCGTACATCCCGCAAGTGGAAATCTTAGAAGAAGCTAATGCGGCTGCTCTGCAGATAAGTATCAATACGTGGCTTACTGATTGGATACCAGTGCCGGAGCAAACCATACACATAGAGTCAATTGAGTACCTGCTAACTCAGGGTAATAAGTACTCAGCCCTCATACGCTACGTCCACATCACTAACATCTAATGCCGGAGATTAAACTACTCTACGAGCCAAGGGAGCAATTCCGCCCCTTCCACGAGAGAGTACACAGATGGGCGTGTATGGTCGTGCATAGACGGGGAGGTAAGACAGTAGCCTGTGTCAACGAGCTACTAACACGAGCTACCTACACTCAGAAGACCAATGCCCGTTACTCCTATATCGCCCCCTTCTACCGCCAAGCGAAGGACGTTGCTTGGGAGTACCTCAAGGAATTTGGAGGACCAGTAATCAAGAAGGTAAGAGAATCTCAACTACGAGTGGAGTTATTCAATGACTCATGGATTACACTGTACGGAGCGGACAACCCCGATGCGCTCCGAGGAATCTATAATGACGGAGCTGTCCTTGACGAATTCGGCGATTGCCGACCTAGCCTCTGGGGACAAGTCGTCCTTCCTACTCTTGCTGACCGTAAGGGCTGGGCTGCTTTCATCGGAACTCCAAAGGGTAAGAACCACTTCTGGGAAATGAATAGGCGCAGCATCACAGAAGTAGACAAGTGGTATCACCTTACCCTGAAAGCCAGCGAATCTGGGATACTTGACCCGGAGGAGCTGGCGGAGATGCGATCTCAGATGACTGAGGCTGAGTACCAGCAGGAAATGGAATGTGACTTTGAGGCTGCTGTCCTTGGTACATACTATGCAGATATGATACAGGAGCTGGAGGCACTGGGACAGATAGCCATTGGATTAGCCCCGTGGAACCCGGAACTAGAGGTGCAGGTATCAAGTGATTTAGGCTATACTGACTCCAGTGCCTACTGGTTCTGGCAGGAAGACCCTACCAAAGACCAGCCCATACAGGTGATAGACTATTATGAAAATGCAGGGCAAGCCCTCCCCCACTACTTCAACATGCTTGACCAGAAGCCGTACACTTACCAAACGATATGGCTCCCCCATGATGCGAGGGCGAAGACTCTCCAAACTGGGAAGACGACGGTGGAGCAGTTCCTTGAACGAGGATATCCGATTAGGATTGTCCCGAGACTATCTGTACAGCATGGAATTGATGCCGCCCGTAAGGTTCTACCGTACTGTGATATAAACACGACAACGTGTTACGACGGAGTCGAAGGGTTACGCGCGTACCGCCGAAACTACAACGAAATTCTAAAGCAGTTTACCGACAAGCCCCTGCACGACTGGGCGAGCAACCCCAGCGACTCCTTCCGTTATATGTCTTTAGTATGTAGCGAGGCAGTCAAGCAGAGAGAAGAATCCACCAAGCCCCCTGAGCCTTTCAAGCTCCCAACCTACACCATGAATGACCTGTGGGATCTCAGGGAGCAGGGTGGGTCACGATTTAATACATTGAGGATGTGAAATGTCAACGTCAGATATAAATAAAGGCTCTATAGAGTCCCGTAAAGATTATAAGAATAACCCTTCTGGCCAATATAAGTTCTGGCAAGAGGAGCTGGCTGGTAGTGAAACTAGACTGAGGCAGTGGCAGAGAGAAGGCACTAAGGTCGTGATGCGCTACAAGGGTGGACATCGTAAGACCCGTGATGCTGGTAGTACAGATGAGCGCAGTGCTAAGTTCCGCTTAAACCTGTTCCACTCTAATACCATTACCCTACAGTCTATGCTGTACGGTAATCTACCGAAAGTGGATGTTTCTCGTAAGAATGCAGACTCCAATGATGATATAGGCCGTGTGGCTTCGGAAATCATGGACAGGGCTTTGAATGCAGATGTAGAAGACAATGGTGATGAGTATGACTCTGTTCTCAAGGCCGTACTTCAGGATAGGCTACTCCCAGGACTCGGTTGTGCTAGGGTACTGTACGAAGTAGAGATGGACGGTGAAGAGTTTATCAGTGAAGAAGCCCCTGTGAACTACCACCACTGGAGGGACGTTGCCTATAGTTGGGGTAGAACCTTTAGTGACCTCACTTGGATAGGGTTCCGCAGCTATTTAACGAAAGATGAGGTACAGGCTCGCTTTGGTAAGGAGGCTGCCGATGGTGTTCAGCTAGCCCAACAGGCTGTGTCTGATAAAGACGATGCTACCGAGGCTGATACTGACTCTGTATGGATGAAAGCGGAAATTTGGGAGCTTTGGGACAAAACTAAGCGGAAAGTAGTGTGGATATCCCCAGGATACGACAAAGTATTGGAAACTAAGGATGATTTCTTAGAGCTAGACGGGTTCTACCCGTGTCCCCCCTTCCTTTTGGCTAACCAAACGACAAGTTTATACGTGCCAGTTAGTGATTTCTACATGGCACAGGACTTATATAATGAAATAGACACCTTACAGACTAGAATTAGCATTATTACTGATGCTGTGAAGGTTGTGGGTGTCTACGATAAGTCTTCAGGCGATATTAGTCGCATGTTCAAGGAGGGTACTGATAATGACCTTATTCCGGTGGATAACTGGGCTTTATTCGCTGAAAGAGGCGGTATTGCGGGTCAAATTGACTGGGTTCCAATCGCTGATGTTGTTAATTCACTTAATAAACTCATTGAGTTACGTGACCAGACTATTGGCCTTCTACAGCAGGTTACAGGCATGAGTGACATCATGCGTGGTGAGCTTTCTGGGCAATATGAGGGTGTAGGGCAGTCTCAGCTTAAAGCACAGTTCGGCTCAATCCGTGTTCAGGCGATGCAAGAAGAATTTGCTACTTTTGCCTCTAACTTAATGCAAATCAAGGCAGAAATCATCTGTAGGCACTTTGAGCCGGAAACAATCGCTAAAATGGCGAATGTAGGGTCTTTTATGGAGGCTGATAAAGAGAAAATCGGTCCGGCTATAGACCTATTGAAAAAGCCAGAGCAAGCAAGGCTCAGGATTGTGGTACGCTCTGAATCCATGGCTATGGTGGATTATAAGCAACTACAGGGTGAGCGTACTGAGTATTTGACGGCCATATCTACATTCTTACAGGCTGCCTCCCCACTCGTACAGGAAGACCCCCGTACGAAACCATTTGTACTTCAGCTTCTACAGTGGGGGCTTGCTGGGTTCAAGGGTGCAGATACAATTGAGGGAGTAATTGATAAGGCTATTGAGGTCACCATGCAGGAGAATGAGCAGCCTGAGAAGCCCGACCCAGCCAAGCAAGCTGCTGATAATGCTATGCAGTTAGAGCAAATGAAGCATGAAAACAACATGAAGGAGATACAGGCTAAGTCTCAGTCCAAGTTACAGGAAGAGCAAGCAGACCTGATGGCTACTCTGCAGAAGCGTGAGGCTGACCTAATGGCTGACCTTAAGACCATCAGTGCTAAGATGCTGAGTGATATACAAACTGAGATATCTCAATCACAGGCCAACATGGAGCAGAACAATGCTGCTGTAATGGCTGAAATCCAAAAGAGTGCTATTGAAACAGCACTAAAAATTGAGGAACTACAGGAGGCTGCACGTGTCAAGCCAGCAGCTGAGGGAGGAGGCACTTGACTAAGAAGTCTTACATACAAGACCGCACCACTGGGAAGCTAATCCCTAAAGAGGACTACACAGACCCCAGAAATCGTGGTGTAATGATACAGGCCGATATAGAGCCGTTTATATCCCCCATTACCAAAGAGGTGATAACTAGTCGTAGTCAGTTACGGCTGCACAATAAGAAACACGGAGTAACTGACTCTAGGGATTACAGTAGTGATTTTATAAAGAAACGCTCAGATGCTCGTGTAAACGAGATGATGGGTAAGACCCCCCAAGCACATGCAGAACGAATTGAGTGTGTCAAACGTACACTGGAGAAATTTGGACTATGAACGACGATACCCCCCAAGAAGATAGTTTAAGAGATACTTTAGAGGAGGCATTTGATGACGATGCTGATTCAGGAGATGATAATAATGACAATGATGAAGCCCCTACCGGAGATGACGAAGGTACGCAGGAAAGCGATGCTGGAGATGGTGGAGAAGCCGGAAGTGATGATGGTGAGTCCGAAGGTGAAGGAGATGGTGGAGAAGGTGCAGGAGGTACAGAAGGAGAAGGCGAAGAAGGGGAACAGGTGGCCGATATTGTCGCTAAATCCAACCACAAAGTCCCAGCAGGGTGGGACGCCAAGTCAAGGGAACACTGGGACAAAATTCCAGAAGAGGTCCAAGCACAGATAGCTGCTCGTGAAGACGAGGTAGCCCGTACTATCCACGGCACACTGGATGCTCGTAAAACACACGAGTTCCTTAGTAACTTATCTTCCAACTATGCGCCTGTACTGGCAGCGGAGGGCGTATCCTCCCCCGTAGAGGCTATTGAGGGGTTGTTTAAGACTGTATCCGTGTTAAGGTTGGGGAGTCCCCAGCAGAAGGCTTCGCAGCTTGCTGACATCATTGGTACTTACGGCATCGACATTGGTATGTTGGACTCAGCACTATCTGGTCAGGGCTTTACTAACGACCCTAATGGTGCTGGGAATGCCAATATGGAGCACCTAATTGACCAGAAAATGGCACCGATTAATGAGGTACTTCAGCGCATTGGTCAGGTAGAGCAGAATAATGCTAGTAACCGTCAAGGGGTAGCTGACCAAGAGGTAGTTGATTTTGCTAAGGATGCTGAGTTCTTAAATGATGTACGCTCTGATATGGCAGACCTATTGGACATGGCCTCTGCACGTGGGCAGGATATGACCCTAAAGGAAGCGTATGATAAGTGCTGTGCTATGCGGCCAGAGATACAGAGTGTTCTGTCTGACCGCTCAGCTAACCAAGAGTTGCTTGATGGTAAGGAGAGGGCAGCTAAGAAGTTGAATGCTGGCAGTTCTATTCGTGGTGCTGGTGGTAACTCCTCTGGTAAGGGTGGAGATATGTCCCTTAGAGATCAAATTAGCTCTATTTGGAACGATTACGAGGAAAATTAAAAAAAGACTTGCATTCAACATTATAATGGGGTTATAGTGCAAGCAAGCTCACATTGAGCACGTTAGGCCTCATCGGTCAATCCGGCTTCATAGCCAAATTTTAACTAAGAGGTATCTAACGTGGCTTTTCCAAATATTAGCGATATTCTCGCTACAACCATTGACAGCCGTACTCGTAAGATTGCGGACAACGTCACCAACAACAACGCTGTCTTAAAGCGTTTGAGTGCGAAGGGCAAAATCAAGCCTTTCTCTGGTGGTGTTAAAATTCTACAAGAATTGTCCTTTGCTGAGAACTCCAACGCAGGTTGGTATTCTGGGTATGACTTACTGCCAGTCGGCGTAAGTGATGTCATTTCTGCAGCTGAGTACAACATCAAACAGGCAGCAGTGCCAGTGATCATCTCCGGTCTGGAACAACTCCAGAATGCTGGTCGCGAACAAATGATTGACCTGATGGAAGGTCGTTTGTCTGTTGCTGAGTCTACATTATCAAACCTCCTGACAGGTGGCCTGTACTCTGATGGTACTGGTGCTGGCGGCAAGGAAATCGATGGCCTCGGGGCTGCTGTACCAGTCGACCCTACTGCTGCTCCTTATGGTGGCATTGATGGTAGTGTGTTTACATTCTGGCAGAATGCAGTAAGTGATCAAACCGCAGCCGCAGGTCTTGACCCAACACAAATCCAGGGCTTCTGGAATCTGTTATGGGCTGAGCTGGTTCGTGGACAAGATCGCACTGACCTTATCATGACAGATACATCTGTCTGGAACGCATACATCGCCTCTTTGCAGGCTCAGCAACGCTTCAACAACACAAACATGGCTGATGCTGGTTTTATGACAGTTAAATTCATGGATGCTGATGTTGTTCTGGATGGTGGTATCTACAATGGTAGCCTTTCAACAGGCGCACCAGCAGGAACAGCATTCTTCCTGAATTGTGATTACCTGATGTATCGTCCTCACAGTGCTCGCAACATGGTTTCATTAAGTCCTAACAGACGGTATGCAACCAACCAGGATGCCGAAGTGCAAATCATCGCATGGGCTGGCAATATGACCACAAGTGGTCGTATGTTCCAAGGTCGTTACGACGCAGTAGGTGTCTAGCAGTTTGGTGGGTAGGTTGGGGGACTGAAGCTAGTCCCCCTTTTTCAAAGGCTTTAAACTAGAGTCTTTGAAAAAGTAAACAACCGGAGAGATTGAAATGGCAAGACCAAGTTTTTTCATTGATGATATTGCAGTAACAGCCCGTGAATTAGACGTACCTGAGGCTTCATTTGACGATGGTATGAATCTTGCAGGGAGTAATGCTCCTGGAGTCGGTATAAATGTTGATGGTGGTGCTGTAATCGGTACTCCAGAGCAGTTTACATTGCTTGACCAACATGAAGACCCCCGTACCCCACAGACCAGCCAGCATATCGGCGGTAGTGGTCTTGGTGCTGGTGTTCCAGGGACGGAACCTGACGGCTCTGTCCGTGCAGGTGTCCCATCTACAGATGGCGACGGTTCTGTACCAGGACTTTGGGAGAACTGCGGCTTAGCAGTATTAGATGACGGCTGGCTAGCTCCAGTAGTCTAGTAAGTGTCTCAGTTACTACAGGTCGCTACCAGAGGCGGGGGCGTCACCGGACTTAACGGAACGGCTGTCCCTGACCACGTAGACCAAGGCATCCCCTACGATATTAACGAGGGGGTGTCTGTTGTAGCTGTAGAGATATCAGGGGTAATTCACCACTATCATCAAGGTCTACCGTTCACAGCAGCAGGTAGATTAGTCGCCACTAACGATAAATCAGTAGCGCGTATTGCTCCGGGAGGAGCACCCTACGACACATCAAATTTTCTAGTGTTTGGCTCCGGTGATTTTAACCACATGGCAGCCGGAATCCCATATACCCCAGATAGCCAGATAGCCGCTCAGGGTGGCGGCGGTTCACCAACACCTCCAATAGTTTCCGGTCTTATAGCTGCATTTCTCAAAGGTGTGGGCATAACTGAGGAAGGCTCTGGTGTGAGTGTATGGGCTGACTCATCAAATAACGGTAACGACCTGTTACAGGCTACGGATAGTGCGAGGCCAACATATAACGCTGGCGATCAATCCATCCTATTCGATGGCGTATCTCAACTCCTGAAGACAGCACCATTCACACTCAATCAGCCTGAGACAGTTTATCTTTTGTGTAAGCAGGTGAGTTCTTCGG
>Ga0164313_10001406_pt1 | contig 21223 bp, 12 predicted proteins | sample GuaBasSedimGuay4_FD_113735 | JGI IMG/M metagenome (GOLD analysis project Ga0164313, IMG submission 113735) | Subseafloor sediment microbial communities from Guaymas Basin, Gulf of California, Mexico - Guay4, Core 4569-4, 0-3 cm | ecosystem: Environmental > Aquatic > Marine > Hydrothermal vents... | reverse complement strand
TGGTATGGTACCGCCCAATTTGGTATCAATGAGCGAAAGTCCTTGATAAATCTCAGTGTCGGAGTGGAAGTAATTGATAAAGTGGTTTTCCACCTGTAGTCGTGAGATTCCCCAGGCACTGATGATCGCCGCCAGCAATGACAAAACAATTACCAGGTTGCCATTCTTTTCGGTGAAGCGGGAAAAGCAGAGGGTGAAGCTAGCGGAGTCGTCCTCCTTATCATTGTTCGTCCCCTTGCCATAGATCATCATCCCGGCGGGGATTACGACAAATGCAAGTATCAGTGCTAACCCCAAGCCTGTGGTCATCATCCAGCCAAAGTCGATGACCGGGCGGATGTCGCTGACCATCAATGAAGAGAATGCCACCGCTGTTGTCAGCACGGTATAAAGGCATGGACGAGCCATGCTTTTCACCGTATCACGTACCAGATCGAGTTGTTCCTTGTCGGGAAACTGGCTATGCAGTTCGCGGTAACGAACAATTAGATGAATCGTTAGCGCCAGAGTGATAATCAATAGTAGCGAGACAAAATTGGAGGAAACCACTGTCATACGCCAGTCGATCCAGCCAAAATAGCCGAGAATGATTTCTACGGAAAGAATACATGTCGCCAGTGGCAACAAAACCCAACGAGACTGACGAAAAATAATAGCCAGCATAATAATGATAAATAGCACAATACCGATACCGAATACGGTCAGATCACTTTTAATAAAGTCGACCATATCGGCGGCGATCATGCTCAGGCCGCCAAGAATTATTTCAGCATGATCTTTGAACGGCACCATTTTTTCTCGTATTTCTGCTACGCGGGTTTGTTCCTGGGCTACACGAAGGGTGCGATAATCAAGAAAATCCTGACTAATAGCATCAAGTTCGGCTGTTTCTTCTGCTGATAATCCCTCAGTATCACGTTTGATACGCAAGTTATCCCGCTGTTTCACTAGCGTTTTGTATTTTTCATCCTGTGTTATTTCTGCCAGTATGATTGTTGTTTGACCATCTTCACTAAGAACCAGATTGTGATAGATGGGGCTCTCCAGAAATTCCTTACGTGCCATATCCCGATCAGTATCGGTTTGAAGCAGGGTACGGGGATCCTTCTTCAGATCTTCAACAGGAATTTTAGGACTATAGAGTAACGGTACTTCCAATATCGAGGTGACTTTTTCAATGCCATTTATTCCTCTTAACGTATCGCCTATTTCGCTGAGGGTTTGCAGATTGTTATCGTCAAACAGGTCGCCCTCTTTGGGCTTATAAGTAACGACCAGAAAGTCACTGCTGCCGTAGCGTTGCAGTGATTCCCAATAATAAGCAAGGCTGTTGTCATTTTCGAGAGTGAGGGAGTCTAGAGAAGCATCCAGTTTAAGGTTCGGCAGGCCAAGTGCCATGCCTATAGCAACTAATATTATCGCCAGTATAGAGATAACAGGATGGCGCAAAATCAGTTTTTCATATATTCCCAATAAGCGCTCTGACATTTGATGACACCAGTATTTTTATTAGAAGAACTGCATTATGTCAGAAAATAAAAAATTTAATCACGTGTAGCTTATGTACTCCGGCTAAGCTCAACGGTGGTGGCGGCTGAGAAATATCTGTAGGCTTATAAGCAGTACAGTGGATATCTGCGGCGAAAATTCAGGATAAAAGGCCATGAAGTGGCGATTCACGTCAGTTCATGACCGCCACGAAGCCCGGAGAGGTATGAACCGGAACGGAAAAATTAAAACAGGGTATTTTTTCAAAAAACACCCGTTTATGGATGGGCACTAGCTAGCCCCAGTTTCGGGCGCACCCAGTCAGCCATATCCTGCACAGCTTGATCACCCTCGGGGGCATTGCCTACAAGGAAGTGGAATACATGCTGCATTTCTGGATAAATCTTAAAGTTCACATCGACCCCAGCCTCTTGGGCTAGCTTTGCAAGCCGGCGACTATCATCTAACAAAGCCTCATCTCCGCCTACTTGTATAAACAGCGGCGGTAATCCGCTAAAGTCGGCATACAGCGGATTTGCAAGCGGATCTTTCTTTGATCCAGATTCACCTAACAGCACTTCAGCCATATGTTCAACTAAGAACCGCTTGACGAAACAATCTTTATCAGCATGAGCATCAATGGTATCGCCAGTAGCCTCCATATCAACCCATGGCGATATCGGCATGCTTGCTGCAGGTAAGGGTAAGCCTTTCTCCCTTGCGACAAGCATGGTTGTAATAGCAAGCGCACCACCAGCCGAGTCGCCGGTAATGGCAATATTCTCAGGCTTATACCCCTGCTTCAAAAGCCATTCATATGCAGTCGCGCAATCATTTACCGGTCCTGGATGGGTGGCTTCAGGCGTACGCCGATAGTGTACGATTAACGCTGAGCACCCGACCGCTTTTGCGACATGCCCAAATAGCTTTCGATGTGAGTACATTGACCCGCCCGAATAGCCCCCGCCGTGTATACATAAAATTACACATTCCTTATTGGAATCCTTCGGTACAGCCCACATTGCCTGGATACCATTGGTATCGACTTCGGTATAATCAATACCTCCGGGTTCTCCAGTGACATCCCCCCAATGCTCAAACATTCTTCGAGTTTCCTCTATTGACATATCTGGATTTGCAACTAGCGCATTAACCCATCCCGTATAGAGAACCTTAATTTCATCGGATTCTTTACTTGGCATTCTCTTCTCCTATTAAGTTTTAATTGATACCGAAAGAGAGCTTTTTCACCTAATTTAACTCACTACGATTTGAGCCCGCGCCCTTGGACCACGTTGCCCCAGTTTAAGGCTTGCACCAAGATGCTACGGGGTTACCTTTAATCATAAACTCTTCAGGTATTCCTTTTTCTTGTGTGAGATTAACCAGAGGACTATATGTATCAACTTTATCTCCATCCTTTATTATCAGGCCCTTGTAAAACACTTCATCAGTATTCGGTGGCGCATAAAACGACCGTGGGCCGTCCTTAGTTAGTAACATCCCGTTCTCGAAGTGAAATGACCCGATGGTATGACCATAATACAAGCAGTCCATTCCGATCGTTTGTCCCTCTTCCAACTCGAAGCTTTCTGGAATACCGCGTTGCGTCGGAAAGTCCGTATACCACTCTACAAACTCAAGACCGACCCCATGAGTTAAAACTACTGTTTTCCCGGGGTGGGGAATGCCCTCATTGTTCATGGCCTTCATGGCAACCTTATATACCTCTTTGCTCGACCTTCCAGGGAGTAGCTTGGACTCCATCGCCTCATAACTATGCATCACAGCATCGACCCCTTTCAGGTAGCTTTTTGGCGGGTCACCAACGAACACCGTGCGGCTGGCGTCTGCGTTGTACTGCAATACGTGTCCTTCGCCTTCAAGAACGTAATATTTTCCACTTTCGATCTTAAAATCGTTGTCCGGCATGAAAAAAGTATCAGCGATATACTCGTCGTCAAATTTACCACCCCAAAGAAGACCCTTATCCGAAACGCACCGACCGCCATTCCTGACCCAAGTGTCTTTGTATAGATAGGCCAAGTCCCGCCAATCCACGCCGTGCTTCATTTCCCTTATCACTGCGTCCAGAGCAAGCTGGTTTACACGTGCCGCGTAAGCACATAGTTGAATCTCATTTGGGGTCCGAACCTTACGAATATCCAATAGAATTTGTTGGGCATCTACGATTTCTATGCCTGGAATCTGTTTCTTTATATAATTTCCAAACCGAAGATCATCAAAGCCTACCCGACCGCTAGTGATGCCGAGGCGTTGAAAAGCCTTCACCGTAGCAGTGACAATATCGTTTTCCACATCACCGGTCACACGTTCATCCATTAGACTCTGAATTCCAGCCCCTAAACGGCTATTCTCGTCTACTGGTTCCGGGGTCTTGTCGATACTTAACCAATCATAAAGACAGATGTTGGGCATCCATGTTGGCGCGCCACCCACTAACGCAGGAAGCACCCCAGTCAAGGTAACGAGTGTTGGCTTTCTCGCAGAGTTGCGCGGAACTATTGCAGCCTCCCAAGGCTCAGCACTACACCACTCATTAAAAAGCGTGCGTACTCCGGAGATGTAATAACTGTTTATAAAAGTGGCGCCTACGATAGCGTCTAATTTGGCTTCGTCCATTTTTCGCATGGCACGCTTGTAATTAAACAACGCATTGTCATCGAAAGGATTACCGTTGATTTCTTTATAGCTATTCATGTCATATCCACCACTCACTTTGTCGGCATTAGAATAATTTGAGTTTCTCTCCGCAAAAATTCCCGAAAATAAATATTGACGTGACCGAACATCGTCAATTTATCTAACGATAGGATTATTTATGATAACGACCGTGAAGCTGACAAAATATATCATAGATATCCGCCCCAAGAATTTCAACTTTGGACCGCCACAGAGATAGTACATTTTTCAATCTATCTAACACTCTATCGTTTTCCTTATCATTCATAATATTCGATTACTTGTTCAGCCAAATTATCAATAATAACAGGACAATGGAAGTATTCAACGGTTGGTTTAGCCCCATAAATATTGAATATATGCTGCTGCCATTTTTCGTTATAAACCTTTTCGGCAGCCTCCCGAGACTTCCACAGGTAAACGCCCCTACGGAGCCGCCATCATCCGCAAACAAATAATATTTACGAAGTAGGTCTGGCATGGCCCGATATTTATTTGAAGTTCCAACAAATATTTTATGAGCTTCTTTTAAAGACATAGATTTTGGAAGTTCATAAGACACAAGAGCTACAGTCATACCTTACCCCATTCACGCTTAAAATTTAAAATCCTAGCCCATCGCTGTATGTTGGCATACTCCATTTCCGGGCGGGCGTCGAGGGGAACATTTCAGAGCAAAAAAGAGCATTTGGTGCAAAAAAAGCCAATTGGAAAGGACTTGATGGCTTTAAAGCTTATGTCTGGTCATCGGTTTTGAGCTATAACTTGGTGCGTTTGGCGAGGCTCGACTCCGGCTAAGCTCAACGGTGGTGGCGGCTGAGAAATATCTGTAGGCTTATAGGCAGTGCAGTGGATATCTGCGGCGAAAATTCAGGGTAAAAGGCCATGAAGTGGCGGTTCACATCAGTTCCCGGCTTCCACGAAGCCCGGAAAAGTAAGAACCGGAACGGAAAGACTAAAACAGGGTGTTTTTTAAAAAAACACCCATTTATGGATAGGCACTAGTTATGTCCTTTGCGGATAGAGATCTCATCAATACCGATAGCCCGTGGTGCGGGAAGCCCCGCCAGGTCAACCTGTTTTTGCATGTAGAGCTTGTCCAGATCTTTCACCGTGCTGTGGTGCAAGCGTTCCATCTCGGCGATTGTCTTGTTCGGCATGTCCCGGCACAGCTTGCCCACATGCATGGCATAGCGCTGCGTATAACACGGATTCTTCGCCAACCAGTCGAGGTGTTCTACATGCACGCCGTCACACCTCGGACAACGAACACGCCAGCGTTCGAGCTCCAGATAAATACGCCATCCAGCCACCGGGAGGTCTCGCACCCGCAGCACTTTCTTGTCGTAATGGCCTCGGTACCGGTGTCCACAATGAGAGCAGCAGGCTGTTTTTTTCGCCGCTTAAGTTGGATAACACGTGCATACCGATCACCAAACACACCCACCAATTTTGATGATGCGTAAAAGCCGGGGAATGCAAAGAGCGCCCGGATCGACTTGGGATTTTTCATGGTGTTAGCCTTCCCGAAAAACGTAACCGATTTATCCACCATAGAATCCCTGAATATCTCAGAAATTTCAATGTGTTACACTCAAATTTCGTCAGAATCCACCCACACGATTCCGCGTAGACTCATAAAAGATTTAATTACGTGTAGCTTATGTACGAGGCAAGTGAACCAAATTTCTTCACAGTTATCAAATGGTTAGCCCATCATGTGCTAGCTGTTTTTTTTAAGTATAACCAGTGCCGGACTTTTCCACATAAACCTTGTTTACCACCGCCAATAGCTCTTCTAGTCCAGGGGCGGCATTCAGCCATTCCTTCTCTTTCATTCTAATAAACCAAATTTGGATCATTAAACTTGTTTTCCTGCACGCTGAGTTTTAGACAACTCTCTTACTGCGCAAGTTTGCAATTTCCTCTTCACTGTAATTCAGTGATTTCAATAGGCTGTCGGTGTGCTCTCCCAGAGCCGGGGGTGGTGCTTTAATGCCACCGGGGGTTCGCGACAGCGCGATCGGAGTATCCATCACCGGCACGGGCTTGTCGATGCCGGGAATATCTATATGCTTCAGCAAGCCAGCACCTTGTACCTGTGGGTGGTCGAGTACTTGCTGGGGAGACAACACTTCGCCTGCGGGAATACCTGCTGACTCAAGCTGATCAAGCACTTGCTTGGTAGTGCGCTCGCCACACCAGCGCGCCATGCGTTCGCTGATGACCGCACCGTTTGCGCCTCGAGAATTGTCATCGACAAAACGTGGGTCTTCCAGCCATTCGGGCTCACCCATTAATTTTACCCAGCGTTTAAATAGCGGGTTACCAAGACTTTGCACCAATACCCAGTTATCTTTAGTCTGAAAAGCATCTGCGGGGGCCCCGGAGGGCGTACGGTTGCCGGTGGCAACGCGGTTCAAGGCACAAATGGCCTGCTCCATCACCGCCGGATTGGTAATGGTCATCGCAGTATTAAGCAGGGCGCCTTCAACGATTTGACCCACTCCACTGGTCTTTCGCTCATACAATGCCAACATCGTACCGAATGCGCACAACATGCCGGTACTGTAGTCGACATAGGGGCCGAAGGATTTCATCGGCTCATTTTCGTGGCCGGTCAGATACATATTACCCGACATCGCCTGGGCAACACCGTCAAAACCGAGCTTTTCGGCAAAGGGCCCTTTCGAACCAAAGGCCGAGGAGGTAGTAAGAATGATATCGGGTTTAATAGCTTTTAAGCTGTCGTAGTCAAGACCCATCGCCCCCAGTGTATGGTAGGGCATATTGACCACCACCACATCGGCCGTTTCGATTAAACGACGGGTAATTTCTTTGCCTTCGGGCTTGGTCGGGTTTAGGGTCAGACCCAATTTATTACGGGAATTGAGAATGTAGTGGGCACCGTATTCGTCGTTCAGTGGCGCGATATAGCGGTCTTCACTGCCGTCAACCTTTTCAATGCGGATCACCTCCGCGCCAAAGTCACCCAGCAAAGAGGCACAATGCGGCCCCGCAATGTAGCGCCCGAAATCGAGCACACGAATCCCCTCTAACACTCCCGACATCATATTTTTCCTTTAAACTCCACGAATAGGCCTGGCTAAATATTAACAAATCATCATAAACCCGGGGAGGGAATATAGCCATAGTAAGGGGCAGGCTGGCCGGGCGGAAAAGGAGGCCTTTACCTTGTACTCTGAACTAGAGTCAATATTTTTCCGCTTGTTTACAGGCCTCAATGGCGCCGATGTCATCAAGGCTGCTGGTATCGCTGAATGTGTCGCCCTGCTCGATGATTTCAATCAGCAGTCGACGGATGATTTTCGCGGTCCGTGTTTTTGGCAATACACTGGTGACATAAACTGCGTCTAAGCGGGCAATTCCTCCGATGCCCTCCTGCACACGCTGTTTGAGTTCTTTGGCAACATTTTTGGGGTCAGCGTCAGGCACCAGGTTAACAAATGTTATTGGAACTAACCCTTTTAGTTCATCACTTACACCCATTACCGCCGCTTCAATAACAGCAGGGTGGGAGGTGATTACGGATTCAATTTCAACGGTACTGAGCCGATGTCCGGCAACGTTGATTACATCATCCGAGCGACCTAACACCCAAATATGCCCATCATCGTCACGCATGCCTTCGTCGGAGCACCAGTAGGTCCCGGGAAGCTGAGTAAAGTAGGATTCTTTGTAACGTGCGTGATCGTTCCAAATGCTTCTGGCCATTGAGGGTAGAGGGGTGGTTATAACTAAGTGTCCTCGTTCACCGTTCACTACTTCACTGCCATTGTCATCGACAATGGTTCCTCGGTAACCTGGTACTGGTGTGCCGCATGAGCCGGCCTTGGTATCGTCAACACCCCATAGTGGATAGGTCCAGGTAGAGCCTGTCTCTGTCTGTCCGTAGGCGTTGATGACAGGAACACCTTGGCCCAACTTTTCTCGTGCCCAGTGATAGCTAGTGGCATCAAGTGGTTCACCTTGTACACTCATAATGTTCAGATCCGGTAGTGGGTATTGTGCGGCAAGTTCATCACCATAGCATCTCAGCATACGAATGAGAGTGGGTGCGGTGATGATTTTTTCCACCTGATATTTTTTTGCGATTTGGTAAAAACGTTGATTATCCGGATAATCGAGGGAGCCTTCAAAACAGACCTGAGTGGCGCCTACTGCAAGCCCACCGACCAGCGATTGTATTGGAAATGTTAGCCAGCCAACATCGGTAGCACACCAGCAGGTCTGACCAGGGTTTGCACCGAGTTGCCAATAAACATTGGACCAGGCGCCCACCATAAATCCAGCAGTAGAGTGGACAACCCCTTTGGGTTTTGATGTGGTACCGCTGGTGAACACCAGGAAAGAAGGCTCATTGGCTTCAATAGGTTCACAGTCACATTGGGCTGATTGCTGATCGAGCAGGGAGCGATAGTCCTGCTCATTCTCTTCCATTGCCGGCTGGTTGCCAGTGCGGTCAAAGACCAGCGTCGTTTCAACACTTTGGCATCGAGGCTTTGCTTCTCGCCAGGTCTGTAAAAGATCAACCTCTCTTCCGCGACGATAGCTTTTATCGGCGATGATAATCAGCTTTGGTTTGGCCACATCCAGGCGCGCCACAATGGCATCGGCCGGCAAGCCAGAAAACAGGATGGTGTAAATTACACCGATACGGCTACAGGCATGGGCGACCACATAAGCTTCGGGAAGATTTTGCATATAGAGCGCAACAACGTCACCCGTTTTTATGCCGAGAGATTTGAAGGCATTGGCACAGCGGCAGACTTCATCCTGGAGTTGGCGAAAGGTGAGCGTACGTGAATCACCTACCGGTTCTCCTTCCCAAATAATCGCCGGGGTATCGGCCAAGTCTGGATTTTCTGCATGTCGGTCAACGCAGTTGTCGGCAACATTGAGGTGGCCACCGGAGAAAAATTTGAAGTCAGGAAAATCACCTTCACGTACGCTTTTCCACGGGGACATCCAGCGGAACTGGTTAGCGACCCATTCCCAGTATTTGTCAGTGGATTGTGCATCCAGCTCTCGAGCCAGCCTTGCGGTTTCCTGCCGTTGGCGGTTTTTCCATTTATCAGGAAGCCTGTCGAGCTTGGTTTTAGCCAGTCTCTCAAGCGGGTTTATTCTTGTCATTGTCGGCCTATCGAAGAAACTTGTTACTGATGCTGGTGGCGGGTTGGGTGCCGTTACTTTTAACTATCTCTGTCACCATACTGCGATTGCGTCTTGTGGATCAACTGAACTCAACATTACTATATTCACCTGATTAACGCCTCTGTTTTTTTTTGCGATCCGCACCAGTCATTGAAATAGTAGTGGCTGTAGCGGCTGTTTTTTAAACACCCGCTGACTGACTGGATGAAAAGTTATTTGGCTCAAAACTATCAGTTTCGGGCTGATAAACTGCAACATTGTTAGCGGGTTTTAGTGTGCCTCGTCATTCATCGTGTAACATTCAGAGCCTCCCTATTTTTTCGCTGCAAGGCGCAATTCGCCGGGAATGGCAAGTCCTTTTCAAGAATTGCTACACTAGCGGCTGATAGGCTCTCTTAAATACGTTAAAAACTTCCAATCAATTTCTTCGGGTGTAAATTTCCCCAGGACTTGACGGAAGTCTGTTCCTTTTGAGTTTGAGGCCTGGCAGTGCTCTTAACTTTGGTTTTAGGTGCCGCCTTTATTTCTGACGTTGCCTCGGATTAAAGTGCACATTGGGAGGCTCGCTGAATGTACACTTTATCCGCCACAGTACACCAGAACTCATGTTAACGGTTTGGACTTGCAAAATTGGGTCCTCGGCCTTCCAGAATTGAGCCCGAATTTTTGGTTTACGTCTGATTTTGGTCTAAGTCTTGACGTTTCAGTATAAATTTGTTCATATACGCAAAAAACAAACAGTTGTTTGGCTTAGTGTAGGGCAATTCGGATACTCTTGCGCAACCGATGAATGTTGGCTATTTCAAGGGATGTTTCCTGAGTCAATCTGTAACTGCTTTCGCTCACGGTGAAGGTGCCAGTCCATTGCACGTCTGCGCAAAGAATTGGGTTTTGGGCACCCGCTAATCGTTGCGTAGGGATAGGAGTTTCGACACCATGAGTTCAGTGGCGGCGGTTGTTGCAGGTGAATGCAACTTTGAGCAGCCGATCAGCAAATTTATCAGAACGCGTTTTGCTGTTGGGCATTAGTAGCCGAAAGGATAATTATACTATGACAAGAGAAATTGTATTATGCGCCGGAAAGCGTACACCTTTTGGGGATTTTGGCAAGTCGTTAGCCGCCATCCCGGGGACTGAAATTGCTACTCACGCCGCCAGGGCGACTTTGGACGCCGCTGGCCTGGATGTGGAAAAGGTCGATCACCTGGTATGTGGCAACGTGGTGCCGGTGGATCAGGGCGGCTACCACTCCAGTCGCGTTATCGCGCTGAATACGGGTATGCGTGAAGATAGTCGTGCTCTCAATGTATCACGGGCCTGCGGTTCCGGTACTCAAGCCATCGTATCGGCGGCTGAGCAAATTCTCACTGCTCACAGTCACATTGCTTTAGCGGGGGGTTATGAAAACACGTCCCGTGCACCCTACGCACTGGTGGACAGTCGCTGGGGGATGAAGCGCGGTGACAGCAAAGTTGTGGATACCATCGACTACGCTTATCGCGATCCTTTTGACCTGTCCTTGATGGGCGGCACCGCCGAGGCACTGGCCGACGACTTTGGCTATACCCGCGAGGACATGGATGAGTACGCCCTGCTGAGCCAGCAGCGCGCTGCCGCTGCTATTGAGTCGGGCTTTCTGGCCCGGCAGATTGCACCCATTGAAGTTCCGGAAAGAAAAGGTAAACGCCTGTTCGAAGTCGATGAATTTCCGCGTCCACACACTACCCTGGAGAAATTGCAGTCATTGGCGCCCGTATTTCGTAAAAATGGACGTGTAACAGCAGGCAATGCCAGTGGCATGACTGATGGCGCCGCCTTTTTACTTGTTGCTGATCGCGAAAGGGCCACTGCTGAAGGCCTGACGCCGATCGTGCGCCTGGTTGATTGGGATGTGGTAGGCGTGCCGCCACGTATTATGGGCTGCGGCCCGGTGCCGGCGATTGGAAGATTGTTAGAACGGCGCAATTTGACGGTTGCTGATATTGACTACTTTGAGATTAATGAAGCCTTTGCCGTGGTGAACTTGCATGCAGAACAGCAGCTGGCGATACCCCGGGAGAAAACCAATCTCTATGGTGGCGGTATTTCCATCGGCCACCCGCCCGGCGCAACGGGAGTGCGAATGGCGCTAACGGCTATGGATCATTTGACTGACACCTCGGGACGTTACGCGATCCTGTCGATGTGCCTTGGTGCGGGCCAGGGGATGGCCGTGTTGATTGAGAGAATCTAAGAAGGTTACCGCTGCCAACCCAGTCCTGGTAGTCAGTGTGGTCGGCCTACAACGGTGCCCTACGGCGGTGCATAATGGAGAGGGTCAGATGACAATAGGAGGATTGAAAGACAACGTCACCTGCCAGAATATGGGTATCATCAGTGGTGGACTGATAGGCGATATTAAACCAGAACGGCGTATCCAGGCAAAACGCGGTGCTGCCTTGTGTTACTAACAAAAACCATGTTTTTAGTTGATGAGGAATATGATTTATGACAATATATTGCCATAATGGCAGCCATGCCAGATCATGGTAGGTTGCTTCTCTTATTGAGCATAATGCTGGTCTATTGCTCTAGTGCTCCAACCACCTGATCCTAACTTATCAGGTGGTTGGAGCACCAGGGTCGTAAAACGATTGGAATAGACTCATCTGTCATTTCAAATCTGGATGCAATGACGTACTTCCATGGCCGGGAACCTGTACTTTGCTAGAAAAAATTGACATGTCAGTGCTCAGGTGTTTTGAAGTTTGTTGGTCAGTTCCGGCGTTCTTTATATGTATGTATTCCTCAGTGAAGTAGTAATTTAAGATTGGGAGAAAATGAATGGGAAAGATAATAAATATCGATAATGGCGGGACGCTCACCGACTTTTGTGTCATGGAGGCTGCAGATGTCCATTACGCAAAAACGCTAACCACACCTTATGATTTGAGCAAGTGCTTTTTTGACGGAATTAGCAAAGTCTCTGAGAAAATATACGGTAAAGAAGACCCCGCAAGACTGTTGCGAGAAGCGGATTATGTAAGGTATTCCACGACGCAGGGTACGAATGCGATCGTAGAGAGAAAAGGCCCCAGACTGGGTCTTATTACGAATACTGGCGGTAATGTCGACACGCTTTCCGGATCTGCTTCCGAGCGGGATTTGTTTACTTCTCTAGTTGATGACAGGGTGGGTTATATAGATACCTCTCTACCAGAAGACGAACTTGAAGTGGCTGTAATTAAAACTATCAATGACGTTGTGTCACGTGGCGCGGTGAGAGTAGTGATCAGCCTGATGGAGGATGATTTCGTCGCTCAGGAGAAGCAATTAATTCGAATTGCACAACGAAAATTTCCCTCCCATTTGTTAGGTGCCGTTCCGGTTGTCGTAGCTAGTGGGTTATCGGACGAATCAGATGTTAGTTTGCGAACGTGGACAGCGTTGTTCAACGCTTACCTCCATCCCGCCATGGAGCGCTTTCTCTATAGCGCAGACCACCGCTTAAAAGCGGCTAAATGTAACAACCCTCTGCTTATTTTTCGCAATGACGGTGGTACGGCACGGGTTGCAAAAACCACTGCGATTAAGACCTATAGCTCTGGCCCCAGAGGTGGTATGGAAGGGGTTAAAGCGTTGGCGTCTCATTACGGCATTAACAAGATGCTCTCCTACGATGTTGGCGGAACCACGACGGACATCGGTCTTATCGAAAACGGTGAAATTCAAAATAATTATCGCGGTGAAGTGGAAGGTGTAAAAATCGCCTTTTCCCTGGCTAATATACACAGCGTTGGTGTGGGCGGAAGCTCTATTATCTCCACCGAGAACAAAGCGATAAAGGTTGGGCCAGAATCGGTAGGTGCTGCGCCGGGCCCAGCCTGTTTTGGTTTGGGTGGGACAAATGTAACGATTACTGATATCGCCTTTTTGGCAGGTATCTTCTCGCCAGACACTTTTTTCGGTGGTAAGTTAAATCTTGATCTTTCCAAGTCTAAAGCCGTGGTTGACGAGCAAATAGCGGGCCCACTGGGGATCGATACTGAGCACGCGATTCAGCAAACTATCGACGCCTGGGCGAGTAAAATTTCCTCTGGAATTCACGACTTTGCGGAAATTGATGAGCAAACAACGTTTGCTGCCTTTGGTGGTGCTGGTGCTTTGTTGGCAACGACCCTGGCTGAAAAGGCGGGTGTTAATAAAATCATTATTCCCGGTTTGGCCGCTGTGTTTAGTGCCTGCGGTATTGGGTTTTCAGACTTATCTCACGAGTATCGGAGCCAGTTGACTGAGGGTAGTGGTGCTGCGTTGAAAGAACTGGCGGCGCAACTTAATGAGAGAGCACGAAGAGACATGTTTGCTGAGGGAGTTGATCTTGCTGAATGTGAATTTAGCTGGAAACTGCTCGGTGATGATGGAGGCGACGGAGCCAAAGTTGCGGATATTGATGGCTATGTCTTTCCCGCTGAATTGGCGTCGAAAAAAGACCTGTCTCTTTGGTTAAGTGTCGTTAAAAAAATCAAACATTATTCTTTTACTCCCGTGGGTAATGAAGACAGGAGTGATGCGGTGAGTGCGGGCACGAGAAAGGTAATGGTTAGCCCTGGGAACTGGGAAGAGGTTCCGGTTTACCGACTTGAGGATCAGGTGCCTGGTGCGAGTGCGCAAGGGCCTGCGATTATTGAAGAAGAGTATTTCACCGGGAAAATCAACGAAAATTGGCAATTCCATATCTCATCAAATCGTGACGTATTGATTGAGAAAAACTAAAGGGGGCGCATATGAGAGTTAATATTACAGAGTACCTGACCATTGATCTGGACGCGGAATTGTGGGAGTGCAGGGTTTGTGCTCAGAGCCTGGGTAATGCCAGAGACAACTATAAAAGAGGGCTGCTTGTTTGCGATCGAAAGTTGTCAGACGTCCACCCTCATCTCTTAGATCCGGAGATATATGACTATACCTTTTGTCCGGACCCGAACTTTACGGCATTGATTGAATATTACTGTCCCTCCTGTGGAACCATGGTGGAGACGGAATACACAGTGCCGGGACATCCTCTGGTACGTGACATTGAGTTGGATATTGATGACTTGAAAAAGAAGGCGGCAATCTGGGGTGAACCGGGACAAGCCGAGATTCCCGAGTGGAATATGCCCAAATCCGGACACAGCCACTAAACCATATTGAGAATAGATGATATGAAAAGAATTTCAGTAGATATAGGTGGTACGTTTACCGACTGTTTTGTTGCCTGGGGTAAAAATTACGTTCAATCCAAGGCGTTGACAACTCATCACAACCTTGCCCTGGGGTTTAATGAGGCGCTTGAAGAGGCATCCTCGGAATTGGGGGTTGATACTCAGGAGTTGCTGTCGAGCGTTGATTCGGTTCGTTACTCGACAACCCTGGGGACGAATGCACTGATTGAACGCAATGGCCCGCGTATTGGCCTATTGGTGACGGAGGGCTTTGGCAGTACCATTCCGATCTCCAGGGGTCGTGGTTACGGTGAGGGCTTGCCATTCGAGCAACAGCGTGACTTGAGTCGAGCAAAAAGACCCGATCCGCTCGTGCCCATCCCAATGATCGCTACCGTGCGTGAACGAGTGAGCTACTCGGGTGAAATCCTGATGGAACTCGACAAGGAAGATCTTGAGCACAAGATGAAATATCTGGTTGACCAGGGTGCTGAAACTATTGTCGTTATGCTCGCTAACAGTGTTGTAAACCCTGAGAACGAGCTGAGGGTTAGGGAGATTTTTCTTGAAGAATATCCTGCTCACTTACTGGGGGCTATTCCCATGCTGTTGTCACACCAGGTGGCGGGTCGTAAGGGTGAGTATACCCGTGCCACATCAACAATTATCGATGGTTACCTGCATAACGTGATGTACCACGGTTTAGGTAGCCTTGAGCTAAATCTGAGGGCAAACGGTTATGACCGGCCGATGCAAATTAGCCACAACTCGGGTGGCATGGCGCAGCTCAATTCCACCGATGCCTTGCAGACAGTCCATTCCGGCCCGGTGGCGGGAATTGCGGCTTCCGATCACCTCTCGATTGAGGGAGAGTTAGGCAATGTCGTAGCTACCGATATGGGTGGTACCAGCTTTGATATCGGTATCGTCACCGAGAGTGATCAAAAATATTACGATTTTCACCCGGTTATTGACCGCTGGCTGGTTAGTGTGCCGATGGTTCATCTGGTGACACTCGGTGCCGGCGGTGGCTCGATAGCCAGTTATGACGAGATGCACGATTCTATAAAAATTGGTCCAAAGAGTGCCGGTTCTGATCCCGGTCCTGCCTGTTATGACAGAGGTGGAATGGAGCCAACGGTGACCGATGCGGATATGATTCTCGGCTACCTGGATCCAGAGAATTATGCTGCCGGTAGAATTAAGCTGAATGCTTCTCGGGCAGAGATGGCGATCGCAGATCAGCTCGAAGATCATTTCGATATTGAAATTACTGATATTGGTAAAATGATCAAAGAAGCGGTTGACCATAATATGGCGAACGGTATTGCAACCGAATTGAGATCGCGGGGGCACGACCCACAGGACTTTACCTTAATGGCCTATGGCGGCAATGGCCCTCTCCACTGCTGTGGAATTGCTAACGCTTTATCGGTTGATAGGGTTTTGGCCCCACCATTTTCATCGGTTTTTTCTGCTTTAGGTGCCGGTAACGTCAATCAAATGCATATTCATGAACAATCAGTTTATTCTGTGCTTTACCACACGGGTAATAAGCATATTTTGACGGATTATGAGGAGCTCAATAACATCATTGAGGAATTGGAACAACGCGGCAAAGACGATCTGTTGCGTCAGAGTATGAATGCTGAGGATATTCAATACCGGCTAGAATTTGATATGCGCTACGGTAATCAACGGGTAGAAACTGCCGTTGTTGCAAAAAAAGCCCGGATTAACTCGCTGCATGATGTACTGGAGCTAATCGGTGCTTTCCACGTTTCCTACGGTAGTCGTTTTGGTGAGGGAAGTCAGGCGACTGAATCAGGGGTAAGGATAAACACGATACGAGTTACCTCTTTTGTCGAGCTTGATAAAGTCCACTTTGGTCACATCAAGCCTTTGGCAGAGAAGAATTCTGTCGAACCAGTGGGTAGTCGATTGTGTCACTTCGTTGGTATAGACGAAGCCGTTGAAACACCGACTTACGACGATAGTGCATTGCAGGCTGGCTCTTATATAGAAGGCCCTGCGCTCGTCACGACGAGTGCAACCACTTATTTGGTGGAATTCGGCTGGAGCTTTCATGCGTCAAATCACGGGGCAGTGTGGTTCGATCGTTTGACAAAAAATTGAATAGACAACGCAAGGGTAACGTAAAGACGTCTCCCGCAACTAAAGCTATGCTCGTGGCGATAATTCGTCACATAGCGTCTAAACAGAGGGTTAGCTGATGAACAGCCAGACAGATAATAGTCAATTAGAAAATTTGAGTGAAGAAGATCGGAAGCTATATGAAGAGTTTCTGGTGGAGAATCAGCTTTTTTATGGGCCCGATCCTGAAATTATGATGGATCATACTTTGTCCCCCCGATCTGATATTGAAGAAAAGTTGCTTTCTTCCGATCTGGATATGCAAAAGATTAACCTGGTTCGTGGACGGCTCAGTTCGGCTCTTGAAGAGTCGTTTAATATGGTTGAGCAGATGGGGGTTGCCCCGGGTGCCAAGTGGGGCGATCTCGTAACTGCAATATTTACTGAAAATGGCGACCTGTCTCAGGTTGCGCCTCACGGCATCGTGGTGTTCGCAGCTGTCTGTCATTACCCCATTAAATTCATCACTAAATATTGGGAAAACGATCCTTCAGTTGGTATTAAAGATGGTGACGGGTTTATCCATAACGATTCCCGTTATGGAAATATCCACAATACTGATCAGAGCATGATCGTTCCTCTTTTTTATGAGGGTGAGTTGATTTGTTGGTTGGCTTCAACGATTCACGAAGGGGAGAATGGAGCGATAGAACCTGGCGGAATGCCTTCGATAGCAGAGAGCCGCTTTGATGAAGGTTTGAAAATGTGCCCTTTCAAAATTGTTGAGAATTTTGAAATTAAACGCGATTTGGTGAATTTCTTACAGAATTCTGTGCGTGATCCGAAGCTTCAATTGGCAGACATTAGAGTTAAATTGCACTCCATTCTACGTCTGAGAGATCGTGTGCTGTCTATCATCGAAGAGTTTGGTAAGGACTATTTAATCGCCACTATTCGTCGCACTTTGGAGGATACCGAACAGGAAGTACGCAAGCGTGTAGCGGAACTTCCCAATGGTACAACTCGAGTCAATACCTGGGTCGATGATGACTTGCGAGAGCATGTTTTGGCCAAAATTCCGATCAATATTACAGTCAAAGACGACCAGATGACCTTGGATCTCAGGGGATCCGCACCTGAGTTTAGCAACCGTTCAACCAATATGAGTGCGGGCTCGATGAAGACCTCTTTGCTCGCCAACCTGGTATTATTTTGTTGGCCGGATTTGCCAAAAAATCAGGCTGTCTTAAGCCCCATTAAAGTGCTCACAGACCAAAATTCAATGGTAGACTCTTCGGCAGAAGCTCCCAACGCAATGAGCTTACTGCCTATTTTCCAGTGTTTTACTTTGCCTTCAACCATTTTTGCAAAGCTGGCTTATTGTATGCCCAAGCGGTACGCGGCGGTTAATGCAAATCACTATAATCAGCCGGCCACGTTTGTCTATGGTGGCTTGACTCAGCATCAGGAAGTAACCGGTAATTTTTGTGCTGATATTAATGGCGGCGGTAGTGGTGCCCGGGAAAACTCTGACGGTGAGCACTCCCTGTCTCCCGTTTTCGGCTACATGACCGACACCGGAGAGATGGAATTGGCCGAGGAGGAGTTGCCTTTTGTTCGTCTGGTTTCTCAGCAAATTGCAAAAGACAGGGTGGGTGCCGGGAAATATCGCTCTGGTATGGGTTACGAACAAGTCAATACTGTGAATGAAAGTGATGAGTTTGGGTTTATGTCGGGGCAAAGCGGGGCCAAACACCCCAGCGCTTACGGCTTGTTTGGAGGATATGGTTGCCCCGCTTATCCATTGGCAAAAATTAAGAATATAAACATCCTTGACACCCTCAAAAAAGATCCCCAAAGCTTCAAGTTCAGTATGGTTGACCTGATGAACGAACAAGTTTACGACGATGGTGAGTATTCGGTGCAGTCTGCGTTGAATTTCGAAATATGTAATCAGGGTGAAATCTACATGATTTGTCAGGGTGCTGGCGGTGGTTATGGCGACGTTCTTGAGCGATCGACAGCACTCGTCATAAAGGATATCGAAGAAAATCTGATATCAACTGGTTATGCAAAGCAATTATATAAAATTGAATTTGATGAAGAAAAACTCATCGTGGATGAAGAGGCCACTGAGAAGCTGCGGCAGGAAGAGCGACAAGCCAGAATTAAGCGAGGCGTTCCCTACGACCAATTTGTCGCCGATTGGGTAAAGGAAGGGCCTGCCGAAGGCCTGCCTTATTTTGGTAGCTGGGAAGATAATGAAAAAATTATTGCCAGCCCCCCGGGCGAGCAGCGGTACACAATGGAGTCAAATAACCTAAGGGGAGTTATGATGAGTAACCCCAAGGATAGAAAAATTAAGGCCCTGGAAACGGAGATCGCCGCATTAAAAGAAAAAGTAGGGGAAGGCCAATAATAGGGATTTGGCGATTTATTTTTCAAGTATTTCCAGTACAAGAAATCCAGTTTGGGTAGATGGCCTGGATTACCGCAGGGAAGTTTTAAACCAGGACAATGATTTGCCCTGGAATGACACAGCGGCACTGGTAGCCTTTGTACAAAAGTGTGGTGACTTCTGGTAACGCGGGTCGTTTAGATATAGTCGGTCATTTGCCCAGTTTTCCTCCCACGGTTTGTCAGTCATGTGACTGATAGTGATGGCCACAGCGATCTTCAGTCGATCACCGCCGCCGAGAGGGCAAAAATATTCGCCTGCGAGGTGACGTAAGCACCGACCGCCTGTTGCTTCGACTCTAAGCTGTCGCCCGGCGCCGTTACATGTGACGCCGTGGACAACATGATATAGAGGTCCTCGAGCCGACGCCCGCTGCGCTCCGCACCCTTGGCCACATGCCCCAAGGCGTACTTGAGCAGACTGTCGCCGACCGCGCCAAACAGGATCACGCCGTCGGCGATCTCACCGGCGAGTTCGAGCGCACGCGGCCCACTCGCGGCCATATAGATCGGCACTTTGTCCGCGAGGTTGATCCAGCCACCCTCGGGATTGAGAAAACGGATCATACGTCGCCGCTTACCCTCCTCGTAAGGCACCATTTCGCCGTTCAACAGGCCGCGACCGGCGCGATGCGTGATGAGGGATTCGTGACGTTCGTGCCGAGCTTGATCGTGCTGGTTTTCATTGCACACAACGCGAGGCATTGATAGACATCCGCGCAAATCATTTGTGTGTCATATAACCACACAGTTAAAATAACGTCAGTACAAAAGACCACCTGAGTATAGTACAGCGCAGTGGGTTTGCCAGAGTGCTTTATGTCTGATGATAAGCTGATTAGCGCCACCAAACCTATTACCTCGATACCGAAGTCTAAGACAAACAAACGGGGTGTAGAGAGCGGATTTTCGCCTGGAATCCTCTGTTGAACTTGAATTACCCGAGAACTGGTCGAACTGTACAAACACGGGCGCCTTCATCGATCACCATACTCAGCTTCCAGGGTTTGCCACCCGCACCACGATCTTCCCTTGCTGCTGGTTCGAAGCCATGTAGTCCTGAGCCTCGCGAATCTGATCCAGGGTGAATGTCCGATCAATAACCGGATCGAGGTCGCCACTCATCAATCCCTCGGTGACAAATTGTTTGGCGCGCTCGAAAAGCGGCGCATTCTGCGTGATCTCAAAAAGAGTATAGCCACGGATCGTCAGGCCCTTCGAGAGTGCTGCCATCAGGGGAAAAGGCGTGGCCTCGGCCGCCAGGGCACCGTACTCGATAATGGTCGCGCCCGGTGCGGAGGCCTCTGCGAGTTGTTCGACGATGGCCCCTCCGATGGGATCAAAGACCAGGTCGACTCCATTGCCACCGGTGTGTTCCCTCACCGTCTGGACAAGGTCCATGTTGTCGGTGACAATCACGAAGTCTGCGCCGGTCTCCAGCAGGAAGGCGCTCTTGTCGGACTTGCGCGTGGTGGCGATCACTTTTGCACCGATTTGCTTTGCCATTTGAATGGCCGCGACGCCAACGCTACTGCTGGCCGCAGTGATTAACACGGTCTGGTCCGGTTGCAGATCACCAACGGTGACCATGGCACCAAACGCCGTCAAGTACTGCATCCAGATCGAGGTGCCCTGTTCGGGCGTGAGCAGTTCCGGATATTTAGCGACGGCATGGGCCGGTACGACCGCGCTTTCGCCATAGACGCCGTGGGTACTCATGGAAAAGGCCGGGATGGTGCTGACATGGTCACCGACCTTGAGCCCGGTGACCTGGCTGCCGACGGCATCCACGATTCCCGCGGCTTCATATCCGAGTCGGGAGGGCAGTTCCGGCATTTCCAGGTATTGCCCCTCGCGGAACATGATTTCGGCACGATTTAAACCGAGCGCCTGAACCTGGATGCGGACTTCGTCGTCAGCGGGCTCCACGAGGGGCAGGTCCTCGATTTGGAGCACCGAGGACGGGCCAATGGCGTGAAAACGGACGGTACGAGCGGTTTTGGAAGACACGGGATATCCTTGCAACTGGGGTTGATACAAGTATAGGACAAATAAACTGGGTGTCGAGAGCAAAATTTCGCCTGGAATCTTTTGTTGAACCTGAATTATCCCAGGAGTCTGTC
>Ga0164313_10001405_pt1 | contig 21227 bp, 16 predicted proteins | sample GuaBasSedimGuay4_FD_113735 | JGI IMG/M metagenome (GOLD analysis project Ga0164313, IMG submission 113735) | Subseafloor sediment microbial communities from Guaymas Basin, Gulf of California, Mexico - Guay4, Core 4569-4, 0-3 cm | ecosystem: Environmental > Aquatic > Marine > Hydrothermal vents... | reverse complement strand
GAACCCTTGATCAGCGTAAGGCAATAACAATCTCTGTAGTTAAGTAGTATTAAATTAGTTGGTTAATGCAGAGAGAGGGCGGGGAGCGATTCCCGCCCTTTTTTATTCCGGAGCCCGAAGCCGGAGAGAATCCAGGTGGTGCTGTGCATTCAAAGCTTCCATGGAGTCGGTCTCCAGGCCCAGGTACCTTCTCCAGTGCAGGATAGCTGATTCAGTTTCCCCTGTAGCTTCGTAATACCGGGCAAAGCATTTTTCAGTCTCCGCATAATCCGTGTTCAGTGCTTTTGACTGTTCAAGATATTCCAGAGCCTTATCATACTGCTTAAGCAAGAAGTGAGCTTCAGCCAGGTTTTTATACACTAAGTAATTATACTTGGAAACAGGGGAAATGCGAAGCGATATATGCAGGGTCAGGATCGCCTCTGTGGGACGGTTGAGCTTGTTATACAAGGATCCCAGTGCACTGTAGCCCGGAGTAAATGTGGAATCCATCTGAATGGCCTTTCTATAAAAGGTAATTGCCTGCTCGTTATAGTCCCTATCTTCCGATTGTATGGCCAGGTTGTATGCAGCAATATAATTGCCAGGATCCGTTTCTATGGCCTGGATCGAATAACCCATGGCCAGATCAAAACTATCCTGTCTGAATGCATAGTTAGCCAGAAGATCCCATGCATTTGTATATCCCGGATCGGATACCACGACCCTGTGAAGTGTTTGTTTTGACAGAACCGTATCTCCCTCAATCCGGTGAATCAATGCATAGGTGTACAAGGCCCGGGAATAGTCCGGATCCGCTTTCAGTGCAAGATCCAGTTCCTCTTTAATCAAAGCGGGATCTGCCTGATTTCTAATATACAGGATAGCTATTTCTGTATGCTCCCGGGCCTCCTTATTCACTCGCTCCCAATTCTGAAATATGCGGTCCTTAAAAAAATAGAAGCCTACCAGCAGGGCCACAACAAACAGCGGGACCAGGTAACGCCTGAGCACCTTGTTCCGCACAAACCAGTTTGCATCTGGAACTGAAGGAGGCTCCACCTTAGGGGGCTCAAGCTCTCCAGCCGATTCAGTTTTCTTGATCCCTTCAGGAGTTATATCGTAGATCCAGGATATTATGCTTAAGATGATGAAAAGGACAACCAACAAGATAATGATCACAGGCATGGTCCAGGGCGGCAGGTTCAGCGAATCCGAAATGATGCTGGTTATCTCCAGGATGACATAGGCTGCAGCAGCATATATGGAGACCACACGCACCACATTCCGGCGTTTTGCCTCTTCCCAGAAATAACGTAGTCCCGATCCTGAGCCCTGGCCACCTGTTGCTGGCTCCCTTCCTTTATGTGTACTTTCCGGAACTACAAGACCTTCATTTGTAATGGCATATACCTCAACTTGCTGACCCTGCTCGTCCAGCTCACATGCTTTTATATACCTGGTTTGGATCCCGCTTTGCTTTTTTACCTCTTCATAAATTTTGTTGGAAATCAGGATGCCTCCCGGCAAGGCCAGGGTTCCAATTTTCCGGGCAACCATGATTCCATCCCCGATGGCCTCCTCTCCAGTAAAGATAATGTCTCCCAGGTGGATCCCGATCTTTACAGGGACAGGGGTTCCCTCACGGAAAGCATGTTGCATCTTAATGGCACACTGAACGGCCTCAACTGCACTGGAAAAAAAGCTTAGTGAATCATGACCGATGTAAGGAAGGATCTTTCCATGGAATTTTGCGGCCACCTGGTGCAAAACCTCCCGGTGCCTTTCTTTTAATTCAAGAGCTAAAGACTCATTCTGTTGAATCAGGGCAGCATAACCATCGATGTCTGTACACAGGATGGCAGCAAGCTGTCGTGTACCGGCCATACACAAATTTAAGACAGAAATCTAAAATACCTATAAATCAGGCACTTTTCTTACCCGTACCACCGTCGGGTGCGTCCCTGCAGATTGTCAAGAACATCAATAGTGGTGTTAACATCCTCCACCACCTGGAAGTCAAACATGCCCACACAGATAAAGTCAGCTCCCTTTTCAAAGGCCCAGTTGAATCCATCTTTGGGCTCAATGGCCCCGGCTGCAAGCACTTTAAAGCCCATCACAGGAACAGTGGCACGCTCTACAAACGCTGCGGTCTTGTCAGGAAAGAGGCAGAAACAGTTGTTATGGAATTTGTTGTGATCCAGGTAATTCTTACCATCAACCTCAAAGGGTACCCGGTTCTCAATGGGATGAGCCGACCAATAGTTGTCGTGATGCATGGTCTTCATGTAGTAATCAGGAATAATTCCATACTCCTCGGTGGCAATCAAGGCATCAACGGTGTGTGAAGCCAGACCGGCCACATAGCCCTGCCTGCGGATATGATCCATCATCTTCTCCACCACATCAATCCGATTATCCCGAACCAGCCAGTCCACCTGGTTCCCCTGAACCTGAACAATGTCCACTCCAAAATCGATTGCCTTGTCAATATTCACAAAGTAGTCCTTCTTCTCCATATCCGGATGGACCTGGGAGATCACCTTGATTTTACTTCCTGTGGCTTTCTTGTACTTGGCAAGCAAGGCATTGGTCGGGAATCCAATATTGATGGTATTGATTCCGGCCTGTTCAGCAAGCATCAGCGTCTCATAGACTTTTCGTTCGGTATTATAGGCTTTGAAAAGAGAAGATGCATAGATAAGATCGCGCGCATGCGCCCATCCCCCCACCAGGTTGCCTCCGGCCACCAGCCTGCTGATTTCGTGCCCACCAATTTTCCCTTTAGGCAGCTCACCTTTCAGTTCGGACAGGGATGTAAAGTTCAGCTGAATAGTAGCTCCAGACATCACATCAATCTCCTTGCTGGCATGGCGGAATGCTCCCCAGCCCATAGCTCCCAGGATAGGAAGTGTGGCCAGGTTTTTCAGGGCTTCACGACGTGAATTCACTCCTTCCGGAGTTTCATGATCTTCATGCTCCTCCTTTTTCCCTCTTTTGAAAAGATTAGAAATTCCATACCCCGTCTGAGTGCTCAGTACAAACCAGAGCAAGAGGAAAGCCTCAATAAGGTTACGATTGACAATATAGAAGTGCCCTTCCGGAGATCCAAACAGGGAGGTTCCAAAGGGTGGGTATGCGAAATAGTATAGCAAGAGGAGCAGGATGCCGCCCGCAGAGGCGAGTCGGATAAATATTCCCAGGAACAGGGCCAGACCGATCAGGATCAGTCCATACACATTCAGAATATCGATCGCCTTAACCAGGGTCTCCCCGGAGGCCAGCCAGTGATAAAATCCTGAGAGGAAGCCCGAGGCATTGGCCAGGTAACTCTGGGCCGACCAGTTTTCCATAAGCAGTTTGGAAAACCCTTCATAAAGAAAGTGCCACCCAATGGCGACACGAATAATGGTTACAACCGTAAGTTTTAGGCCGGTTTGCTTCATAAGAAGATTACTTTATGCCAGTTTTACCCTTACTGCAGCTGGACCTTTTGGACCTTTCTCTACTTCGAAAGAAACCATATTGCCCTCCATAATATCATCCTTGAACTCGTTTACATGAACAAAGATACTCTCCTGGGTTACTGCATCACGAATAAATCCATAACCCTTGGAATCATTGTAAAAGGTAAGACGCCCCCTGCGGATGGGATCCGGCTTCATGGAATCGTCCATCTTGGGTACACTGACCTCTATATCTTCTATTTTGGTCTTGGTTTTGGTACTGGGATCGGGGGGAGTGTCTGTAAGCATCCCATTCTCATCCACATAGGCGATCATGCTGTTGAGTCCGCCCTTTTTATCTCCATCTCTTCTGGCAAGCCGTTTCTTCTCTTTGTCCTGCCTCTTTTTTTCTTTTTTCTTTCTTACTTCCTTCTTGTTGAATGATTCCTGTGATCTTCCCATAAAATTGTCTTGGTTTCTTTAGGTTTATTGTTCAAAGTTAGCGTTTATTTTCAGATAATCATGATGATAGTACACTCTCCCAGCTGAATCCATCCACAAATACACAAACTTTTTATCCCGGGCCAAAGCATAAACATAAATGGAATTAAACTATTCGTCATTTGTCCTATCTAATATAAAGGGAAAATCATTTTATTGTATCTTTAAACATACCAAATAACCTCACCATGAAATTCTATCTGATCCTGGCAACAGCCCTCATAATCACTTCAGCAATAAATGCCCAGAACAGGGTTATACACGGAAACCTGACCGCCTATAATTCCTTCCCGGTAATGAACGTGGTGGTCTCCTCAAAAAAGGCAAAAGCCACAACCATATCCGACTCCCTGGGCAACTTCTCCATCGTATGCCTGGAAAAAGATGTTATCATGATCAAACCCAAAGGCTTTCAGTCTGTTAACGAAAAAGTCAATGATAAAACTGATTCCCTGCAGATCAACCTTGTTTTTATTGATACAAAGAAGAACCGGGAACTTGCCGTTAACTCAGGATTTATCACAGAAACCAACCTCAATTATGCTGTGACCAACCTGGAAGACAAAAACAATGAATACTGCAAATACTCGGATATATTCACACTGATCAGGTCCACACAGGGTTCCAGCATTACTGTATCCAACTCCGGAGTAATAACTATCAGGGGTGGGAAAACCTCTTTTTCTGGCATGGACCAGGCACTGATCATTGTGGATGGTCAGCCCACCACCAACATTGATTGGATCACGCCCTGTAGTGTCAGGTCCATAGAAGTTCTGAAAGGTGCAGATGCCACCATTTATGGGACGAGAGCTGGAAATGGCGTAGTTGTAATCACCACAACCAAACAATAATCAGACTTATGATCATTCTTAGCGGGCGAACCTTTCTGGTTCTCACCTTCTGCCTGTGCTCCATTGGACTGGCTGCACAGGAGAAACGGGCTATGGAGCTCACTGATATCATGAAATTCCAACAGCTGCGATCACCTTCCATCTCCCAGGATGGACTATGGGTGGCGCATGCCGCAGTTCCCGACAGGGGCGATCCCCGGGTATTGGTCTACTCCACCGATGGCAAAATCCAATACAATCTGGAGGGTAGTAAAGATCCTGTCATATCAAATGATGGTCGCTGGATTGCACCATCAAGTACAAGGAGTATCTGGACCATTACCTGAAGGGAGAGCCAGCAGCAGATTGGATCAAAACAGGAGTCCCATATAAAGGAAAATAGCCATGTATATTACCATTGTTCATATTAAAGTCCTTCCGGATTATATTGATTTATTTATCCAGGCAAGCACTGAAAACCACCTGGAATCAGTAAAAGAACCCGGGAACCTTCGCTTTGACCTGTTGCGAAGTGATGACAATCCGGCCCGCTTTGTTCTTTATGAAGCTTACGAAAACGAAAGCGCTGCTACCGCACACAAGGAAACTGCTCATTATTTGAAGTGGAGGGAGACGGTGGCTCCCTGGATGGCCGTGCCGAGGGAAGGCATTCGATATACCGGCCTTCAGCCGGAATTTTGAAATGTAATCAGCTTAGATGGTCCAGATCCATCCAGCGCTCCATAAGGGAATCGATCTCCTGGATCAGCTCTGCAATGCGGATCGATTTGCTGTTCAATAATTCATATTCCAGTGTGCCGGAATTGACATCCTCTTCGAGGACTGACTTTTCGTTCTCCAGCTTTTCAATTTCCTGTTCCAGTCCTGCATACTCCTGCTGCTCCTTATAGGAACGTTTGGTCCTGGAAGTGGACACTGCCTTTTTGGGTTTCACTTCCACTACCAGGCTCTTGCTTTCTGCTTTTTTCTTAGCTTCCTTTTGAAAGCGATAATCCGTGTAAGACCCATAATGATCCTTTATCTTTCCATCGCCCTCAAATACTAAGAGGTGATCGGTGAGCTTGTTCAGGAAATAGCGATCGTGCGACACAACGATCAGACAGCCTTTGAAAGCCAGCAGAAACTCCTCCAGCTTATTCAAAGCAAATAGATCCAGGTCGTTGGTAGGCTCATCGAGTATCAGAAAGTTGGGGTTTTTAATCAATATGGTAAGCAGGTGCAAACGTCGCAGCTCACCCCCACTCAGCTTCTCGATGCGCTTATATTGTGATTCGGGCGAAAACATAAAATACTCCAGGAAGCGGGAAGCGGAGATGGTCCGACCATCCTCCATTAGCACCACCTCGGCAATGTCCTTGACCGCATCAATGACACGCTGCTCTGGTTTCCACTTAGGTCCCATTTGCCTGTAATACCCTGAAACAATGGTTTCACCTGTGATAATTTTACCAGTGTCGGGTTGTTCCAGACCGGTGATCAGATTTAAAAAGGTGGTTTTCCCGGTTCCGTTCCTGCCAATAATACCCACACGTTCTCCCTTTGCAAACTTATAGCTGAAATTTTCGATTATGGACAGGGGACCATAATGCTTTGTCATTTCTTCAATCTCCACTATCTTCCCACCAAGCCGGGGCGATTTTACCCGCAGAACCAGTTCGCCACCCTCTTCCTCCAGATTGGCTTTTTCTTTAATCTCCTGAAAAGCATCGATGCGTGACTTGGATTTAGTTGTACGTGCCTTAGGCATTCGACGAAGCCACTCCAATTCCCGCTTCATCAGGCGGCCAGCACGATGTGCCTCCACTTTACGCAGATCTTCCCTGGCTGCTCTTTTCTCCAGAAAATACTCGTAATTTCCCTGGTATTGATACAGATTCCCCAGGCTCAACTCAAAGATCCGGTTACAGACCCGGTCCAGAAAAAAGCGATCGTGCGTCACCATAAGAAGGGTGAGCGTGGAACGACTCAGGTAAGCTTCCAACCATTCAATCATATCGATATCAAGGTGGTTGGTGGGTTCATCCAGGATCAGAAAATCGGGCTCGTCCAGCAAGACCAGGGCCATAGCAAGGCGCTTCTTCTCCCCCCCTGAGAGCTTACCCACAAGCTGTTCCGTATTGGTAATGCGGAACAGGTCCAGCAATTGACGCAATCTTCTCTCATAGTCCCAGGCATGGAGCCGATCCATCTCAGTCGTAGCAGCTTCCAGATCGCCTGCAGCCTCCTGGGTCTGCTCTTTCGAGTGCTCCTGAAGCACCTTCTCATAATGTTTAATAACGGTTAGAACACTTGTGTTGGCCGACAGAATCAACTCGTCAATGGTGAGGTTCTGATCCAGATCTGGGCTCTGCTCGAGGAAAGCAACTTTAATATCGTTCCTGAAAGTAAATGCACCACTATCTGTCGATTCCATGCCTGCCAGGATGCGCAGAAGGGTGGTTTTCCCGGTTCCGTTGCGGGCAATTATGGCCGTTTTCTCTCCACGTGCCAATCCAAAAGTAATTCCTTCGAACAGCATCTGCTCGCCAAAGGATTTTGATATGTTCTCGGCCGAAAGGTAATTCATGATTTTGAAGCAAATTGGGCGTTTATCTTCTTTCGAAGCCACTCATTATTCATCAGGATCAATAAAAACTCCTGCAGCATTCCTCTAAGCGGACCGGACCAGCGAAAAGCAGCCATGACCCGCTCCAGTATATGATTGTACTTGAGCACCTGATCGAGTTTTTCAGCTTTATGCATCGGATCGATGATCATGTTGGCAACCTCCTGTCCGGAAACAAGTGACTGGTAAATGCCCTCGCCTGTAAGGCCTGAGGCAAGTCCGGCTGCCTCCCCTACTAGAAAGACATTCCCGAATTTCACTCCCCTGTAATCATATGCAATGGGATACGATTCCAGTCGGGCGTCTCCCGGATCCAGCTTTCTATCTTTCAACCAATCAAGAAATCCGGACTTAATCTTTTGGGGATCGACCCTCCTGGGATCACAGCAACACCCCACTGCAATGCTGTCACCGTGTGGGAAAATCCATGCGTACCAGACGGAGAACCTGCGTGCGTCCATATATATCTCCAGGGCCGGATATTCCACCTGTACCGGAATTGTATACTGGAACCCGATCAATTTTTTCTTCATCTTTAGTCCCAGGTGTCGACGCACTATGGAGCTATAACCATCCGCACCGACCAGATACTTAAATCCGAATGACTCACCATCTTTCAATACCACAGTGTTATCTCTGATTTCAATCACCTTGCTATTGGTCCTCACTTCCACTTCAGTCCCTTCTAAGAGACTTCGCTGGTATTTTCCAAGCACCCTTCGGTCAACAGTAAAAAGGGCGGGGACTGATGTAACGGTACCTGCATCCCTTCGCCTTGAATGAATGGAGGTACGCAATATTTTTTGTTCAATTATATGATCTGGTAGTGCCAGCACCTCCATAGCCTTCGTGGTTAGTCCACCCGCACAAAGCTTATCTCCAAATCCTTCCTGCTTTTCCAGGAGCAGAATATGCATAGAAGATTTGGAGAGCTCCCTGGCACACTGAAGCCCTGCAGGACCACCCCCCACTATGATTACATCAAACTGTTCCATTATTCAAGCAATCAAAGATAGAAGGAAAAAATAGTAAACTGAAAACAGTGTAAGTGGGGTGTACTAATCACCGATAATCACCTGTTTACGTATAAGAATCTGGCCATTTTCCCGACGTACTACCACAAGGTAGCTTCCGGATGACAGGTGCTGCAAGTTCAGATTTTCCCTGAACGAACCGGGAGAATTGATTTGCTTTTCCAGCACTTTTTGTCCCAGCAAATCAAAAACCAGGATCTCTCCAGTCAGTTGATTGTCCAGTGTACCTTCTACGAAAAGGATTCCATCGGTCGGGTTGGGGAATACTTTGATGTTTGATGATTCCTCAGGCTGATCATTGATCCCCGTGCTGCGATAGGTAAATTCAAACCAGTTCATATTGAAGAGGTCATCCATGATGGTCATTCTAAGATGCTGCACTCCCTGCTCCAGATAGACTCTACCTCGGGTAGTTGTCCAGTTTTGCCAGCCGCCTGTGGATGGAAAGCTAAGCTGATGTAAAAATGTTGCAGTCTCGTCCTCAGCAATGATTTCTAGTTTAACAGCTCCCGATTCACTGTCCGCCGCTGTCCGGTAATCTACATGATAAGATCCAGCTTCCGTAACATCGATGTAGTAATCCGCATAGTCACCTATGTCCAAATAGCCAATATTCTGGCCTCCACCCACATCCGTGGTGTTTTCCAGTGAAATTCCCATTTGAAAAAAGAAGTCTTCTGCCTCCACTTTACCTGCAATCTGGTGGATGATAGCCACCCTGTTTTCCACCAGCTTCTGGGAGAAGATATTCAGGGTGATCCCATCCCTTGCCACTATTTGATTGCCGGAATATGAAATCAGGATTTGATCTGTCGAATGCAGCGTAGTACTTACTTCGAAGGTGATCATTCTCGGATTGGCCGGATCTAAGAGCATTTCGGTAATGGTGACCCGATTGCCATTGACCTTCAATTCAAAATTGGCCGGAAGCGTTGGAAGCGGTGCTTCAAGCGGCTTGTTTATATTCAATTGAATTGAATGATCATCCAGGGTAAATGCTGAAAGAAAATGGGTAGCCAGGTCTGTAGTAATCCCCGTTTGAGTAAACTTGAAGCTTCCCACGTTAAATTCCTCATTGTCCACATAAAACCGGATCTTGTTATCCTCAGGTGTTAGCACAAGCCCTGAGACTTTTACAGTCTCCCAGTTATCCCAGGCTCCGGTATTGGGGACATTCGCCGGCAAAGATATATCGGCACTGCCCGACTGGAAGTGAAACTTTCCCTCGGTACCGGTAGATGCTACCCTGAGCTCTACCTCATACACGGCCGCTGCTGCCACATTAACACTATATTGAATCCATTCATCCGTAGCGAGCCAGCCCAGGTTGTATCCATTGGTGTTGACATTATCTGTTGTCTCCCCTAGATCTACACCATCGTTCCGGTAAACCCATCCGTTGTTCCATGAGGTGTAAGATCCTGTGGATACCGCGTAATTGGCCACTTCAGTATCAAAGTAAGCTGAATTCAATACACCCATGTCAAAATCGGAAGGATATACCACACCGGGAATATCCTGGATAGTATAGGGAATTGCTTCGTCTGAGTATACCTGCCGGAAGAGGGCATCGATCACATCTTTATGATAAACGCAATTCTCCATCCTATGAGCTACAGCCATACCCATCAATGCGGTTTTGGCCGCAACTGCGCTGGGTTGCGGTCCATTGCCCTCCCAGTAATCGAGCAGAGCCTGATAGCCTGCAGATTTGGCTGCCGAGAGAGGACCTGCAATGGATTCAATCTTTTTCATGGGCCACCAGGCCCATCCGATCTTATGATCCTCCAGCAACCTGACTGCATCACGGAACCAGACATTGGAGTTTTCTCCCGATTCTCCAAACCAGATAGGAACATCATATTGCTCCCGGATATCCAGAACCCATTGGATGGACTTTTGATCGTTGGTGGACCAGTATTTATGAGGACCGTAAACCATGTTATTGTCCCATGGAGGAGTCAGTCCCGTAAAATCATTTGCAAACCAGTTTCCTTCAATAAAAATGATGTGCCTTGTATCAACCGCACGAATGCTGTCGGTAATTTCATAGAGCAGGTCCCGCAAAGGGGTATTACCCGACATGTTCCAGTTTGTTTCGTTGATCAGGTCGTATCCGGCCACTGTGGGTTCATCAACATATCTTTCAGCCAGCTTCTTCCAGAGTGCCACTGTTTTATCACGATTTTCCTCACTCTCCCAGAGGGACGGTTTGGTAGGATCATAATCGGAAATACTCGATTCATACCCCTGTCCGCCTGGTGCGGCATGCAGGTCCAGAATCACATACATATCGTTTGCCTTACACCACTTTATTAGACTATCTGTCAGATCAAATCCTGTTTCCAGCCAGGTATGTTGACCCGCAACAGGCTCATTTTCTATCGGAAGCGTATAAAGGTTGTAGTGCATGGGCAGACGTACCGAATTGAAGCCCCAGGCCTTCAGGGAATCAATATCCACTTTACGAACATGGTTGGCCCGCCAGCTTTCATAAAACAGATCAGTATCAGCAGCACCGATCAGTTCTTCGATCTTCCCCATCAACTGATACTGAGCATTTGCAAAACTGGATGTCTGCATCATATAACCCTCCTGCAGCATCCATCCTCCCAGTCCCATTCCACGAAGCAGAATCGTATCTCCGCTTTCGTTTACAATGGCCTTACCTTTTGTGCTAAGGAATTCCTGAGCCATCATGAATGAGGTGGTCAGCAATAATAGAGTAGTGAAAAGTAATGTTCTTATTTTCATGGCGGTGAAAATACTAAAAACCCTATCGCATATAGCATTTTTAACACATCAATGAATTCACTAGCTTTAGGCATGCCAATCTGTGAAACGTGCGTTTAGCAATCCTGTCAGATATTCATGAGGACCTGAACCGCCTGAAAAAAGTTCTGAACAAGATCGACCAGAAGGGCTATGACCTTCTCATATGCCTTGGCGATATCTCCGGGTTCAGTGAATCCTATTATCGCTACCCCAAAAGCAGGAATGCTTCTGCCTGCCTGGATTTGATTCGAAGGAAGTGTGAAATAATTGTCCCAGGCAACCACGATCTGCATGCCGCCGGCAAGATTCCGGTACGCCCTGCCGGGGCCGAGTACGAATACTGGTTGCATGAAGAAGACCTGGATCCGGGGTATAGTGAGGAGGAGATTGCCTTCCTGGCCAGCCTCCCGGAGTATGCCATCCTCCCCACACCGGAATATAACATCCTTCTGAGCCATTACCTTGAGCCTAATCTATCCGGATTTATCAAAGGTTTCTATTGGAGTGTGAAGGAATTCGGGGCCCACTTCCAACTGATGAAGGAATTCTCTTGCAAAATAGGATTTACTGGGCATGCTCACGTACGAGGGTTTCACCTTACAAATCCTCAGCAATTCAAGCATTATGGTTACAGAAAGCTTCGCCTTAAAGATTTTCCAGTTGTTATTGGGATTCCGCCCGTGACACGTAATAATATGCGCAGTGGTTTTTGTATATTTGACACTGACAGTTTCTTCCTTCAAGTCACTAAGTTTTACTTATATGCCCCAGGATAACCTGAACCGGTTTTTTATTTCCATCGTTATTCCCTCCATCCTGGCCATCGCACTATTTATACTTGCCATCTTTTTTGTGGTCCTTCCCTCTTCAGAAAGAAATATCATGGAAGGAAAGAAGGAGATGATCTCTGAACTGACCATTTCTGTATGCAGCCTGTTGGAGGAGTACCAGCAGGAGGCAGAGGAAAAGCTGATAACTGTCGATTCGGCCAGAGCACTGGCAATTGAGCGGGTAAGCCGGATCCGATATGGGGATGAGTTGAAAGATTACTTCTGGATCATTGACAAACAACCTGTGATGATTATGCACCCTTACCGCCCCGAGCTGGTAGGTGGCAATCTTAACGACTACCAGGATCCCGATGGTAATTTGCTATTTGTGGAATCGGTCCTGATCGTGAAGAATTCCGGGGCAGGTTTTATCGATTACAAATGGCAGTGGAAGGACGATTCAACACGGATTGTACCCAAACTCTCTTATGTCAGGGAGTTTAAGGCCTGGGATTGGATCGTGGGAACCGGGATTTATCTGGAAGATGTGAGGATGGAGATCCGCTCTTTGAAAAACCGGCTGCTGCGGGTGGTCCTGATCATCACCCTGATCATCAGCGGACTATTGGCAATAATAATCAGGCAGAGTCTAAGAACTGAACGTAAGAAAAGAACTGCTGAAGATGCCCTTCTTCTCTCCAGGGAGAAGTATAAATCACTGGTGGAAGCAGCCACAGAAGGAACTCTTATGATGGTGGAAGGAGAATTTGTCTTCTCAAATTTCCGTTTCAGCGCTTTAAGCGGCTTCACACCTGATGAGGTGGTATCTTTGAAGTTTGAAGAGCTGTTCAAGCTGAAAATGAAGAATCTCGCAGCAGATTTCAAGGATCCAAAAAAGTCGATCTCCCGGGAAACCCTCTTGAAATGCAAAGATAAAAGCAACAAAGAGGTGGTGATATCTGCTTCCCAGATCACTTTTGCAAGTCAAACCGGATATATTATCGTAATCAAGGAAGTTAGTGGTCAGATGCAGTTTGAAAAGGACAGCGAACTGCTTTCCGGAGAGCTGCAGGCCCTTCTTTTGATGATGCACCAGCCTCTAAAAGCAATTGCCAGGGACATCAGGAGGATTCATTCAGATGCTTCTGTCAGGGAGGCAGTTAGATTTATGGCCAGGAAACGAAGCGACATCTTGTTTGTGAATCACGGCGACAAGATTGTTGGTGTGATCAATCAACATGATCTGACAGAAAGAGTACTGGCCACAGGTTTAGATCAGGATAAGAAAGTGATTGAGATTATGAGCTCTCCGCTTGTCTCCATGAACGAAAATGCGCTGCTTTATGAGGGCCTGCTAGACATGAAGAAAAGGGGTCTTTCCCATATGGCCTTGATGGGTTCGAAGAAGAAAATAACCGGCGTGGTGGGATTCAGGGAGATAGGCGGAATGCAGGAAAACTTTGCAGGCTTTCTTATCAAGGAGATTGTTGTTGCGGAAGGCGTGGAGCAACTTAAGCGAATCTACAAGCGTTTACCGGTCCTGGTGAAAGCCCTTTCTGATAGCGGGGGACAGACCCGTATTATGACCAGAATCATCAGCTCCGTCGCAGATGCCATTCAAAGACGCCTTATCGAACTTGCCATAGAAGAGCTAGGGCCTGCACCATGTAAATTCGCCTTTATTGCCATGGGGAGCCAGGGAAGGGGCGAGCAGACGCTTACCACTGATCAGGACAATGCCATCATCACGGTGAATCTGCAGGAGAGCTTCAGGCAGGAAGCACAGGTCTACTTCAAGGTCCTGGCCAAAAAGGTCAATATGGAGTTGGATACAGTAGGTTACCGCTTTTGTCAGGGGGAGATTATGGCCAGCAATCCCAAATGGAACCGTGAGCTGAATGGCTGGAAGAAGTATTTCAGCGAATGGATTGTAAACTGTAATCCGCAGGACGTCCTCGATGCAGCCATCTTCTTTGATTTTAGGTGTATTTATGGCGAAAAGATCCTGGTTGACCAGCTGCGTACCCATATTAATAAAACTGCTAAGGGCAAGACTATGTTCTTTCACCATATGGCGCGTTCTATAACCCAGATAAAGATTCCGGTTAAGCCTGATAATGGCCAAATGGATATGAAAATGATCCTCCTGCCAGTCTCCTCTTATATACGCCTTTATGCACTACGCGAAGGTTTGACTGTTGTGGGAAGCAAGCATAGGGCTCAATTGCTTCTTGAGAAGAATATCTTCGACGACTCCCTCTATGAAGAGCTGATCCAGGCCTTCGACTTCATCACTCATCTACGCGTCAGAAGTCAGGCAGAAAATATAGCCCGGGATGAGGCTCCGGGGAATACCACTGATATCCGCCAGTTGAACCAGATCGAAACCTTAATCCTGAAAAAGCATCTGCAAAATATTGCCGGTATTCAAACCCGCCTGGGCAGCATGTTTAGCGGTGCTAATTAACGAATAACTTTAAACTGACAACAATGAAAAGACTACTAATACTATGCTTACTGGTCATTTCATGCGGCCTGTTTGCCCAGGAATTCCAGAAAGCAGATGCACTGGTCTCTCCAAAAATAGCAGAGCGTGAAATAAGCGTGGGTGGAGATGATGCAGATATCGCCGGATTTAACATGCAATCCATTCAGTTTGCCATTGATGCACTTGAACTTACTGGAGGAACGGTAATTCTGAATCCAGGCACCTATACCATATCAGCTCCGGTCCGATTGAAAAGTAATGTACGTCTGGTGGGCTCTGGAGATGATACCGTCTTGAAAAGAGACAGGGGTATACAGACAAAATTTGTGGTGGATGCCGATTTTGGCGAGCTGAAATTAACTGTGGAGAATACAGATGGTTTTGAAATTGGTATGAAGGTACAGGTTAGTGATGATCCCAATAATGGTTGCTGGAATGTTTCAACGGCATACATCACCGATATCGAAGAAGACGTCATTTATATTGACAAAGGATTGATACGGGACTACCGGTCCGATTTGAATGGTCTGATTTCCAATGCCTCTTCTGTTATAGAAGTGATTGAAGTGGAGAACAGCAGCATCTCAAATCTGGTGATCGACGGCATGCGCAGTGAAAACTTCTTTGCTGATGGATGCAATAGTGCGGGTATCCTGATTCTTAAATCCAGCTGGATTACCATCGACGGGATCCGGGTAAAAGACTTTAACGGTGAGGGAATCAGCTGGCAAATCACGGAGCATATTACAATAAAGAACAGTGAAATTACCGGAAGTGGCAACACCGGCTTGCATCCAGGGACCGGGTCACCCTTCTCGGTCATTGAAAACAACGATGTACATCATAACGATCGCGATGGATTGTTTATTTGCTGGCGGGTATATGAAAGTAAGGTAACAGGAAACCTCTTTCACCATAATGGGCGCTATGGCATATGCACCGGGCATAAGGATACCGATGTGCTATTTGAGGATAATCACATCTATGAAAACCTTAGTGACGGTGTAAATCTGCGTGGAGAAAGGGAAGCCAATGCCCCGCATAGAAACAGCTTTGTCCGGAATACTATTGAGAATAATGGAACAGATGGTGGAGGCTATGGCTTTTCCATCAATTCCCCGGCCTTAGATTTGAAGCTCATAGAAAACAAGTTCAATAATTCAATGAAGACCCAGAAAGCGGCAATCTATGTGCATGAAGCAGGTTTGGAACCTCAACTGGAAAACAACCAGTTTGAAGCGCATGACCTGGGTGAACTGGTATTTGAAAAAAAGCTGGGAATCAAAGAGTAGATCCTCAAACCTTCTTTTTAGGACTTAACAGCCGCAGCATCTCCTCCAGCGGTATGATGGGACACAGGTAAGTGCACCATGGCCTTTTGATGAAAACGGAGGCCACAATAAATAGTCCGGTCATCACAAACAGATAGGTAGCCCCGGTCAGACTCAGTGCCACCCCGAAGATTTCGTAGTTCAATTTCACCGGATTTCTGAAATAGAGTGCCATGAGAATGGCCAGCAAGGCCACTCCACGCTGTACCCACTTCATAATCCCGTTGAATCGCCTGGAAAAACGTGGTTTGGCTCCTCCCACTGCTCCAAGACACTCCTGCAAACCTCCCAGGGGACAGATCCAGGTACAGTAGATATTCTTTCTGGTCAGCACAATGGACAGCAGAAATCCTCCGATGAGGAGGTACCAGTACATCTGGGTGTGCCAGTCGGGAAAATAGCCAAGCAAGAAAGAATTTAATTTTGAAAGGGTCAGTGGCACGGAGAACCAGAATCCAAGGATTAAGAGGCCGCCCAGCATGGTAATCCAGCGAATGGTTCGTTTATACTTTGTAAGCTTGTAAATTCCAAGTAGCGCCAGTACATACAATGCAAGCAGTGCAAACTCAGGGATCCCTATCTCCAGGCCCGGAGCTTCCAGGGCAGATACTTCCAGCTTGAGCTGATCCCTTGCAAGCTTTTTGGAGCCCAGCTGTGCACAAGAGATTATTGCTTCGGAGGTATAGGTAGCACCACTGACCACATCCACGTCCTCTCCTATTACAAATGAATCATCGTATGATTTTCCAACAAGGGATCTTATTAATCCCTTTTTTTCGGTCTTCTCCAGGAAAGAGGGTGTCTCCCTGTGCCTGGCAACTTTCAGGTCCCGGATAATACCGGCCGAATCCAGAAGGACCGATACCACCATATCTCCCCCATAACCTGCTGCACTTGCATTGATCAGATATAGGTCAGCTGTCAGACTATCGGGTTCATACAATGCAAAGCGCTCTCCTCCCAGCGCTTCTGCTCTGTGGTCTTCGGGAATAATCCCATTCAGGTAATTATTCACATCCTTTGCTTCCCGGCGAATGCCCAGAACTCCTGCCATGATGACCAGGAAAAGCGAGATGATCGCCAGGATCCGTTCCAATCTCTTTCTTTTCATCCTTGTCCCCAGGCTCTGTAAACAATCAGTGGAAGATCCGATTCAAAATTCAGTATAAAGTGATTTGCAGTCGCCTCATTCAGACTCGCCCTGTACCAGTTGGACAACTGCAGATCCTTCAAAGGAAACTTGAGACCGGTTGACGATACACGCACCCTGTTATCAATGGAGAAGAAGGAAATTTTCTCTCCAACAAATGTTGGTACCTGCTCGCCACTCTGAGCCAGAAAAAAAACACCAAAATCTGAAATGATCTGTACCTCAATCCGGGGGTAGTACTCCATCATCAGTGAGATATTTCCCAGGGTATGGTCCTCTCGTAGTCCGGTGGCTCCAAGGATGGTGACCGAAGGATAGCCTTCCTCAATACAGTAGTGGACCGCCTTGGTAAGATCATTGCTCTCCTGGTCGTCGGATTGGATCATAAGCGATGCATAGAGCTCGCTGACTTCAGTGGAAAGGGAATCCATATCCCCGATAATCACATGGGGCAACAACCCCTTTGCTATCAGCTTATCGGCTGCACCATCGCAACAAATCAACAAATCGGCTGCTTTCAACAGATCCAGACCCCGCCGGGCTGTCGGGAACAATCCATTGGCCAGGATAACAACTTTACGATCTGCCTTCATCTTGCAAGCTCTTTTTCATCGATCTTTTCCATTCCATATATCCATATACGGCCATCCCTGCATAAACTACATAGAGGATGACTGTGGGATACAATCCTTTGTAAATATAAAGACCTATGCTGACAACATTGGCTATGATCCATAAAAACCATTGTTCAATGATCTTTCGGGTCAGCATCCAGGTGGCCACAATGGCCAGTGCAGTTGTAAATGAATCGCCCAGTGGCACTGTAGAGTCGGTAAAGCGAACCAGGACAAAATAAATTCCTGCCCATGAAAGTGCAAAAGTGAGAAAGAGCAGGAGGAGCTGCTGACTGTTGATTCTCACCACAGGAAGCTCCCCTTTCGCTGCCTTTGATCCACCCCTGCTCCAGTAATACCAACCATAGATACTTATCAGGACATAATATATTTGCAGACCCATATCGGCATAGAACTTCCCTGAAAAAAAGATATAGATATAGGCTGCCGATGTAATAATTCCAAGTGGCCAGAGCAATCGGTTTTGCTTTACCTCCAGTATCACATACAGAATTCCAGTAAGGACTCCGAATATCTCAATCCACATATGTCCTCATTCTATTTCTTTAGAACCTTAAACTCACCTTGGCCAGGTAATTAATAGTTGCCTGAGGGAAGTAGGCCGACCAGTAATACTCCTCATCGTCCTGCCACCAGGTCCCTCCATAGGCATTATTTTCATAGCGTGTAGAGAAGAGATTATTGACCTGGAACTGTAAGCCAATAACACCAAGCTTTCTTACAGGAAAGGAATAATCAAATCTTAAATTATTTACAAACCAGGAATCCAGCTTCATATTTTCATTCATGGTATTAACAAAGTATTGTTCACTAACATACTGACTGATCAGATGCAGTTCCAGGGACTTTGCCAGATGGAAAACTAGGTCACTGGAAGAGATCACCGAGGGTGAATAGGCGATATCCACATCGCCCAGGTCCCTTGAGGAGGCAGTGCCTTCCCAGGTACTTGAGTTATAATCAACGTAGGACTCTACAAAATCCCTGATCTTGTTCCTGCTCAAGGTCAAATTGGCATTCCACTCCAGAAATGAAAATGGCTGTATCCCAATACTAAGCTCAATACCAGCCCTGTAACTATCTGGCACATTGGTCATGATCGGATAACCATCCTGGCTTAATTCACCCGTTGGAACCAATTGGTTTTTATAATCCATATAGTAAAGGTTGACCGCAGCTGCCAGTGATTTAGAAGAGAAGGAATAACCAAGCTCCAGGTCCCTGAGTCGCTCCGCCCTGGGGGTTGATTCGGGATCGCCTGTTGCATCCTTAAAATTCTGGCGGGTAGGTTCCCTGTTTCCGATGGAAAAGGAGGCATAGGCATACTGCGTGCCATTGATCTCCAACTGAGCCCCAATTTTTGGGTTGAAAAAGTCAAATACATGTTCCTGATCCAACTCACGCATGTAGCCATCATCGTCGACACCCTCCATCAGGTAGTTGACATGGCGGTACTGGACATCTGCAAAAAGATTCAAGGCAGAGGTAAGCTGGTAGTTGGACTTGAGGTACAAATTACCATCCCACTTTTCGGAACTGTTCCTGTACCACTCATGGTCCTTCTCAGTATCTCCTGCATACCTCATCCATATAATTTCCCCAAAGTGATCACCAACATACTTGTTTAAACCTCCCCCGCCAGTCAGTTTCAATCGATCCAAAGAGTAGATTAGCGAGAAAACTCCTCCGTAAAAATCATTGTCCAACCACTTCTGCCTGACCAGATCGGTATGGGTGATGGTATCGTTATCCGTTATAATGGGTGGTAAATAGTAATCTGCCACCGCCTGATCCTGTTTAAACTGCTCGTAATATCCCCTGCCATCCACATAAAACAGGGCAGCATTCAAGAGGAGATCTTCAGAAAGATTGGTGGAGTAAACCAGGTGATAATGATTCTGCCAGTAGTTATCTGTCTGGTTTTCGTAGTAGCGGTTCTCCCCTGAAGGCGTCACATACTGTCCGGCCGGGTTATAGGTCCGGTTGGTATCGAGGGTGACTTCATCTACCCCCCACCAGCTAATCCCGGAATGTTGTTCACCCAGAATTACATTGGCTTTAATTCTGCCCTTCTTAGTAAAATAGGTTCCCGTAAACTGCATGGATTGATTATCAGAGCTGGCATAATCCACATAGCCATCGGATTTTAAATTGGAATAACGAAAATCAAAACTAAGCCGGTCCTTGATCAGGCCCGTACCCGCCTTTACCGTATTGATCCATGTGTTGTATGAACCAAAAGTAGAGCTGATATCTGCATAGGCATCTCTCGAAGGAGTTTCGGTTTGCATATTCACTGTGGCCCCAAAAGCTGCGGCTCCATTGGTGGAAGTCCCCACTCCCCGTTGCACCTGGATACTGCTTAAAGAGCTTGTGAAGGATGGCATATTCACCCAGAAAACCTGCTGCGATTCTGCATCATTCAGCGGAATGCCATCTACCGTAATATTGATCCTGCTGGGATCGGCACCGCGGATGCGGAAATTTGTATACCCGATTCCTGTACCCGATTCGGACGACTGAACCAGAGAAGGAGTTAAACTCAGGAGGTAGCCCATATCCTGCCCCATATTTTGGGCGGCGATCTCCTCCTTTTCCATATTCTCATAGGCCATGGGGGTAAGATTTCCTGCCCTTGTGGCTCTCACAACTACCTCGTCGGCGATAAACATGGAGGTCGATAATTCAAGATCATAGCGCTCCTTAAATGGTGGAGTCACTTCAAAAACATGAGTCTCATAACCCATATAGGATACTGTGATCTCATAAGATTTGCTTGCATCGAGGGCTAATTCAAACATACCATCTCTATTGGTCGATACACCCAGCATGGAGTTGTTCACCACCACATTGGCACCCACCAGTGCCTCCCCTTCCATATCTTTTACCGTTCCGGTAACAGTTACTTTCTGAGACATAGCTATATAGGAGATAGCCAACAGTATAACAAGCAAAGAAATCCGCTTCATTTGACTGAATTTAGAACAACAATCAGAAAACGGGGCATTAACAGGAGTTCTGAGTTCCCTACGCTGGCATTATCCAGATCAGGTTAAAGGGTTTGATCTCAGCCCGTATTATTAAGGCACCCCGCATTCCATGTAAAGTTACAAGAAAAAATATTACTTTTACACATCTTTATATCTACATATTTACATATATGCAATTCAAACAACTCGATATCAAACCACAGGGAAGCTGGATAAGCCGAGCTGTAAACTCTCCCCGGTTTAAGACCACTCTTACTGCCATTCTGGTGGGCGCTACAATTAGTTTCCTCTTTTTCTACTTCACAGAAGGAAGACTTATGGAAAGTATTCCAGGCAAAGACATTGTAAAAAGTCTGCTAATCGGCGGATTCTTCGGATTCTTTATCACCAATAGTCCCTGTGCCAGGGGAAGGTGCTAAGCTTCATGTTGTCTGAATTGCTTAGAATGTGTAGTTTTGGGCAATGACCAGAAAAAGGAGATTCAAAGTTAGAGAGCATCAGCTTTACACTGTCCTTCCCAAGGTCTGGAAAAAACTAAAACGCGAGAACCAGATTGATCATCCCTATCGTTTCAGGGCACGAAGAATCTCTTTCTATAGCAAACTCTTTTCACCTGGTTTCCTGCTTCAACGCATCCTCTTTTCAAAAAAGGTCCTGAAGATTTCT
>Ga0164313_10001403_pt1 | contig 21231 bp, 20 predicted proteins | sample GuaBasSedimGuay4_FD_113735 | JGI IMG/M metagenome (GOLD analysis project Ga0164313, IMG submission 113735) | Subseafloor sediment microbial communities from Guaymas Basin, Gulf of California, Mexico - Guay4, Core 4569-4, 0-3 cm | ecosystem: Environmental > Aquatic > Marine > Hydrothermal vents... | reverse complement strand
CCTCACGACCCAGCTCATACTGATCTGCGATCGGGTTGGGGCATTTTTGTGGCTCCGGATCATCACCATTCTTGGCCAGCGTCAGGGCTTCCCTCTGATCATCGGCGCACCACACGGAGACAAACTTGTCATAAGATTCCGAACCAACACCGGCACGCGGAAAGGCCAGGTAATGGATGGCGATGCCTTCTTCATTATATTCATCCATCTGGTTGTGGAGTTTACGACAGTAACCACAATCAAGATCGGTAAAAACCAACAGGTCGTATTTTGCCTTTTCCGGCGAAAATGATATCTGCTCATCCGCATTCAAATCGGACAGCAAGTCCTGGCGGATTCCGGACTTGGCCTGGTCGGTAATATTCGTGCGGGTATCGATATCCATGATCTGACCTTGTATCAGGTACTGTCCGTCACCTGATACATAAACGATATCGCTGTTGATCTGAACCTGCAGAACGTTGTCGATGGGTGTTTCCGAAATCGCAATGGTTTTTGCATTGGGAACCAGTGTGCGAATTTTCTCTTCGACAATGCTGCTGGCATCATCTTCAGCGATAGCGACCTGTGTAGCAGATATAAACACACAAGCCAAAAGGGCCGCATGGGTACGCGGGATACGATTCATTCTATTCTCCGGTCTATTGTTTGTTTGTCTGTGCCTTGCGCAAAATTTGACACATTCGGCTGAAAAAGTTCAATCACCATGCAAAAATAAAGCTCACCCCCGTGGGTGATGAGTCTCATGCATGCGTTTCAGGCCCTCGCGTGCGATGTGAGTATAAATCTGTGTGGTGGAAAGGTCACTATGTCCGAGCAACAATTGCACCACCCGCAGATCTGCACCGTGATTAAGTAAATGGGTCGCAAACGAATGGCGCAGCATGTGCGGGGACAGTTTCTGAGATATTTCGCAACGTGCAGCGTAACGCCGTAGCATGTACCAGAACGCCTGGCGTGTCATACCGGTCTTTCGCGTGGTGACAAATACATGGTCCGCCTGCACACCCTTGAGCAATTCTGGTCGCCCTTCGGCCAGGTAAGCCTTCAGGGCATCATGGGCCTCATCGCCTATGGGCACCAGGCGCTCTTTCTGGCCCTTTCCTATCACCCGGATAACCCCCTGGTTCAAATTCAGGTTCGACAACTCAAGATTAACCAGCTCACTGACCCGCAGGCCCGTCGCGTACATCAGCTCAAGCATGGCGCGATCTCTTGAACCCAGTGGAGTACCGACATCAGGTGAATTAAGCAGGGTTTCAACCTGCTCCTCACTCAGCGCTTTGGGTAAACCACGACCGGTCTTGGGGCTTTCAATCAGGGCGACCGGATCGGTGTCTATCACGCCCTCACGCACCAGCCAGCGGTAATATTGCCGATAACTGGAAAGGTAACGTGAAACCGTACGCGGACTCTTGCCCAGCTGGATCTGGGTCGCCAGGAAGGTCAGCAGATCTTCACGGCTGGCCGCATCGAGGCGCTTGCCAAGCTGATTGCTCAGCTGAACCAGGTCATGCCGGTAACTTATGAGACTGTTATCACTGAGGCCACGCTCTGCCCATGTGGCATCAAGGAAACGTTCTATAGATGGATCTGGTGTACTGTCAGCACACAAATTTAGTTTGAAGCCAATTTCCGGGCCCGCTCTTCACGCATGTGATTCATCCATTGCTGGGCGGCCTTCTTCGATTTCGGATACTTGCTTGCGCGACCCCAGGCGGTACTCGCCTTGGAGTAGTTTTCCAGGTTGAAATGGCTCATACCCAGTAAAACATAGGCTTCACCGGTCTTTCGGTCATTAAAACCACCCTTCTCAAGCGCTGCATCAAGGGCCTCGATTGCAGGTTCCCAGCGCTCCATATCCACCAGGATATAGCCACGGCGAAGATCGATATCACCTTTGTCAGAAACCTTGCCGGCCTCCTCAAACCCGGCCAGGGCATTTTCCATTTCTTCTGCCGCATACCAGGCGTCACCCACCATGGTCCAGTGCAGTGTATCCGCCTCGACTATGCCATCTTCCAGGCCCTTTTGCAGTACTGCAGCGGCCTTGTATGGCACATCACGGTTGGAGTAAAGGTTGGACAAATACATGATGTCGGTTTGCTTATCCAGCATATTGCGACGGTATGCAAGGCCGATGACCGACAGTGCTTCGTCGTCTTTTTTGAGCTTGTAATAAATTTGCGACAGTTGCACCCAGTAGATTTTCTTGTCGGGCCAATGCTGGATCATGGTTTCCAGTGTCTCAGCGGCCTTGGGGAACTGCTCAAGTTCAAAATGGGCTGCCAGTTTTAATTGGAACCAGGCTTCCTTGGGCTTTTTATCCAGGCCAATCGACATCGAGATCGCGGTGTCTATCGCAGGAATAACATTCTTCCAGTCCTCCTTCTGCGCATAGATAGAGGCCTTCAATACATAGGTAGCCGGCTTGATCTTCTCCGGGGGAACCTTACACATCCACAGGTCCAACTTGTCCAGTGCATCGTCATAGCGTTCCTGCATATAGTACAACTGCGCGATCTGGTACATCAGTGAGAAGTGGATGTTATTGGGCAAGGCGTCCAGATCGACAGCTTGCTCAAAATTGGTCAGCGCAGAATCAAAATTTGAGCGGGCCCATTCAACCTGCGCCATCATCTGGAACAGGGTCGCCTTTAGGTATTTACCCTTGGCACGCCGGATCATGATAACCAGCTTGTCATAGGCGACGTCGTAGTTTTCAGCGCCGACATCCTCGTAAATATCGTTTAATTTTTTATAGGTTGGCTCATCAAGTGCTCCACCGGTAACTTTACGTTCCTTGCCACACTCTGATGTCTGCGCCAAAACCTGCCCTGATAGCGATGTTGCGGCAACGGCCAGAACAACCGAAAAAATTAAATGTTTATACCATTTGCGCATGTCTTAACTCCCGGATTGGTCCAGGCTGAAATCAATTATCTGGGTCGCTGGTCGATCCACTGCCACTCCATCGATCACACGGGGCTTGAACTTCCATTTCAGAATGGCGCGGATCGCCTCACGGTTAAATACTCTTTTGGGTTTCGCATCAACAACCCGGGGGTCTTTGACCGTTCCGATTGCAGTGATGGTAAATTCAACTTTTACCCAGCCTTCGAGCCCCTGCATAGCCGCATCGCGCGGGTACATGGGCCGGATTACAACGATCGGAATAATATCCCCTTCTTCGGTCTTGTCCACCGATGCAAAGTTGCCGATGAACATGCCTTCACCACCTGACATGGGTACGTCCAGGTTGGGCAAATCAAGTTTTGGCATATTCTGCTGGGTCTGGTCCATCTTCGACACCTGCATCTTGGGCGGTGGCGGCGGATCCTTGGGTGGTGGTGGTTTTTTGGGAATGCGCCGATTCTTTGTCATCACCTCATCGGGGATATCAACAGGTCCGAAATGTATGCCAGCTATCGCTTCCATTTCCTCATTATTGTTACCACCGGAAGATATCAGCTTAAACATGAACAGGAAGAGAGCGAAGGTTACCCCAACGGCGAGAAATGCAGAAATCAGGCTTCTGAATCTATTCATACTTAGTTACCGCTGGGAGGTTCGGCAGAAATTGCAATACCTTCAACACCAGCCAGTTTTACCTGGTCCATGACCTGGGTGACGGTGCCGATGCGGGAATCCTTGTCAGCGACTATAACAACGCTGCCCTTGGGGTTTTCGGCCTTGGCCTGCTCCACCATCGAGCGCACTTCCCGCAATTCGATCAGGCGTTTACTCATCCAGATATCGTCATTCGACTTAATACCGACCAGGATGGTTCCATTGCGCAAATTCACAGCCTGCTCTGCTTCGGGCTTTGTAATGACCGCACCGGTCTCCTTGGTAAAGGATGTCGTGACAATAAAGAAGATCAACATGATAAAAACAATATCAAGCATAGGCGTGATGTTAATTTCCGCGTCTTCGGTATGTGCGTGTCTTCTGGCCATAATCAATGAGCCTGCAGTAAGTCGCCGAGCGCTTCGGTTTCGACATTGGCTTTATGTTCAAGCCAGGTGCCGAAATAGACGCCGGAAAGTGCCGCCACCATACCCGCCATGGTTGGCACGGTTGCCATGGAAACACCTGCAGCCATGGCGCGCGCATTACTGCCACCTGCATAGGTCATTACGTCAAACACACTGACCATGCCTGTCACCGTACCCATCAGGCCCAGTAACGGACAGATCGCAATCAATGCCTTGATCAGGCCGATATTTTGTTTCAACGCCAGTGATGTTTTTGAAATCATCTCTTCACGAATTCGCTTGGCATACCAGGAGTGGGTATCCGCGCGGGCTTCCCAGGCATTCACAATCGCCTTTTTCTCGGTCGGGTGAACACGGTAGAAATACCACAAGCGCTCAAGGATAAATGTCCACATCATGAACAAAACCAGCATGATCGCGTAGAGAACATCACCACCCAATTCCAGGAAGCCCCGGATTGAGTTTACGGCATCATAAAACCAGATCATCTGCTGATCACGCGTTACGTTCAGCCAGCCTGGCGATAATGCCGGCAGCCTGTTCTTCCAGTATCTGGATCAGGGCCTTGCTCTTGCCCTGCAGGAATGCATGGAAAATCGTCAGCGGTATGGCGACCACAAGGCCGAGAACCGTGGTGACAAGTGCAGTTGAAATACCACCCGCCATCATACGCGGATCACCGGTACCAAACAGTGTGATCATCTGGAAGGTTGCGATCATACCTACAACCGTACCCAGCAGGCCAAGCAACGGTGCCACCACGTAAAGGACCTTGATAAAGCTCAGACCGGTTTCCAGCGGTGCCGATTCTCGTAGTATCGCCTCATCCAGCTTCAATTCGAGCGTTTCAATATCGGTCTCTGTGTTATCAGTGTAAATGGCCATCACACGACCCAGCGGATTACCCTTATTGGCGTCTTCCGTTTTGAGTTGTTTACTCATCCTGCCGCCAGTGGTGTAAAGCACCAGGGCTTTCCAGAAGCACAGCAGCAAGCCGAAAATACCGACACCGATAATAACCATGCCGACGGGTCCGCCGTCTTCTTTGACACGTTCAATCGGGGTTTTACTCTGTACAACAGCACGGAGAATCTGACCACGGGTGAAATCAACTGCCATCGCAACCGGTTGCCCGGCAGCGGTATTCTGCAAATCAGATGCCATTGATCTGAACCGTGAGGTCGGCTGACGTGCAAGTTCAATCAGGTTGACGGTACTCTTGGAAGAGTCCCAATCCAGGAAGCTGCCATTGGTAACCGCGTTGAACACACCTACACGGACAACTTCAACTTCTTCCTTGGCGCCATTGGCGCGCTCAACCTGGGTGGTGTATTTGACAACTTTCCCGGATTCAGCAATTTCAGTCACCATCCTTTCCCAGACAGTGCGCAATTCCTGAACATTCGGCAACGCTTTACGCTGGGCCAGTTCGGACAGGAAAACATCGCGGCCCGGGAACTGGGAGGTAACCATGGAATCATTCAAAGCAGCCTGGATATCACCGGAGGACTGTCGCACGATACCAAACAGTTCACCCAGGTTACCCATGCGCTCTTGCAGAATGGTCGTCTGCTCAGCGAGTTCACGCTCGAGTCGGTTATATTCTGATTTCAGGTTATCGCTGCGTTTTTCTTCCCGCTGCAACTCGGCCTTGGCCTGTGCCAGCAGGTTACGCTGATTGTTTCGATCGCTGAGGAACTCAGCTTCCCTTTGCTTGTTGATCTTGCCTTCACTGTTAGCAGCCTGGCGTACTGATTCTGCCAGTTCTTCAAGTGTTTGTGCGTTGACGAAAGCGGACGCCATTAACAGGGTTGCAGCGACTATGATGTTTAATTTTTTCATTTTGCCGCCTCCGGTCCAGGTACAGGAAGCATCACGAGATTCGGAGCCTTTTCATTCTTGGCAATGGACAGGCCCTGTTTAACCTCGGCCTGGTAAATGGCCGGCAGGTCTTCATAAGTTTTTGTGGTCGGGTTGTACCAACCGGTGGTTAACTGATCACTGGTCTGGTAAATCAGCAAGGTCCGTCCGACACGGAGAAAATCAACTGTTTGACCGGTCGTAGGCAATGGTGCGGAATAGGCCTCGGTTGTACGTCCATACTCCAGTTCACCCTGGTAGGCTTCCATGACGCGACGGTATTTTTCTGAAGCGGTCACATCAGCCTGGTCCATCATATCGGTCAATCGCTCAACCCTGGCACGGCGTTCATCAAGCCGGAAAGGCATGTCGCTCTCAATCATTTTGCCCAACATGTCGATCATTTCAAGCATCAACGGAATGACACCCCGGTTGGTTGCTTCCAGGCCGGCGAGTTGTTCATTGATAGAAATAACTTCTGCGCGCTGATCCATGACAACTTTTTCAAGATTGTCATTATAGATCTTCAGGCTTTCAGTCTCACGTACAACTGCGCGGTACTCTGCCAGTAAATCTGACGTTTGCTGAGCAAGGCGGCTGACGCGTTTTTGGGAAGTTGAAGCGGCTTTATTAATGCCTGTTTCAGTTTTAACCGTGTCAGCGAGTACCTGGGCGTTAGCACCAGACAGAAGGAGAAGTGAGGCCGTAGCGCTTATGACCAGACCTGATGTGCGTCGAATAAATTTATTTGGCATTGCCTGTTTCCAGTTTGGTTTGTTCTAAGAATTTTGAGATTCAATAAATCAATATCGATAATACATTAATACCATTCCCGAATTTCGGGCGAGTCAGGATAACCGAAGGTAGTACACTGTGCCACAAAACTGCAACATTTTTTAGCAAAAAACCTTTTCTGCGTAAGCTAACTTCACATCAGGGATGAAAACTTTTGGAGTCGAATCCATCTAAAAGACCACCTTCGGCAACATGCTACTGCTCCTTTCCACGTCGACTGATGGTTATGTTATATGACGCTATTATCGTGATTGGACTGCTCATTGTGGGTTCTGCGTTGGCGCTTCCTTTTGGTGAAGCACAAAAATTTGCTTTGCAGGATTTCTGGTTCACGCTGTGGCTGGTATTTGTCTGCTTTGCCTATCTGGGTGGTTGCTGGCATTACGGTGGAATGACCGTTGGCATGCGTGCCTGGCGTGTTGTTCTGGTTAATGCGGATGGAGGGAAGATTTCATGGCCGGTATGCCTGCTACGGTTTCTGCTTAGCGGCTTGTCACTGGCCGCTTTCGGTTTGGGCTTCGTGTGGGTGCTTTTCGACCAGCAAAACCGGGGCTGGCATGATATCGCTGCAAACACTGTTTTGCTAAGGTCAGGCCGCTCTGCGTAAAAATACGATCGCAACGGTCGTTAACAGGACCGATGGCAGCAGTGTGCTCAATGCAATGGGCAATGAATAGGCTGCTGCGAGATTCTGTGCAGCGCCATTAATCAGCATGAACAGCCCGCCGAGCGTCATGCCGATAAATAACCTTGTTCCAAGATTGTGTTGCCGGGATGACCCGAATACGAATGGCATTCCCGCCAGGACCAGCGCAATAATAACAAACGGATAGAAAACCTTTTCCCAGAACGCTGATACGTACACGCTGTCATCCAGCCCATTGGCCTGTAAATACTCCAACTGGTCCAAAAGTGCCCGCAGCGACAGATATGGTGGTCGCGTCACGGCCGATTGCAGCAGTTCCGGTTTTATCCGCGAAACCCAGGGCGTCCTGTCGAGTATTGATTCAACCACCCCGTCCGGTTTTATATCTATCTCCTGCACATTTTCCAGCGTCCATTGATCACCATCAAAAAATGCACTTTCAGCACGGGTGATTTTTTGTAGCGCCGCAAAACCATTAAAATGGTAGATCTCAATATCCTGAAAGCTGATGCTTTGCTCTCCCCGATCTGCGGTCAGTAATGGCCTGCGAATATTCAGGATACTACTGCCATTGCGCATCCACGTGCCCGATGACCCTCCAATGATTACCTGCCCGGTTAGTTGACTTAAGCGAAATGCCCGCGCCTGCTGTTCTGCGGGCGGTGCAATCCATTCACCTATCGCCATGACCGGAATCGTCAGAAACAGAGCACCCGCCATACCTGCTGCTGCCAATCGGAGTCTTGACACACCGGAAATCCGAAAAGCCACCAATTCATTTGCACTCGCAAGGTTACCAATCCCCAGCAGGGACCCCAGCAATGCCGATACCGGAAAGATCTGGTACGCCGACCTGGGCCCGGTTTGAAGTACAAACCAGAAGACATCGGCCGCACCATAGTTCCCGGATGTGTCGCGCAACTCACTCAGCAAACTGAACATCATCATCAATAATGTCAGGCTTACCCAGACAATCAGGATGCTGTAAACCGCAGCCTTGCCTACATACCTGTCAACTATTCCAATCATCGTGATTTCTTCGCGGAAATTCTTCCCTGTTGCCGGATCCACACGAAACTGACCAGCAGGAAAACAATATGGACCCACCACATCCCGATAGCCGCAGGTAACAATCCATCGGCTATCCAGGACCGGCACAGGTAGAGCAGGTTGCCATAAAGCAGATAAACCAGTATCCCCAGCACAACCCTGCTGCCCCGGCCCTCGCGTGGCTCGGAATGTGACAATGGAATTGCCAGCAACCCAAGAACAATGACAGTGATCGCAGGGGCCAGGCGCCATTGCAATTCCGCTCTGGATTCATCACTTGCTTCGTTCAACAACTCTGTTGATGTCTTGGCATTAACCTTGGTTTTCTTACGTTTCCGGAATTCAGGTTCCGGCAGGCGAAAATCATTGCGGACAAAATTCAAAACACGCATATCAAGCTCACCGGGTGCAAACTCTGTCACCCTGCCATCATTAAGCGTCAAATACCGGTCACCGCTATCACGATCCATCCAGTAGGTTCCATGCCCTGCCACCCAGATCTGCTCCCTGACATCATCGCGCTGTTTGATAAATATATTACGTAATGTTTTTCCGTCATCTTCGATCGCCTCGGCATAAATCACCAGGTCACCCCGCCTGAGAACATGAAACTTACCCGGCTGCAAACCCCAGACCGCCGCTGAGCGAAAAGCCTGTTCCAGTTGTCGTTCGGCCATCTGTGCAGTGGTTGGAGCGACAAACAAACTCAGCACCAGCAACAGCGCGGACAACGGCAACACCAGGCTTAGTAATGGCTTTACCAACTTCTGCCATCCGAAACCACTGGAGCGCATCACCGCCATCTCCTGGTCCCTGTATAAACGGCCCAGCCCCCACATAACAGCGATAAAGCCGGCCAGCGGCAAAATCGTGCCAAAGGTTTCCGGCATATGGAAAAGCAACTGCATGGTCATCAACCCGGCGGGCATCCTGCCATCGGCAATATCATTCAGCATATTCCCCAGGAATGACCCCAGCAGCACGATGACCAGCACGGTGCTGACCGCCAGCGATGTCCAGAACCATTCGCGAAATACGTATTTTTGCAATATGCTCAAAACCAAATTCTTCCCAGGTATTTATTTTTTGGGTGATTATTTCTTGGGTATCTATTGTAGAATGTCCGATTCGCTCGCATTTTAGCAGTGATACGCCACCCAAACGGTATTTTTAAGGCTGAGGGACCTGGGAGGGAGCCTGAATAATGAAATTCACACTTAATAATAAATCAATTACTGAAATTGAAACCGATTGTCTCGTCATCGGGATATTCGAAGACTCACCACTTGAAGGTTCTGCCGCCGTTATTGATCAGGCCTGTGGTGGTGCACTCCAGAAGCTGGTCGATTCAGGTGATATTGGTTGTGCCTGGAAGCATACCGCATTGCTACATGGGCTTAGCGGAGTAGCGGCAAAGCGTATCCTGGTGATGGGTTATGGCGAGCCTGAAAAATTTGACCCGGTTCGCTATGACCGGGTCTGCGCCAGCGCCGGGGATTTTTTGCGCGACCATGCCGCAGACAATGCACACATCTGCCTGCACGAAACAGAGACCGGCGACAGGGATGCACACTGGCGTTTGCGCCAGACGGCCGTCGTACTGGACCGTGCCAACTACAAATATACCGCCACCAAGAAGCCTAAGTCTCACGATTACGACCCGCTGACCGGCCTCAGCTTTAAGGCGGGTGATGAGATGCAGCCTGCCCTCACCGAGGCGGAGGGTATTGCGAAGGGTTATGTACGCTCGCGGGATCTGGGTGATCTGCCACCCAATATTTGCACACCCGCGTACCTTGCAAAAACCGCGCGTAAATTTGCAAAGAAATATGAAAACGTCAGCGTGGAGATCCTCAAACGCAAGGATATGGCCAAGCTGAAAATGTCGGCCTTACTGGCAGTCGGCCAGGGCAGCGCCAACGGACCAAGATTAATCGTGCTGACCTACACCGGTAAAAATGATGATAGCCGGCCTGTGGTGCTGGTGGGCAAGGGAATCACCTTCGACACCGGCGGAATTTCGCTTAAGCCGGGCGCCAATATGGAGCAAATGAAATTTGACATGGGTGGTGCCGCCAGCGTGCTCGGTGCATTTGAAGCCTGCGCTGCATTGCAACTGCCGATCAACCTGGTGACCGTGGTGGCAGCGGCCGAAAACATGCCGGACGGAAAAGCCTACAGGCCGGGTGATGTCATCACTTCAATGTCCGGACAAACCATCGAAGTGCTCAATACCGATGCTGAAGGCCGCATGGTGTTATGTGATGCGCTGACCTATAGCGAGCGCTTCAATCCGGTCGCCCTGATTGATGTCGCCACCCTGACCGGCGCCGCTGTCGTGGCACTGGGGCATCATGCCTCTGCAGTGATGAGTAAACATGATGACCTCGCAGAAGAATTGATAGATGCCGGCCAGCAAGCCATCGACCGTGGCTGGCGTTTACCACTGTGGGACGATTACCAGAACCAGCTTAAATCCACATTTGCTGACATGAAAAATGTTGGCGGTATGTCAGCGGGCAGCATCACTGCCGGCTGTTTTCTGTCCCGCTTTGCCAGGAAGCAGCGCTGGGCACACATTGACTGTGCGGGCTCAACCTGGGTGTGGGGTGGCGACAAGGGCTCAACCGGCAGGCCGGTTGGTCTGTTGACACAGTACCTGATTAACCAGGCCGGTTAACCACCGCTGACATTAGTTTGCTGCATCGTAATTAATGGCAACTTCAGCGGCTTCCAGTACTGAACCGACCCAGGTAGATTTTTATCTGCTGGGCGATGCGTTACGCCGGGCCGATGTGTTCGCCTGCCGCCTGGCGATGATGGCGTGGGAAAGAAAACAGCGCATATACATTATCGTGGCAACGGAATCCCTGATCGGGCAACTCGATGAGAAAATGTGGCAACAGCCGGAAAAGCGGTTCTTACCGCACAGCACAGCTGACCACCCGAACGCCGGCAAAGCTCCGGTGATCATCGGCACACTTTCCGGCTTGAATCCAACTGACGTGGTGATTAACCTTTGTCCTGATGCGGTTCCACAACCCGAAAGATTTAAACGTGTTCTGGAAATCGTGCCCTTCGCTGATGATGAACGGCAGGCATCCAGACTGAAGTATAAAACCTATCGCAACCTGGGCCTTAAGCCCCAGTTACACGAGATCAATTAATAATGGACAAGAGTTATCAACCCGCTGCTATCGAAGGACGATGGTATAAATTGTGGGAAGAATCGGGCTTTTTCACACCTGCTGAGCAAGGCAATGCCTACAGCATCATGCTGCCACCACCCAACGTTACCGGCAACCTGCACATGGGGCATGCTTTTCAGGACACCATCATGGATGTGCTGACACGCTTCCACCGCATGCAGGGCGACTCCGCACTGTGGCAGCCGGGTATGGATCATGCCGGCATTGCCACCCAGATGGTGGTTGAAAGACGACTGGCGGAAGGGGGTCAATCACGCCACGATCTTGGCCGGGAAAAATTTGTCGATGCCGTATGGGACTGGAAGGAAAGCTCCGGTGGCACGATTGCAAAACAAATGCGGCGCCTGGGTGCGTCCGTGGATTGGGAACACGATTGTTTCACCATGGATGAGGATCTGTCCGAGGCTGTTATGAAGGTCTTTGTTGAGTTGTACCATGAAGATCTGATTTACCGTGGCAAACGGCTGGTTAACTGGGACCCGGTCTTGCACACGGCTTTATCCGACCTGGAAGTTATCTCGGAAGAGGAAAACGGCTACCTTTGGCATATCCGCTATCCCCGCGTTGATGGCAAAGGCTACGTCGTGGTTGCCACCACCCGGCCCGAAACCATGCTGGGAGACACCGCGGTCGCCGTTAACCCGGATGATCCGCGTTACACCGACCTGGTGGGACTGGAACTTGAATTGCCACTCACCGGACGTACCATCCCGGTCATAACCGACAGCTACGTGGATATTGATTTTGGTTCCGGCTGTGTAAAAATCACCCCGGCACACGACTTCAATGACTACGACATGGGCAAGCGCCACCAGCTACCCGTCATCAATGTCCTCAACGACGACGCGACCATCAACGATGCGGCACCGGAGGCTTACCGGGGCCTTGACCGTTTCGAGGCGCGCAAGCAGATCGTGGCCGACCTTGAAGCTGCCGGCCTGCTCGAAAAAACTGAAAACCATAAATTAATGATCCCTCGCGGTGATCGTTCCGGCGCTATTGTCGAGCCTTACCAGACTGATCAGTGGTATGTAAAAATCGCACCGCTGGCCAAACCGGCCATTGAGGCAGTGGAGACCGGAAAGATCCGCTTCGTACCGGAGAACTGGAACAAAACCTATTTCGACTGGATGCACCGCATCGAAGACTGGTGTATCTCCCGCCAGCTCTGGTGGGGTCATCGCATCCCGGCCTGGTACGACCCTGAGGGCAATATTTACGTCGGTTACGACGAAGCTGACGCACGCAAACGTGGCGGCATTGGTGACGATATTTCCCTGCGTCAGGATGAGGACGTACTCGACACCTGGTTCTCATCAGCTCTTTGGCCTTTCACCACGCTGGGCTGGCCGGAAAAGACAGCACGACTGGATAAGTACTACCCCACCAATGTATTGGTCACCGGCTTCGACATCATATTTTTCTGGGTTGCCCGGATGATCATGATGGGTCTCAAATTCATGGACGACGTACCATTCACCGAGATCTATATCCACGGCCTGATACGTGATTCTCACGGTCAGAAGATGTCCAAGTCCAAGGGAAATGTGCTTGATCCAATCGACCTGATCGACGGCATCGAACTAGAGGCGCTGGTCAAAAAACGCACCACCGGCCTGATGCAGCCACACATGGCACCAGCCATCGAGACCGCCACCCGCAAAGAATTTCCGGAAGGATTGCAGGCCTTTGGTTGTGACGCTTTGCGTTTCACCTTTGCGACCCTGGCGACCAACGGCAGGGATCTGCGCTTCGACCTCGGGCGTATCGAGGGCAACCGCAACTTCTGCAACAAACTCTGGAACGCTGCCCGCTATGTGCTGATGAGCACAACCGATCATGCCGTCGAACCTGTGCCGGCATCCAGCGCCGCAGATCGCTGGATCATGTCCCGCTTATACAGTATGACAAACGAAGTACGCAGGCACATCAACGATTACCGCCTGGATCTGGCCGCACATCGTATCTACGAATTTATCTGGAATGAATATTGTGACTGGTACCTGGAATTATCCAAACCGGTCCTGCAATCCGGCAGTGCCGACGAGCAGAACGCGACCCGTTACACTTTATTACATGTGCTGGAAACCAGCCTGCGCGTCCTGCACCCGATTATGCCGTTCATTACCGAAGAAATCTGGCAACGGCTGAGAGAACCGCTGGCGCTCGATGGTGAAACCATCATGCTGCAATCCTATCCGCAAGCCGGAGACACCGATCAACAAGCCGAAGATGACATAGCCTGGTTACAACAGGTACTGCAAGGCATCAGGAATATCCGTGCCGAGCTCAACGTAGCTCCCGGAAAACCACTGGAAATAGCTTTCCAGTCGGGTTCGGATTCTGATCGTGAAAAGCAACAGCGATTTGCGACATTGCTGAACGGCCTCGGTAAAATCAGCAGCAGCCAATGGCTGGACGAAGACGCTGAAACCACCGAGTATTCGGTCGCACTGGTCGGCGATTTAAAAGTCCTGGTTTCACTGAAAGGCCTGATTGATGTCGCAGACGAACTGGCACGATTACGCAAGCTACTGGATCGCGAACTGGTTGATCTGAAGAAGTCTGAAGGAAAGCTTAAAAACAGCCGCTTTGTCGAGAATGCCCCACCGGCGGTGGTCGAGCAGGAGCATCAGAGGCTGGCTGCGCATAAGACGAAGATTGCTGGTTTTGAGGAGCAGATCGGGAAGCTTGAAAAGCTGGATTGAATGGTTTGATCAAGATGATTCTTTGAGGCTGGTGCTAGTCGATCCGCGGCGACACGGGGGGTATACCCCTCATATCACCGCTAATTTTTGTAGATTCTTGTAGGAGGTGCGTCTCGCGCCGATTTTAGGCTGGTGCAAGACCAAAACAATCGCGGCGAGACGCCGCTCCTACATGTCGAAGGCGTAGGAGGGATCAGCGAAGCTGGTCGCGATTGCCAATCATATTAGAACCCCCACCCCCAGCGGTGATATGGGGTACCTGCCCTCTGAGACCGTGAGCCGACACGACGTCGGCGCCCGAGCGGGCCACGGATGGCCTTGAAGCGTGTCTCAGAGGGCAGGTACCCCGTGTCGCCGCGAATCGGCTAGCACAACTGCTATAAATTCCAAAAGCTAAACCCCTGGGCGAAGCGCCAGTTGCATAACAATTGCATCTTCGCGTTTATCCCCGGCCTGGTAGTACGATCGCCGGTGGCCAATTACTTTGAAACCACGATTTTTATATAGCTTTATGGCACTTGGGTTGCTCTCCCTCACTTCGAGAAATATTGCCTCGATTTCAAGCCTGGCGACGTGACTGATGGTGTATTCCAACAATAAACTGCCATAGCCACGGCTTTGCCAGTCGGGGTGAATGCACAGGTTGAGTAAATGCGCCTCACCGGCAGCCCAGCTGAAAATTGTGTAGCCGGCAAGCTCCTTGCCGAATTGCAGGCCAAAACATGCGTAACCTACCCGCAGGCAGTCGACAAAAATTCCACGTGTCCAGGGGAATGGATAAGCAAGTTGTTCAATGGCGAAGACCCTGTCAACATCTGCCAGCGTGAGGCGCCGGATTAAGGGGTGTTGTTTATCTGGTACTTCGCTCAATTGGCAGAAACCATGCCGGATCTGCACAAATCCATCCATAATGAGCGACGCGCATCCGGGCGGGTTTCCAACTCATGCATTGATGGCAGCAAGACCAGGCTGGCGGAGTTCAGATTCACCGGTAACTCGCTGCCGAAAAGCTGTGCGGCCAGCTCATCGCCAAAAATCGCAACGGTTGTAAACAGGTTGTCATCCACGGCGACGGCTGCCTCAACGGCACCTTCACCCTCAGCTGGCCACGACCAGACAGGCACCTTTCCCAATGCCCTGCTGATGTCATTGGCAAGCTTGCTGGCAGAATCTGTATCGGCCTCACAAACCAGCAGTATTCCTCCACTACCGGGCCCCAGCTTCAGCGTCAGGCTGGTTTCAACAGGCACGGCTTCAGTGGCTGCTGCTTTGCGCAAAGACCACACAGGAATCTCCATGGCATCGAGATAGGCCTGCTGCCTGCTTTCAATCATTTATCTGATCCGCCCCGGTGTCTGGACTTTTGGGTTTTGATTGAGGGTCAACCCCGCTTCCGGCGCTGATAACCGGCTCTCGTCTTGCTGGCTTTGCGGGTCGTTGCTCACGTTTCATCTTCCAGTTGCGACGCCCTACCACCGTGATAATCAGGCCGGAAACTACGTAGGCACTGCCAAATATCATACCCATGATCGGTGGATCCATTGCCAGCAACACCATGATCAGCACTGCCAGTAATATCCATGTAGTCGGAACCCTGTCACCGTCAGGCCCTGCTTTAAAACTGAAATAACGAACACGGGAAAACATCAGTATTCCAAGCACGATGGTTTCCAGGAAAATCAGCCATCGTACGGTATCTCCGGCAACACCATTGTCGACAAAAAACCAGATGGTAAAAACCAGCGTGCCGGCCGCCGCCGGACTGGCAAGCCCCTGGAAGTACCGCTTGTCGGCAATACCAACCTGGGTGTTGAATCGCGCCAGGCGCAATGCAGCACAGGCCGCGAACAGGAAAGCTGCAAGCCAGCCGAGTTTGCCGGCCAGGATGCCGATTTCACTCAGGCTGGCAAGTGACCAGTTAAACGCCAGCAAGGCTGGCGCAAGACCGAATGAGATTAAATCAGCGAGGCTGTCATATTGTTCCCCAAAATCACTTTGCGTGTTGGTCAGGCGCGCCACGCGGCCATCCAGCCCATCCAGCAAGCCGGCAACAATAATGGCAATAGCTGCTGCTTCAAATTTGCCGTTAATACCGGAAATAATTGAATAAAACCCGGCAAACAAGGCCGCTGAAGTCAACAGATTTGGCAGCAGGTATACCCCGCGCCGCCGAATTGATTTATCTGATTCCATGCAAAAATCCCAGGCCATATTGGTCATGCGGATGATAGCATGCAATAACGCCTGTGAGCCCTGTTGTGATATAAACCTAGGGGAATTGCTTCGGAAAAGGAAATGAAGATGCAAATTGCTAAAAACGTAATGACTGTTCTTGTGGCTACTTTTGTGCTGATGGCAACGGATGCCTTCGCTGAAGACACCGTTTACCGTTGGGTAGATGACAAGGGTGTTGTGCATTTTGGCGACCGTCCCGCGGATGCTGCCAATGCAGAGAAAATCGAAATACAGTCCACTGAGCCCACCACCCCGGCGCCCGCTTCGGATGTGGCAAAAGATAACATTTATGCCCCTCCCGAGGGCCCGTCACGGGCTCAGCAACAGCGTGATGCACGCGCAGAAAGCCGCAAAGAGGCCGCAATATTAGCGGATGCAATTGCCGCAGGCTGTGCACAAAGACGACAAATCGTTGCCCAACTGGAGCCTTCCACCCGGGTAATAGTCAGAGGAGAGGACGGTGAGGTTTACCGACTTGATAATAATGAGAGACTCAAGTCCCTGAATGAAGCGAAAGCCTATATTGCCGAGAACTGCAGCGAGAACTGAGCCTCGACTAAAATGATGCGTGTACTGGCGTGCATTGCAAGCTAAAATGTCGCACTTCCAAACAGCTTACAGATTAGCGGAACGACAATGAAAGCCAGTACATTCCACCTGTTCACGACCCGGGAAACCCCGGCCGAAGCGGAAATTGCCAGCCACCAACTGATGTTGCGTTCCGGCATGATCCGTAAACTCACCTCGGGCATCTACACCTGGACCCCGTTAGGCCTGCGTGTATTACGCAAGGTCGAAGCCATCGTCCGCGATGAACTGGACCAGGCAGGTTACCTGGAAATGCTGATGCCAGCGGTACAGCCTGCTGAGCTCTGGAATGAAACCGGCCGCTGGGAAAAATTCGGCCCGCAACTGCTGAAGATGCACGATCGGGCCGGGCGCGATTATTGCTTTGGACCAACACACGAGGAAGTTGTGACGGATTTTGTCCGCAACGAGATTCGCAGCTACAAGCAGTTACCCATCACTTTCTACCAGATCCAAACTAAATTCCGTGATGAGATTCGCCCCCGCTTTGGTGTCATGCGAGCGCGTGAATTCCTGATGAAGGATGCCTATTCTTTTCATATTGACCATGCCAGCATGGATGAGACCTACTGGGAAATGTACGAGGTTTATTCGCGTATCTTTACCCGCGCAGGTTTAAAGTTCCGTTCGGTGGAGGCCGATTCCGGAGCGATTGGTGGCAATCAATCCCACGAATTTCATGTACTGGCAGATTCCGGTGAAGATTTAATCGCATTCTCCGATCAATCTGAATATGCCTCCAATGTAGAACTGGCCGCCATTGCCAAACCACAGGGCAGCCTGGCTGCTCCTGCTGAAGATATGCGCACAGTTGATACACCGGGTGCTCATACGATTGATGAATTGGTCAGTGGTTATGACGTAGCCATAGAGAAAACCATCAAGACTTTAATCGTGCATGCCGCTGATGCCAGCGAAGCCGATTTTGTCGCCCTGCTGGTGCGCGGCGATCGTGTACTCAACGAGGTTAAAGCTGAAAGGCTCGAGCAGGTTGCAAGCCCGCTGACCTTTGCAAGCGATGAAGAGATTCGTAAGGTTATAGGTGCCGGGCCTGGATCTCTCGGGCCGGTTGGTCTTGATCTGCCTGTCATTGCAGATCAGGAAGTTGCCCTGATGTCTGATTTTGCTGCCGGTGCCAATCGCGATAATCAGCATTACTTTGGTATTAACTGGTCGCGCGATGTGGCTTCACCCGAAACTGCCGACCTCAGAAATGCTGTTGAGGGTGATCCCAGCCCGGATGGCAAGGGCACATTGAAAATGGCTCGTGGCATTGAAGTCGGGCATATTTTCCAGCTGGGCACGGCTTATGCCGAGTCGATGAAAGCGGTTGTGCTGGGCGAAGATGGCAGATCCCACGTTATGCATATGGGTTGTTACGGTATTGGCGTGTCGCGCATCGTTGCGGCGGCTATTGAACAGAACCATGATGACCGGGGCATATCCTGGCCTGCACCGATCGCACCATTCCAGTTGGCCTTGCTGCCAATGAATGCTAAAAAATCCCATCGGGTTCGTGAGCTATCAGATCGGCTTTATGCTGAACTGACTGAAGCCGGTGTTGAGGTTTTCTATGATGATCGCAACTTGCGCCCGGGGGTTATGTTTAACGATATGGAGCTGATTGGTATACCGCACCGGCTGGTGATTGGTGAGCGTGGTATTGATAGTGGCATGCTTGAGTATCGTCAGCGTAATGATGCGGAGAATTCGGAGCTGCCGCTGGATGGGATTGTGGCTGCGGTGCTGGAGAAGCTGGGCGGGTAGTGCTAATCCTTTAGAATCGTAGCCAGCGGAGCTGACCCCTCCTACAAGAACACACAGGACTTAGCGGGGATGTGGGGTGTGTACGCCCAGAGACCTTACGCGACAGGACGTCGCGGATGAGCCCCCATGGATGGGTTCACGGCGCGTCTCTGGGTGTACACACCCCGCGTCGCCGCGGATCGGGTTGTGCTAAACCTTCAGAATCGCGGTCAGCGGAGCTGACTCCTCCTACAGGGGTGGTTGGTTTTCTGGTGTGCTGCGTAGGTGGATGTCGGTTTGTGGGAATGGGATTTCGATGTTGTGTTCTATGAAGGCTTTGTAGATATCTTTTAGCAGGTCATGTCTTATGCGGCCTCGCAGTACGGGCCTGTCTATCCATGCTAATAATTCGAAATCCAGTGAACTGCTGCCAAATGCCCGCATCCTGACCCGTGGCTCCGGCTGTTTTACAATTTCAGAGTGCTTGACTGCAACCGCTTGAAGCACTGCGCAAACCTCGTCTACATCACTTCCGTAAGCAACACCGACCGGTACGCGTATACGTTCTTTCTCCCACGGACCACCGCTTTCATTGACGATTTTTGCATTCGCCATAACAGCATTTGGTACGGTCACTTCTACATCGTCCCGTGTCAGCAGGCGGGTTGATCGCATACCCATGGCGGTAACTTCACCACGCTCGCCAGTATCAAGAACAATGTAGTCACCCATTTTGTAAGGCGAATCAGCTACCAGGAATATCCCCGAAAACAGGTTGGCCAGGGAATCGCGGGCAGCAAAACCAACGGCAATACCGATGACACCGGCCGAGGCCAGCCAGGCGGTCGGGTCGACCCCCCAGATCATTAAGAAAATGTAGGCCCCGAAACCAACTACCAGCATTTTCAGGCCCATATTGAACAATGGGATCGTTCTTTCCTGGATGATCTCAATACGGTGGTGATTGTCGCCGAGCAGTTCCAGCAAAATTCGCGCAGTACTTAAGCCAGCGCGCATCCACGACAGCAATAAAATGGTAGCGAGCAAGGACAAGGTTGCGTCATGCAGGCCCGTCGGCAATTTAAAAGCGGAAACTGCCAGCATTAATGCCAGCGTGACAGTGGTCAGGACGATCGGACGGGTCAGGTATTCGACCAGGTGGTCATCTCTTTGATTATTGGTCGTATCCGCCAACCTGTTCAGCGCCTTGCTCAGAATAAAGCGTAAAAAGCGCCCTAATACATAGGCGGTCAGGATCAGCAGTATGGTTAACAAGCCCGGATAGGGAGACAGGAAATCCCAGGCAGGCTGCAACCATTCCGGCATGTAACGCACTACATCCAGGTCAGTCCTGAATGACGTGGTAACCGGGCTTGTGGTTGCTGCTTCAGTCATTTACCCAGCGGCCTGATACCGACCGCCTCGCGTAACCGTCCAATAAACGGAACGGCAACCTCACGGGCACGCACAGCACCTTCCTGTAATCGAGCCTCAATTTTTCCGGGCTCCGCAACCAGTTCTTCATATATCAATCTCGCCTCGGCTATTTCTGAATTAATCAGCTCAAAACATTGCTGTTTGGCCGCACCCCAGGCAATACCATCCGCAAACGCCTGCTTCATCTCCGCACGTTGTTCTGCATTCGCGAAAGCTGAGTATATCGCGAACAAGGCAGAATCCTCAGTTTGCTTTGGATCACCGGGTTCAAGTGAGTTGGTGACGATCTTCATGATGGACTTGCGCAGTTGTTTTTCCGGCAGCCATAAAGGAATGGTGTTGTTGTAACTCTTGGACATCTTGCGGCCATCGCGCCCCGGTAAAGTCGCGACATCATCATCCACCACGGCTTCGGGCAAAACAAAATGATCACCGAAGAAGTGATTGAAGCGTTGCGCAATGACACGTGTCATTTCCAGATGCTGCACCTGGTCACGACCGACCGGTACATCATTGGCATTGAACATCAGAATATCGGCAGCCATCAGCACAGGATAACTGAACAGCCCCATATCAATAGCGGAATCCGGATCCTCACCTGCCTCGGTATTTTCCTGTACAGCAGCTTTATAGGCATGCGAACGATTCATCAAACCCTTGGCTGTAATACAGGTCAGCAGCCAGGTTAACTCGCTGATTTCTGGAATATCAGACTGCCGGTAAAATATCGCTTCATCGGTATCCAGGCCCAGCGCCAGCCAGGTGGCGGCTATTTCCAGCGTGGACTGCTGCACGACCTGCGGGTCACGGCACTTGATCAGGGCATGATAATCAGCAAGAAAATAATAGGACTGGACATCATCTTTGTGACTGGCCTCTATGGCTGGTTTGATAGCGCCGACATAGTTTCCCAGGTGGGGTCTGCCGGTGGTGGTGATACCGGTCAGAACGGTGCGTTT
>Ga0164313_10001402_pt1 | contig 21246 bp, 16 predicted proteins | sample GuaBasSedimGuay4_FD_113735 | JGI IMG/M metagenome (GOLD analysis project Ga0164313, IMG submission 113735) | Subseafloor sediment microbial communities from Guaymas Basin, Gulf of California, Mexico - Guay4, Core 4569-4, 0-3 cm | ecosystem: Environmental > Aquatic > Marine > Hydrothermal vents... | reverse complement strand
GCTACCATTCCGGTGGCCAGTCTGAAAGCCCTTTGAAAAACTGTAAATCCTTGTAATAAGGTAAGGTTTTGTCTTCAATGGCCAGCATTTCGTCAGCGGTCAGTGGTTCGAACTCCCGTGCTATACTGATATTTTCCTCCAGTTCGGGGATCTTATCAATTCCCACAATAATTGTACTGACAGGTAGGGTTAAGACATATTCAATAGCCTCTTTCATATTTATGATCCCGCCGTGGTCAAATATCCGGTCGCGGGCAGGTATTTTCATTCCGACAATTCCAATATTCTTTTTGACAGCGGTGGGTAAAAATTTCTCAATAAATGGGTTATGATGTTTATCAGCAGCATTTATGGCGATCAGAGCATTGTCAAAAGGATGTCGTTCAAGAAGAGTACGCATTACAACGGGGTCTTCATGTCCGGTAATGCCAATAAATTTCACGATTTTTTCCTCTTTTGCCTTCTGCATGGCTTTCAGAACGCCATCATTACCAAAAATCTTATCCATTGTGTCAATTTCATTGGCCCTGACATTATGGATCTGCCAGAGATCAATCTGATCTGTTTGCAAATTCTTTAGGGATTTTTCCAGGTGACGCATAGCGCCATCATAACTTCTGTCATGAGATTTTGTGGCGATAAACACTTCTTTACGGCGATGTTTGAGTACTTTGCCAATGTATCTTTCGCTGGTACCCTGCATCGACAGCTGATCCTGATTTTCAGTTTCCCTGCCATAATACGCGGAAGTGTCGATATAGTTAATACCAAGGTCAATTGCTCTATTGATGATTTCTATAGATTCTTTTTCTTTTCCCGGTGTTTCCAGGGTTCCCTGACCACCCAGGCTGTAAGCGCTAACCATAAAGCCGGTTTTTCCAAGTGGTCTTTTGGGGAGAGTTCCTTTCGCTGAATGTGCCGCGAATAGTTTTGCCGGGTTTACAAAGGGTGTCAGTCCAGCCAGGGCGGAAGTGGCAATTATTTTCCTCAGGAATTCACGTCTGTTGTTGCGTTCTTTTTTTGTCATGGCGGTTATGATTTATTAATTAAAGATAGTGAATTTTGATAAAACGTAAAACAAACCATTTTGTTATACTTGTTTATTTGAACTCTATGTAAAGTAACAACAGTATTACGTATAGCAATTCAATTTTTCCTATTATTAGTTTCATCGTTTTAATTTGGATATGCATATATTAAAAGAAATAGACCATAAAAACTACATTGGATATACCAGAGAATCTTTTGTCAGAGGCTATGAAAGATTATTTCTGTTATTCTTTCGACCAGATACGCCTATTAAGATTCAGGTCCTCGACTATTTCAACCAGGAGCAATAAATATTTTACATTCTCCTCTATGAAGGAGTAGTCAACAATGGTTTTGAAAAGTCTGGTTTCAAATAAATTTTTCTTTAAACTAATTGCGATAAATACTTTTGAATCGACAAATGAAAGGTAGATTTTGCTATTCCATTTCTTTTTAAACTCAAGTATTCTACGCATAAGAGAGGTAGAAAGGATGTACCTTGCTTCAACCTGGTCATCACCATAAACGCAAAACTCTTTTTCAAACTCAGGATCCTCAAGTCTGATTAGCTTACCCCTTGAAAAGGATAATGATTGTAATTTTTGACCAAATTTCCCAAACAACTTTTCAGCAGTATCAGGTAATACCAAAGTGCGGGTCTTAAAATGTTTATTAAAATCAGCCACAAAAAATATTCCTGCAAAATAGGTTGTATAATGTGTTTTTCGCTTGGATCCGGTTCCACTGCTTGTCTTATATTTTGCTACTATTTCTGAAAATTCAATCGCTGTTTTATCGATCTTTCCCTGAATATGATCTTCTCCTTTATAATTATCGCAAGAATGTTGAAAAATTGCACTTTTTATAAATTCAGCTCTTGACACAGTACCTTCAGGCATGTAAGTGAGGCTTTTATCAACAAAAGCCGTAATCTTTCCAATGATTTTTGATTTAAAATCCAATCTGTATTTTTTACTTGAAAGGCTAATTAAAATGAACCCTGCAAGTCCGGTAACAAATAAAACTACACCCTTCCAAGAGGTAATATCCAATGGAATGAATTTCCATTCTATCAGAATAACTATCAGAGTTGTTATCACTATTAAGATAACGCGCTTGTCAACTTTTTTCCTATCCTTGTCCAGCAGTTTCAGATCAGATAGCAATTGCTTTTCATAAAAATCTTTGAATTCCTTATTATTACTCATGACATTAAATGATTATGTGTTTTTCAGTAGACCCTATTTATTAAAAAGGTCTGACGCATCTATATTCTGTCTTTCTTCTTCAGGTATTTCAAACAGCCTTCTTCTTTTATAACTCATTATACCGGCCATAATGTTGGAAGGAAAAGTTTCAATACCATTATTATAATTAGTAACCGCAGCATTGAAAGCTCTTCTGGCTGCTGAAATCTGCTCTTCTACTTCATTCCACGAACCCTGTAACTGAAGGAAATTCTGATTGGCTTTTAAATCGGGGTAATTTTCAACAGCGACCATCACACCGGCCATACTTTTAACAATTTTATTATCAAGGTCAACGCGATCATCTTCTGCAATTTCACCCGATACGGCTTTTGCTCTTAGCTCAGTAAGTTCTGTAAGCAGGCTTTTTTCATGTTTCATGTACTCCTTTACAGTTTCAACTAAATTAGGTATCAGGTCATACCTTTTCTTTAACATGGCATCAATAGAAGCAAATGAATTTTCTACATCATTCTTCTTTCTTACCAGAGAGTTGTAAAGACCAACAACGATAAGTAACAGGAGAGCAGCAAAAACAATTAAATAGATCATAATTAATTAATTTTAGTTGATAATTTACATTGTGGTGCAGGTGTAATCAGTAACTACATTTATACATTTTTTTAGCAAATATGAATATACAAAAATCGAAGCATTGATATGCAATTAATCAGATTAAAAGTGCTCATTATTTTTAATTAAAAAGCACTCTTCTATTTTTTCATTCTGCAGCTTTCCCCAACCAGATTAATAACTACTTTTTTGTAGAATAGGCATAGCCCTGAATATAAAATGAAAGCCCATTAAATTGTTGAATATCAATTAGATAACTAGTATTTGAAGATATAAAAAGAAGGCCATATTGTCCCTGGCTACTTCCGGTTTTTACAAAACAGTGATAGAGGGAAAGTATCTAACATCCATTGGCCCTCCTCATAAGTACAATATTGTGAAGAAAAATTATTACTTTAGAATTCAGAATCAATTGGAAAATATTTGCAATGATAGAAGCTAGATAGTTAATACCAGTAAAACCAAATTTTTATTTAATATGAACCGATATTATCACTTACAAGTCATTTTAATACTATTATTAAGCGGAGCCTGTTCCGAAAAAAAGAATCTGGAATTTAATGCCGTAAACCTCCGCTGTGAATATATGAAACGGGCTGTTGTAGCCAAAGTATCACCACGATTTAGCTGGGAGATTTCCTCTACTCAAAACAAACAAAAACAAACCGCCTGGCAACTTATTGTGAGCGATGATTTGGAGAAGATCAATGTCTATGAAGGAAATACCTGGGATAGTGGGAAAACAAATGGGGATGAAACTTTTGGTATAAAATGGCAAGGCAACAAGCTGCAATCTTTTAAAAAATATTACTGGAGAGTTCGGGTGTGGGATCGCGATAGAAATGTTTCTGACTGGAGCGAAACAGCAAGTTTTATTACCGGGGCATTCAATAAAAAAGATTGGAAAGCCAGTTGGATCGGTGACCAACCGGAAGCGCCTATTGAGTATCCCCTGCTTTACAAACACATAGGCTACCTAAGTTCTTATACCGATCAGCCCAATGAAGAAAAATGGGTACAAATAGACCTTGGTGAAACCACAGATTTTGACAAGATAAAATTATATCCTTCCCACAATAACAAAAGGCTCATCATAGACTATTATTTTCCTCCTGCTTATCGCATTGAAACGAGTAACGACACCAAAGAGTGGAAACAGCTTGTGACAGTGAATCTGGCTCCTGCTCCCGAAGGGAAACCTGTAGAACACTCACTGGACAAGGTTCAGGGACGTTATATTCGTTTCACAGCAACCAAACTCATAAAATACGGACACCGCAATCACGACCCTGAAGATCATGGGGATCGCAGTAAAATGTTTGCCTTTTCACTCGCAGAGCTGGAGGTGATCAATGATGATAAAATTGTATCGTTAAACTGTGATGTGAATTATAAAGATGCGCTGGTTAAAATTGATCGTGAAAACGGATATGAACCTGACATGCTTACTGATGGAATTCTCAATACACCTCCAATACCAAAACAACGGGCAATTCCACCATCACCTCTGTTACGCAAAACAATTGAGTTGAGGAAGAAACCGGTGCAGGCAATTGCCTATGTTTCAGCATTGGGAGTTTACGAAATTGCCTTCAATACACAGTTGCCCGACCACCGGGTGCTGGCTCCCGAATGGACAGATTACAACAAACGTGTACAGTATCAGGTTTTTGATGTTAGTGATTTATTAGATGCCGGAACAAATGTGATAGGCGCACAATTGGCCGACGGCTGGTATGCAGGCATGCTCGGACCGGTTCGGTGGAGCCCCTATTTCCCCAAAAGAGGTGTTTATGGAATTAACCGACGGCTTTTTTTCCAGATGGAAGTGGAGTATCCAAATGGTGAAAAGGAAACATTTGTCAGCGACGATTCGTGGAAGATATTTAATGACGGCCCACTTCGTCTGGCTGATAACTTCCTGGGCGAAACCTACGATGCCAACAAAGAAGTTGATGGTTGGCAAAAAGCAAACTTTGACGATTTGAATTGGGAAAAAGTAACGATCGATAATGAAGTGAATATCAATCTGGTTCCACAAATCAATCAACCCGTTGAGGTTGTTGAAACACTTGCTGCTCAAAGTGTGTCAACAACAAAAGAGGGGCATTTTATTTTCGATGTTGGGGAAAACATTGCAGGATGGTGCAAGATTCAGCTCGAAGGCGAACCGGGAGACCTGATCATACTACAACATGGCGAAATGCTTACTGAGGAGGGAGAACTCTATACCGAAAATCTTGGGATGGCCGTTCAAATTGATTCGGTTATTTTGGGACCAACCGGAACACTTCAATACGAACCACGGTTTACTTATCATGGATTTCGGTTTGTAGAAGTAAAAGGTTTGCGCAGCCAACCCGACAAAAGCATCCTGGAAGCTAAGGTTGTAGCTTCGGATCAGCCGCGCACAGGCCACTTTGCATGTTCAAATCCTATGCTCAACCAGCTTTATAAAAATGTCAATCGCTCGCATGTGAGCAATATGATTGGTGTGCCTACCGACTGCCCACAGCGCGATGAACGTTGCGGATGGATGGGCGATGCCTATATTTTTGCGCAGGCCTCCATCTTTAATCGCGACATGGCAGCTTTTTACAATAAATGGATAATTGACATTATGGATGCTCAATCGGAGCGTGGCACATTCCCCGATATTGCTCCTAACCCTTTTGCCTACGAAAAGCATTTTACCAATGCACCGGGCTGGGCCGATGCAGCCATTCAGGTGCCGTATATCCTCTATCTCAATTATGGTGACAAAGAGATTATTGAAGATCATTTTGAAGCATACGAACGGTACATTGAAAATATCCGCAAAAGCAATCCCGGGCTAATCTGGAAAAGCGGATTGGGTAATAATTATGGTGACTGGCTGAACGGAAATACTTTAAAAGCTGAAGGTTTCCCAAGAACAGGAGCACAAATCCCTTCTGAAGTTTTTTCAACAATCATGTTTTACAATTCAGTCAGCAACCTGGCGAAAATGGCGACTGTCATCGGAAACGATAAAAAAGCCGGCTATTATTCAGAATTGGCAGCTAATATTAAAAAGGCTTTTGCCAAAGAATTTGTTGATGCAGATGGTAAAATTGAAGGCGATGCGCAGGCCTGTTATGCATTAGCATTATTTTACGATATCTTTCCAAAAGAGCAGGAAGAGAACTTTGAAAAAAGGATGATTGATAAATTTATCCCTTATGATGGCCGCATGAATACAGGCTTCCATTCAACTTTGCCGCTTATGAAAGAACTGGTAAAACGGGGTTATACCGAAAAAGCTTTTCAGCTACTGGAGACCACAAAATTTCCATCGTGGGGATACTCCATTGAGCAGGGAGCCACATCAATTTGGGAGCGATGGGATGGTTATGTAAAAGGCCGCGGACTACAAGGGGCAGGGATGAACTCCTTTAACCACTACGCTTTTGGAGCTATTGGTGAATGGATGTACGAAAATATACTTGGCATTCAGCCTGATAATAATTCACCCGGCTTTAAACATTTTATATTGAAACCACTTCCTGAAGGCACACTCACCTGGGCAAAAGGAAGTTACCACTCAATCAGCGGCAAAATAGAAGCTAAATGGGGAAAAAGTGGTACTAAGTTTGAATATACTGTTACCGTACCAGCCAATACCACAGCAACGGTTTATATGCCAGGTAGTAGTTCTGAAAATGTATTGATAGACGGAAAAAAACTATCCGATTATTTCAAGTCTGCAGAGATTGATTTTATAGATGGCTATACCATTTTTGAAATTAAGTCCGGGACCTATTTTCTCACTTCGGAAATGTAGCTATAAAAGTAAATATGTACACTTATGAGAAATTTACATCATAATTATCAGCTTCTTGTAATGATCCTGAGTTTGTTGATCTTCAGTAATTGTAATACTCAGGTAAAGAAAATAGAAGAGAAGCAAAATATTCTTTTTATAGCTGTGGATGATTTGAGTGATTGGGCCGGTTTTTTATCCGGGCACACGGGCATGAAGATCCATACACCAAATATAGATCGCCTTGCAGCTTCCTCAATGATCTTTACCAATGCACACACACCGGCTCCTGCCTGTGCTCCGGCAAGGGCAGCCATTCTTACGGGAGTACATCACGCCCGGTCAGGGGCAGAGAATGTTTACTGGGGGGATGGGCCGAAGTGGAGGGAATTTGATGCGTTAAAAGATGTTGTAACGATGGAACAATTTTTTAAACAACAAGGTTACAAAACCCTTGGTGCAGGTAAGATATATCATAGCCAGGCACCACCATGGACTCCCACAAGCCAGGTAGAACCTGCCAATTGGGATTTTTACTATCCGAGTGTTTATATTTCTCATCCGTATCAGATTCGTGCGCCAAAGGATGTTATATATCCGGAGGATGTTGATAATAAGAGCCGGCCTGGAGGTGAAGGTTGGTGGACCTGGGGCCCAATTCCTGTCCCTGATGAAAAAATGGCGGACTATCATGTAGTAGATTGGGCAAGTTACCAGCTCGCACAGAAACATGATAAACCATTCTTTCTGGCTGTTGGAATGTGGAAACCGCATGATCCATGGGAGGTGCCTCAGAAATATTTCGATATGTATCCACTTGAAAATATTGTTTTACCGGAGTGTAAGAAAGACGACCTTGAAGATGCATTCGATCATGGCAGGCGATGGATACATAAGTGGGTGGTAGATAATAATCAATGGGAAAAAGTGATCCAGTCATATGCTGCCTCCATCACATTTTCCGATGCGATGGTTGGTCGATTGTTGGACGCCTTTGAGAAATCTGAATATGCAGAAAATACGATTGTCGTATTATGGTCTGATCATGGTATGCATATGGGAGAAAAAGAAAATATTGAAAAATTCACCCTCTGGGAAAGATCTACCCGGGTGCCCTTGATAATTTCTGTTCCCGGTTTGACTCAAGCGGGGACTAAATGCAAACAACCGGTGAGCCTGATGGACCTCTATCCAACCCTGGTTGATCTGACAGGATTTGACAAACCTTCGCACCTGGATGGAAGAAGCTTGTTACCGCAAATTAAAGATCCAAATACCAGGACATCACCTGTAATGACCAGTTATCAGTTTACGTGGACAGAACAACCAATTACAGGACATGCAGTAAGAAGTATTCGATACCGGTATATTTATTATCCTGAGATCAATCTGGAAGAGCTCTACGATCACGAGGTTGATCCGAAAGAATGGGATAATATAGCGTATAAAAAAGAGAATAAAGGGATCATAGAAGAACACCGAAAAGTTATGCTGGATATGTTGCCTCAACTGACCTGGAGAGAAGGAAGCCCTGATGGATATTCAATTGATAAGGATGGTAATGTTCGCAAAGATAATTTTGAATCAAATTGATCATCTCCCAACAATTAGGGCAGAAAATTTAGTTTATAAAAACTGGCAATTTATGACTTAACTTACCGTCCACCTAAAGGTAGCAGGTTCAGTTGTGCAAAAAATCCTCCTCCTCTTGTTTTTGCGATTATTATTTACTTTTTCTATTTTCTAAACTACTTGGCTGTATTTCGGGGGCATTTTATCAAGGACGAAAATTTATCTTTATCTTTGATGAGCTATAGAAACCAAATTGTTATGTTACGAATAAATATATATATAATAATTACATTACTAGTTTTCAATACTTGCCGTTCAGGACAAGAGTCTAAGCCATTCTCTTTTGTTCAAATATGCGATACACAATTAGGATTTGGACTTGAAGGTTACGAGCAAGATTTAGAATCATTCAAACAGGCTGTCAGACAAATAAACGAACTGAATCCTGAGTTTGTTGTTATATGTGGTGACCTTGTTAATAATCCAACCGATAGCACATATTCTGATTTTACAAGTATCATGAAAAATTTTAATATGCCTTGCCATTGCGTTCCGGGAAATCATGATGTAGGAAATAATCCAAATGACACAACACTTAGTTATTACCGAAAAACTATAGGAAAGGATTATTATGAATTTAAAAGCAATGGTTATTCATTTATTGTGACAAACACACAATTATGGAAAGCCAATGTCAAGAATGAATCTGAAAAACATGATAAATGGTTTAAAGAAACACTTCATGCTCAATCCATTAAGCAGAATCCGGTATTTGTTATTGGACATCATCCTTTATATTTAAAAGACCACGATGAGGAAGAAGTATATTACAATTTCCCTCTAAACAAAAGAAAGGAGATATTAAAACTATTTAAGCAAAATAATGTTTTGGCTTACCTATCCGGTCATACTCACAAAACAGTGATTAACAATTACGAAAATATTCAATTGGTAAGTGGTGAAACTTTAAGTAAGAATTTTGACAAAAAGCCATTAGGATTTAGGGTTTGGGAAGTTTCATTAGACACCGTAAAACAGCATTTTATCCCTTTATAATTTTCAATTGTTAAACAAATTGAAGCAGAAAACAAGTGATTATTTCAATAGTAAAACATTAAAGCAAATCATTATAGGATTTAAGGCTCAGTTGAGCCACTCCAAAATATATACCAATCATTATTCAATATTAATTGAAAAGAATGAAACGAATTTTTCTGAGTAAAATCGCGGTCTCATTTTTATGGCTTCTCTTTATTGTATTGTTTTCCTTAAGGGTACATGGCCAGGAGCATACAAAAATCAATCCTGCATTACTAAATGGTAAATGGGAGGCGCAATGGATTACCTGTCCTGATGTTTCATTGACAGAATATGGAGTATTTCATTTTAGAAAATCATTCAATCTGCAGGTGCAACCAGATGAATTTATTATTCACATTTCCGGTGACAATCGTTATAGATTATTCATAAATGGCACAGAAGTTTGTAAGGGCCCTGCCCGTGGAGACCTTGCTCACTGGCGTTTCGAAACCATTGATATAGCTCAATATTTAAATACAGGTAAAAATGTGCTTGCGGCAGTTGTTTGGAACTTCGGAGAATTTAGCCCTTTGGCTCAAATGTCAAATAAAACAGCCTTAATTGTCCAGGGGAACAATGAAGCAGAAGGGGTTGTAAATACCGGAAATAGCTGGAAAGTATATAAAAACGAGGCCTATACTCCTCTTGTTGCCCAACCTCCAAGCACAGTAGTAGGTCCGGGAGAAGAACTAGAAGGTTCCAGTTATCCTTATGGGTGGGAATTAATTGATTATAATGATCGTGATTGGATAGCTTCCAAAATTATTGGAAACGGAATTCCCGATGGAAAATCTACCTACTGGGATTGGAGTCTTGTTCCCCGTAAAATCCCATTCATGGAGTTCAGGTTTCAGCGTATTGCAGAGGTAGAGCGAGCTGAAAACATTGTGATTGGAAAGGATTTTTTAAAAGGAACGTCACCTCTGACAATATCAGCCAATAAAAAAGTAAAAATCTTGTTTGATCAAACCTTTCTAACTACAGCTTATCCTGAGCTGGTGGTTAGTGGTGGTAGAGGCTCAACAATAGAAATCAAATATGCTGAAGCATTAGTAGATGAAAACGGAGATAAAGGCAACCGCAATCAAACCCAGGGTAAGAAAATGTTGAGTCTTTATACAGACAAATTCCATCCTGATGGAAAAGAAAACAGGCGTTTTCAACCTCTTTGGTTCAGAACCTACCGATATCTGGAGCTAACCATAGAAACAAGGGATGAGCCCTTAATAATAAAAGATCTGTACGGATATTTTACGGCATATCCATTTGAGGAGAGAGCTTATTTTAAAAGCAGTGACCCGGGACTACAATCCATCTGGGATGTAAGCTGGCGAACAGCCCGTTTGTGTGCGGGGGAAACCTATTACGATTGCCCTTATTATGAACAACTCCAATACGTTGGTGACACCAGGATACAGGCGTTGATTTCACTCTATATGACCGGCGATGACAGACTGATGCGTAATGCTATTGAACAATTCAATAATTCATTGCTCCCAACTGGACTAACAATGAGTCGTTATCCTTGCTCCCAACCTCAGGTGATACCTCCTTTTTCCCTGATTTGGATTTATATGGTGCATGATTTTTGGATATACCGTGACGATGAGGACTTCGTGAAAAAACAACTCAATGGAGTAAGAAATGTTTTGTACTGGTATGAGCAGCAGATTGCTGATAATGGAATGTTGGGCCCTATGGATTGGTGGAATTTTGTTGATTGGTCATTTGGGCCATGGGTTCCGGAAAAACCTTCTGGTGGGACACCTAAAGGAGCGATGGATGGCCATTCTTCAATTATCACATTACAGTACATAGATGCGCTACAAAAAGCTGCGGAATTGTTTGATGCCTCCAATGATATAAACCAGGCGGATCAATATCGGCAGCTCGCCCGGTCTTTATTAAAAAATACCCAGGCCCTTTGCTGGAGTCAGGATAAAGAATTGCTCGCTGATACTCCCGAAAAAACTTCCTTTAGTCAACATGCGAATGTTTTGGCAATACTTACAGGAATGTTTGATAAGAAAGAAAGTTCAAGGATATTCGACATGGTGCTTGCTGATGAAAACCTGATCCAGACAACTTTCTATTTTAAGTTTTATCTGATCCGGGCTATGGTAACAACAGGGAAGGGAAATGAATATCTGACCTTACTTGAGTCATGGGAAAGAATGATCGATCTTGGTCTGACTACCTTTGCCGAAACACCAGAGCCCACCCGGTCAGATTGCCATGCCTGGAGCGCACACCCAAACTATGACTTACTGGCAACCGTTTGTGGTATTACACCGGCAAGTCCAGGATTTAAGACTGTCAATATTGAACCCTGGTTGGGCGACTTAGAATTCGTTGAATGTAAAATGCCACATCCTAAGGGAGATATCATACTGAAACTGAAACGGATAAAAAAAGCAGGCATAGAAGGAATAATTATTTTGCCAGATGGGCTGAATGGAAAGTTTAGATGGAATAGTAAGGAAATTAATTTAAACAGTGGTCGACAAAATGTTAAGTTATAAATGATGGCTCTATATTGGGATATCTTGTGCTTCCTGATGGATTTTTGAATATTTATTTTTATCCAATTTGCCTACAGTTTCGAGAATATGTGAAATCCCTAACTCAGCTTCCTTGCTAAATTTCTTATCGCTTTCACTTCTGGTGCCTTGCTCATCAGTTGCTTTAAAATTTATTGCGCAGGCGATAATATACAGAATTTTATCATAGGGCATCTTGTACTTTAATGCCAGCTTCAACGCTCCAATAAGCCTGTCTTCCGGGCCTAATTTCCTGTACAGATCCTGGCCAACCCGAAAAACCGTATCTCCCAGGGCCTTATTAGAAAACCGATGTAAAAGATCATCGGTGTGAGCTATCAAATCCTCTTTTGTAAACTCTCCCGGATAATGTTTCATCAGGATATCAGCAGCCTGAAACATAGTTGTCCTGGCTGTTTCATAAACATCCTTTTTCCCCATGATCTCATATAAATATATCATCTCCGGATATTTCAAATATCCATAATACGCTGCTGAAGCATGTCCGAGGTTATGGATAAATGATTTCCTGTCTACCCAAGCCGGCATATTATCTTTTGGCGCTAATCCTTTCACAGCTGGTATTGGATTTATAAAGCCCTTTTTATCGAGAATGAGTGAGTTATATGGCTCTGCCAGTACTAAAAGTGGATCTTCCTTCATTAAATTATCCGGCATTATAGGCACCATCTTGCCTATACTCGTCTCAATCAATCCAACATTTTTTTCTAAATCAAATGTTGAAGAAAGGTGCTTTTTTAGTTCATCGCTGACAAAGCTGGCAGCATCCCTGAGGTTTTCTGCCAATATTATATCTAATGGAATCTCAGGATGATTTTCATGTCTCAATTCAAGTCCTTTCGCAATTAGCGGGGTGATATGAGGAATGGCATTTTGCCCAACTGATATGGCCACTATTTCGGCATTGGATACCTCTTCAATAACTTTATCGGTATCATTACCTAAAACACCTCTAACATTTTCTACCCAGATGGTCTTATCTCCTTCATCACTTTTTATAATGACACGATACCTGCCAATGCTGTTGAGTGCATTGATGACTTTTTCGTCAATATCGATAAATACTACCTCATATCCAGACTTACTAAATAATTGGCCTATAAATGACCTGCCTATTTTTCCGGCGCCAAAAAGAACAAGTTTTTTATTTTTCATATATAAAGTTCAGTAAATAATTCATCTTCTAAGAAGGTGGGTTTCTAATTAACTATGACAAAATTCTTATATCAGTATAAGCTCCCGTTGTATTAGTAGCTGATACTACCTGAGGCACTCCTCTTTCCACATCCAGCGAAGGATGATGGATATGGCCTGCGAAGATACTCAAAAGATTGTTGCTCTTGAACACTTCGTCACGAAAAATGAAAGTTGTTCGGGTATGACCGTTCTTTCTCCATTTTTCGCGCCTTTCAATCTCATAATTCTTATCTGACTCAGCTCCCCATTGTGGGTGCCCACATCCAAATCCAACAGTCCGGCCGGGTATGTATAAAGGTATGTGCATCAACAATACCAGAGGTAGTCCTGAATTAACCTGGTCTCTGAAAAAATCCAGTTGTTCAGGAAGTATCTCGTATGTAGAATTATCGATACATACAATTCGTATGCCATTAATATCATACGAGGTATAAAGGGGATGGTTCCCCTGGTACATTGGTTTTAATCTATGCTCAGCCCATTCTTCCCGCAATTCCTGCGAACTCCCCTTCATGCCCTCATAATGCCAGTCGTGGTTGCCGGCAGTATAAACAAATGGTAATCCTGTTTCCATAAGCTTATTGTGAGCCCATTCAACTGCGGCTTCAGAAGGAAAACTAAAGATATCACCTGTAAGTGCTATCAGGTCTGCACCTTGATTTTTTGCCAGGGCCAGAGTGTTAGTGAAACATTCTTTTGTGGTCACATCTTCTCCTGTCTGAAAATGTGAATTAACGGCATAAGCTCCGGCCATCCGCTTGCTGAATTTTTTGAACTCTTTTCCCCTGTCATCATCGATAGATAGATGTGTATCGGTAACATGAAATATAAGGGTCTCCTTCACCTCAGTTTTTGTGTGGATTAATACCCTATTACCAGTAAGTGAAAATGACCCTCTTATTTCATTTTCAGCAGAAGCCAGGTTTTTCCTATCACAAGCTCCAATAGTTAGCCCCAATCCCGACAATAACGATGCATTTATAAAATGTCTTCGTTTCATATTAAAAGAATTTGTCCACGAATTAAACGAATTACCACCAATTAATTTACCACAAATAATTTATTCCCTAATTAGAGCCTGTCTATAAAGTCAGGGTCTGGATCAGAATGTTCGCTATCAAGGCTTGTGTAGCTCGAAAAATGTGAGTCCCGCCAGTATCGGCGGGATGACCATTTTGAGAGCAAGCGTAACGCAGATAGCGGACATTATGGACAGAGCCTAATTAGACGCATACCGTTTAATTCTCCCAAGCAATGGCTAAAGCCCAACAGGCAAGTGTCATTTCATCATTCCACTCTTCCACCACTCCAATATTCCATGTGTTTATCTTAACTAAAAGGCTAAAAATATTAAATTTACCATCCATCAGTTCGGAAAGGAGCCAATGGCAAGCCTTCTGTACTGAAAATGTCAGGCATTGAGGTGTTATCAAAACAATAGCGGACAGCAACAGGAGTTTTTACTTGTTTTGAAGAAACGACAATGATTTTGCCTTTAATTTTAGCTGTTGCCTTCACAAATTTTTGATCGGCACCAGCAATTAAAAACTTACCTGATTTTTTCTCAGTACAATTCAGACCAGTAGGGATATTGCTAAAAGACAATTGAATTTTATTCTTTTCAACCAGCATAGATTTATACATTGGACTTTTATATGCACCTACATTTTGTTTGTATGTTTCAGCAAGAGCATAACGCCCCAAACGCTTTCCAACATCGAGTTTGTTTTTGGGATGGATATCTTTTATATCATCAACCAAATCAGAAATAACAACCATTCCGGTATTCGGGACGATCCTGGTCACTATTTCCTGTTGTTCGCGCAGCAACTGCGACCTGGTATCATCTCCGTAATCAAACGGAGCAATTTGCACAAAATAAAAAGGGAAATCCTTTTTAAAATCACTGCGCCAGTTTTCAATCATTATTTTTTTGAGTGCCGAATAAACCTGATAAGTTTTGCAGTTAGACTCTCCCTGATACCAGATAGCGCCTGCAATTCCGTAAGGGACAATAGGGGCAATCATAGCATTGTAGGCCGCACCGGGTGTGCCTGGCCACCAGTCGTAAATTCCTGCATACTTAGCATCATCAAATTCAGGATTATTCTCAACCCGGTCTTTTTCGATCCAAACTTCAACAGGAGTTCCGCCCCATGCTGAAACAATCAGTCCGACCGGCACATTTAACTTCTTATGCAATTCACGACCAAAAAAGTATCCGATAGCACTGGTTGTAGTCATGGTTTCGGGAGTACAAACAGTCCACTCAGCATAACAATCCTGCTGAGGGCAGTCAGCTCCCCTTTTTTGAACATGAAAAATACGGATATTAGGATAATTTGCTTTACTCACTTCTTCTTCCCGATTGGTAATGTCGGAATTGGCACTCCATTCCATGTTTGATTGTCCACTGCAAATCCAGACTTCACCTAACATTACGTTGTTCAACTGAACATGAGAGCTTCCCAACAACTCAATGGAATATGGGCCTCCGGCGGAAACAGTTTTTATAGTGGTTTTCCAAAAAGAATAATTATTGGCTTTTACTTTAACCGTGTCATTTCTGTTCCACCCTGTGACAATTTTGACAATCTCCCCCGGATTAGACCAACCCCAAATGGCAACTTCAGAATTCTGCTGTAACACCATATTGTCGGCAAAAACAGATGGGAGAACAATTTCCCCAAAAGTATTAGTAATACTGAAAGTTAAAAAAAATGATAATGTGATTAGAGTGTGTTTCATTGTATTTTTGTTTGAATTAGATCTCATAATATCTCAATTTTATCAGTTGAACAAAAAGAAACTAAAATTAATTTCTTAACTCCGGTTGGTAATCCATTTTTGATGGGGGTGAATCTTTCTTGTGACTACCCCATTGCTTATTTGGTTTGCTTCCCATAAACAATTCTAAAGTTCCTCCATTCATTATATCATTATGAGTAAACCATGGTCTGTTCAAAGGTTGGCCATTAATAGTTGCTTTTTGAATATATTTATTGTCGGCAGAACTATTTTTAGCTATAACAGTAAATTTCTTGCCGCTTGAAAGCTCTATACTGATTTTTTCAAAGACAGGGCTTCCAATATTATATATAGGAATGCCAGGTGTAACCGAAAAAAATCCCATCATTGAAAAGACAACAAATGCTGACATACCACCTCCATCTTCATCACCGGGGATACCAAAAAGATTATCAGTATAAAAAGCATCCAGCAGCATACGTATGCGCTTTTGGGTCTTCCATGGAGCCCCCAAATAATTATAAATATAGGGAATATGAAAACTGGGTTCATTACCCATCACAAACTGACCAACCAGGCCGGAAGCATCGGGTTGTGTGTTCCAGAATTTCCACTTTGGCAAACCCAAATCTTCCCTGAATAGTTGATCAAGTGTTGCTTCAGCACCTTTTCGCCCACCCATAAGGTCAAACAAACCATGTAAATCGTGTTTTACAGACCAGTTGTATGTGAATGCATTGTTTTCTGTGAAATATTCACGTCCGGCAAATCTTGGGTCATAAGATTCAATCCAGTTTCCTTCCTTATCTTTTGGCCACATTATTCCTTCCTCCACACGAAAAACATTTTTATAATTCTCCGCTCTATTTATGAAAAGTTCAACATCCTCCTTATGATTAAGTTCAGATGCTAACTGTGCAATACACCAGTCGCTATAACTATTTTCAATGGTTACTGAAACTGCCTGTCTATATTAGCCCCGATTAAATGTAAGCAGAAAAAATCCTTAAAAAAAGCAAGTGTTGAACGTGAAGTAAAGTCATTTAAAGGATTTAACCGGGTTAGTTTGAAGGCTGATGAAAGTAAATTTGTTTCAATGAAAATTGACAAATCAGCCTTAGCATTTTACGATGTTAAAACAAAATATTGGGTTGTTGAGTCTGGTGAGTTCGAAGTGTTAGTTGATAATTCTTCAAGGAATATATTACTACAAGAAACATTTATAGTTAAGCATATGCTAAGAAAAGCACTGTGAAGCATTACATAAGGGGCTTGGAAGTAAATAAAGGATTAAAAATGAGGTTCTTCTTTATAATGCGTACCGAAACAATTCAAAGGATCAAAAATAAAATCATTTTTATATGAAGGTTTTTCAAGTAGAAATCCGGCCTCATCAAAATCCCGTTAAGAAAATTGACTTGAAAAGCGTTAAGAAAGAATTGGTGTTTTTATAAATGAGAAGAACTCAAATTTAAAAAATACCAGGTATCATTTTGGCGATGAGCCATAATCTTAAAAATTACCAATTTTAAGATTGGCAAGTAAAATTTACTTATCCTTAAAAGGAATACCCCAAACCGATATTCCATTGGAATTCCGGGTACGGGGAAATATTACTTGTCAAAGGAATGATAGCTTGGATAAAGAGAAATGCTGGCACAGCCCTGACTGCGCAGGAAACCTTTGGAGAAATAAAAAAACCATCATTTTCATCCGTATAATCAATATAAAAAGTTTGCAAGTTAATGGCCAACAAAAGATTTTTCCCAATTCGGATATCGGATTGGTCAAAGACAAGATTTAAAAAATACCCAGTAATTGTACCCGGATCAATTCCATTGTCATACCATAACATCAGGCCAAGAGATCTTGTTTGAGACAGTTTGTACTTTCCTGCTATTTCAAAGGCTATATATCTTTGCCCCTGCCAAAAATCTTCATCCGGAGTTTTTTTCTCGCTGAAAAACATACTTATATTAATTCCTGCCTTCATTTCAAATTTTGGCTTTTCAACCAATTTGTAGTGAAACCAGTTATCAATAATCCATGGTTTGAAATCTAGCCCATAAGAAAGTTGAGGATTATAGGTGAACCTGTTTTTCCGAAGTGTAATATTGGCCATAATCGTTGGCTTGCCAAGCGCAAATGCAGGTATCGGTGCAATGCCATTAGAATTAAAAGTTAACTCTCCTGATATAAGTAGTGGATTTTTGGTGCTATCCGATTTTTCTCTTGCTATGGCCAACGTGGCAACAATCCAAAAAATTAAAAACAATGCCCGTTTCATAAAAAAATCAATCTTTAAAAAATGACTAATGATATAATTATGTAATATAAAGCATCGTGGAAGATTTAAAAAATTCATGAGTCCGGTATAAAAACTAATAATAATTAAAGCGTCTTAGAATTGAAAATTTCGCGAAACGTCAAGCTCACTTCATTTCACCGCCTCTGTTTCGGCTTAAAAAAAATTAAAAATGGACTTTGGGAAGTTATTCGTTCAAAATACCCCGGCAATGTATAAAGAAAGTAGCGATTCAGCGAGTAAAAATATAAACAAGTTATAAAACTAAGTAGGAATTCGAGGGCAATACAATTTCATCCGAAGAACTTTGGTTCATCATTTTTATGAGTTGACCTACGGAGTTTTGTGTTTTGCTTGCTTCCTTTGACAACATATCTTTCCAAGGCATACTGTTCAGGTTTTGGCAATAAGCGTATTTCTTCCTGTAAACCCTGCAAGTTGCCATCCTGGGGTACGACAATAAAATCCCAGTTGTTCTGTTCAAATATGGTTATGAAATGTTGGTTGGGGTACAAGCCATCTGCAGTAATACTTGCTGGGACTGCCTTCTTCACCAACCATAACAAGAAGATTTATGACTATGCTTGCCAATTACCAGGGCGGCATTTGGAATGCGAGTAATTTTGCCAAATCCATGGGATTATCCTATCCTACCCTTAACCGTTACCTGGATCTTTTAGAAGAGGCGTTTCTGGTTACCAGACTTCAGCCATTCAAGTTACAATATTAAAAAACGATTGGTTAAATCACCGAAAGTCTACATCAGAGATAGTGGGATATTGCATTCCCTTACTTCCATATCTGATTACGAACAATTGCAGGGGAATATATTAATAGGTAACTCATGGGAGGGCTATGTCATTGAACAAATCAGACAAATCATTTATCCTGATACAGACCTTTACTTCTACCGGACCCATAATGGTGCTGAATGTGATCTGGTTTTGGTGCAGGGACTTAAGCCAATATCTGCCATAGAAATAAAATATACCTAAGCTCCAAGAATATCAAGGGGGTTTAATATAGCATTAGAAGATCTGAAAACTAAAGAGAATTATATCATTACCCCAAATTCTGAATCTTATTCCAAAACAGAAATTATAAAGGTTTGCAGCCTTCATGACTATTTAAATAAATACATTCCCAGATAACTGTGGAGCTTGTAAAATTTATTACTTCTACTGTAACTTTACTTGCCGACAACCATATTGCGGTATATTCAGTCGGGATAAGTAGATTACTCTCGCCTCAGGCAGATCGTGAATTATGTGGAAAGAAGCTCAAAAGATGTTGCCAAAAAGAAGTGATGAAGCAATGATATACATGAAATATTCAACTATAATATAATTAAAAAAAAATTCTTAATTTTAACCTCTGGAAAACAACACCCGGATTTATTCAAACCTATTAACTTTAATTTTTTAATAATATAATTATGGCTTCAGCAGGACAGGTAACAAATAGTATTCAAAACACGGAATCAGGAAAGAACTATACTGTAGCACTCGCCGTACTTACTACGTTGTTTTTTATGTGGGGGGTAATTGCAGTGATGAACGATATTCTCATCCCTTATTTGAAAAAGATCTTTGAACTGAGTCGCGCAGAATCAATGCTGGTTCAAATGTCATTTTTTAGTGCATATTTCGTGGGATCACTTGTCTATTTTATCATTTCATCCACCAAAGGTGATCCGATTGACAAAATTGGATATAAAAATGGAATACTGATCGGGCTGGCGATTTCTGCTGTTGGATGCGTAATGTTTTATCCAGCAGCTGAATTGAAGATGTTTGGCCTCTTTCTCATCGCTTTATTTGTTATGGCTATTGGAATGTCAGTCCTTCAAATTGCCGCCAATCCGTACGTAGCTATTTTGGGCCCACCGAAAACAGCTTCCAGCCGACTCAATTTAGCCCAGGGCGTCAACTCCCTCGGCACAACTCTTGCTCCAATATTCGGGGGCTATCTGATATTTAAATTCTTTGCACATTGGGGCCAACCCTTGCTCGATAAGATGGGAGAAAAAATACTTACCGATTCAGGCGATCCCATGACCAGCGCAGCAGTTCAATACCCGTACTTTATGTTTGCTGCAATTTTTATTTTGTTGGGTTTTCTGGTCAAGTTCACACCCCTGCCTAGTTTTACAAGCGACGAAGTTATTCCCAAAGGAGCCGGAGCATTAAAATACAGGCATTTGACTTTAGGGATGGTTGCAATTTTCCTGTATGTTGGTGCAGAAGTGGCCATAGGTAGTTTGATAATCAATTACCTGGCAGAATTACTTGGCTATCCTGAAATAGAAGCCAAATCCTTCCTGGCATTTTATTGGGGAGGCTTGATGATCGGGCGTTTTCTTGGTGCTTACTCTCTTGGGAAAACAGGCAGTGAGGGAAAAGCCGCATTAATTATGGTTGCCATTTCCCTTGCTTCGTTTTTCGTTATTTACGGTGCAGTGTTCATAGAACAGGATTTTAATTTCCCAATAAAAAGAGTTCTTCCTTTCCTTATTTTCATCGTACTCAACCTGATCGCTTTCAGAATTGGAAAATCAAATGCAGCCAGAACGCTGTTTATATTCTCAATCGTTATCATTGGCCTACTCGTCGTCACCATGCTCAATACCGGTCACATAGCCATGTGGTCTATTCTCAGTATCGGATTATTTAATTCTATTATGTGGTCCAACATTTTCACGCTTGCCATCAAAGATCTGGGGAAATATACTCCTCAAGGTTCATCCTTGCTGGTTATGTCCATACTTGGAGGGGCAATTGTGCCTTTCGTTCAGGCTTATGTAGCAGATATACTTGGTGGTTACCATTATTCTTTCTTTGTGCCCGCACTAAGCTATGTATTCCTGGCATATTATGGCCTGCACGGATATAAAGTACGAAAATGGCGCGAATCGAAGAGTGAGTCGTAAATATGATATAAAAAAATCCGATCCATCTGCGCTTCGGGTAATGGGTATGTCCCCTCTTGTTCAACAGGGTTTTGGGTTGCCATCACCATAAAAAGTGGATCCATTTTATAAGTAGTTCCTGCCACTGATACCTGACGTTCTTCCATGGCTTCCAGCAATGCTGATTGTACTTTGGCAGGCGAACGGTTGATTTCATCAGCCAGGATGAGATTGCTAAAAATAGG
>Ga0164313_10001401_pt1 | contig 21263 bp, 22 predicted proteins | sample GuaBasSedimGuay4_FD_113735 | JGI IMG/M metagenome (GOLD analysis project Ga0164313, IMG submission 113735) | Subseafloor sediment microbial communities from Guaymas Basin, Gulf of California, Mexico - Guay4, Core 4569-4, 0-3 cm | ecosystem: Environmental > Aquatic > Marine > Hydrothermal vents... | reverse complement strand
GTGCGCGACGTCTACCTCGAACAGCTCTACACCTTCGGAGAACCAGGACGCGACACGCGCGGCCGCGTGGTGAGCGTTGCCTATGTGGCGCTGCTCGCCGCCGACTGCTGCCCGATGGTCCCGAATGAGCTGGAGGCCGAGGCGCGCTGGTGGCCCGTCTACGAGATGCCCGAACTCGCGTTTGACCACCCGCGCATGATCGAGGTCGCGCTCGAACGTGTGCGCACCAAACTCGAGTACACCACCATAGGCTTCCAGTTGATGGGCGAGACCTTCACGCTCGGCGAACTGCAACACGTCTACGAAGTCATCCTCGGCCGCGACCTGGACAAACGGAATTTCCGCCGCCGCATGCAGTTCCTCGAACTCGTCGAGTCCACCGGCGAGTACCAGAAGGAGGGTCCGGGACGGCCGGCCCTCCTGCATCGATTCCACAGCGTCGACTTCGTGCACCTGCGCGAGCGCGGCGTCCATTCTCCATTCTGACCAGCCCCAGGAAGACCGATGCAGACCGAGACCCAATCCTGCTGGACCCCGCTGCCCGACTCGATCAACGAGCTGGCGCCCGATCAGGTGCAGGCCCGCATCACAGCCGCGCGCGAGAAGCTCGGCCAGGATCTGCTGATCCTCGGCCACCACTACCAGGCCAACGACGTGATCCGCCACACCGATGCCACAGGTGACAGCTTCAAGCTTGCGCAGTACGCGCAGCAGCACCAGGGCGCGAAATACGTGGTTTTCTGCGGCGTACACTTCATGGCCGAGAGTGCGGACATCCTCACCGATGACGATGTCACGGTCGTGCTGCCCGACATGGGCGCCGGTTGCTCGATGGCCGACATGGCCGGGCTCGAGGACGTAGAGGAAGCCTTCGACCGGTTGCAGGCTATGGGTGTGCAGTCAATCGTGCCGATCACCTACATGAACTCGACGGCGGCGATCAAGGACTTCTGCGGGCGCAACGGCGGCATAGTGTGCACGAGTTCCAATGCCGGAAAGGTGCTGCAGTGGGCATTTGAACGGGGCGAGCGCGTGATGTTCTTCCCGGACCAGCACCTCGGACGCAACACGGCCTTTGCCATGGGCATCGGTCTGGAGCAGATGCCGCTCTGGGACCCGGCAGCGATCGATGGTGGCGCCGGCACACAGGCCTACCGCGACAGCCGGTTGATCCTTTGGAAGGGCCATTGTTCGGTGCACATGAAGTTCGACGCCTTCCAGATCGCCCGCATGCGCGAAGCCGACCCCGAACTGAAGGTCATCGTGCATCCCGAGTGCAACTTCGAGGTCGTGCAGTCGGCCGACCTGGTGGGCTCGACCGAGTTCATTATCAAGGCCATCGAGGCTTCGGCGCCGGGTTCGAAATGGGCCATCGGCACGGAGTATCACCTGGTGACGCGACTGGCCGAGCAACATCCCGACAAGGAGATCTTCTCGGCCAGCGGCATCCAGTGCGCCTGCTCGACCATGTATCGCATCGACCCGCCACACCTGTTGTGGGCGTTGGAGAACCTGGTCGATGGCGAGGTCGTCAACCCGGTGCGTGTCAGGCCCGAGGTTGCCAAGGGGGCGACGGTCGCACTTGAACGCATGCTGGCCCTGCGCGGAGATGGCGCTGTAGGCAAACGCGCCAGCGCCTGAGCCCGGTCCTCGAAGTCAGTCTTCGGGATCAGTCGTCGAGGTCAACCGGCGCGCCCTCGCCCGGCCGGAATCCGATCCGGTCGAATGGATTCACCACACTCGAAGCCAGGTTTGAAAGATGCGCGCCGATCCGCTTGACGTAGCGGATGGTCAGCGTGAGCACCACGACCTCGCGCGGACACAGTGTCTGGTTTTCGCAGAGCGAATCGAGCAAACGCTCACAGTTCTTGTTGAGCTTGTGCTGGCGATCCATGGCGGCGCGCGCCTGGTCACGGTCGCCCGCGTGCGCGCTCGCCGCCGTGTCACTGAAGACCACGCCAAGCTCCTCCACCTGGCCGCGCACCTCGGCAAAATGGCCGCGATCCGGCCACGGCTCGCCCAGCCGCTCGGCCTGCTCGTAGACGTTCTTTGCGTAGTCACCGACGCGCTCGATATCGATGATCGTGCTGATCAGAACCACGCCTGCCGCCAAGTCGCCCTGCGGGTTGGCGGCCAGGTGCTCGAGCACCATGCGACGGACAGTGACCTCGTCATCGTTGATCTGTCGGTCGAGCTCGTAGAGGTCCTGCTCTGGCTGCGTGCCATCGAGCAGAGCGGCGAAGGCCGCATCCGACAAGGTATGCGCTCGCTCGAGCGCATCATCGGCCCGCTGCGCCGCCTGCACGATCAGGCTTTTCTGGGAAAGGACCTCGAACAGCATCTTGAACATGGCACAACCTCAGCGGGTCAGCGCGATCAGCACGACCGGGATGATGAAGAATACACCTAGAATATAGGCAAAAGCCCAGAAACGGGAACGTAGCGTCAAGCGACCGAGCATCATCGCAGCCCGAATGGGTATGCCCCGGAAGGGATAGAGTAGCACGATCCCGAATATGTTGAAGAGCACATGGCTGATGGCCACCGTCAGTGCGGCGGAATTTCCGGTGGCCATGCTGGCGAGCAGTGCGGTGATCGTGGTGCCGATATTCGCGCCGAGAATGAACGGGAAAATCGCCTCCACGGTCACGATTCCCGCCGCCAGCAGGGGCACCGTCAGGCTCGTGGTGACGCTGCTGCTCTGCACGAGGATGGTGATCGCTGTCCCCACCAGGATGCCACGCAACGGGTGCTTGAACAGGTAGTCGTGCAGCATCACCTCGACTTGTCCCATCAAGAGCTTCTTCATGAGTTTGACCAGAACACTCAGACTGAAGACGAGCACCGCGAGGCCGATCACGAGCAGAATCACGGCCGCCACTGTCTTTGCATCCACCAGGTCCGTGACCGTGTGCTTGATGAAGCCCGACACGGGCTTGATGGCTGCTTTTACCGGGCTGTGGAACTCACCGACCTCGGCCCCGACGAGGAATTGCTGCAAGGTCGTTGCCAGCTTGGCCAGGAAACCCGTCGTGATTTCCAGCGGCAGGAAGACCGCCACCGCCATGAGATTGAAGAAGTCATGCACCGTGGCTCCGGCGAAGGCCCGCTCGAATTCGTTGGAGCGCGCCATATGTCCCATGGCCACGATGGTATTTGTAATGCTCGTTCCGATGTTCGCGCCCATGACCATGGGCACGGCCTGTTCGATGGTCACCGTCCCACCAGCAACCAGACCGACGATCAGCGAGGTCACAGTACTCGAACTCTGCACCAGACTCGTTGCCAGCAAACCGGTTAGCAACCCGCTGAACGGGTTACTGGTGTAGGAGAAGAGCTGCGTCGCCGTGTCTTTTCCCATCAGTTTGAAGGACCCGCTGATGAGGTCGATCGAGGTCAGGAAGGCATAGAGGATGAACGCGAGCAATACAATACTCAGCCAGTTGGGCCGGTCATCCTGCGGCGCTTCGAGTCCGGCGAGGGGACCCGCGGGTTCGACGGGGGATTGCTGGTTCATGTCCGTTCCGGCGCCGCGTCCGGCACCCAGACGGGGTGTGGGTCTAGCGGGCAGCGCCCGGGACTTTTTGCTGGAGCTGGTCGAGCAGGGTCGTGAAGGCATCCTCGAACTGTTTCACGCCGTCTGCGAGCAACTGGTCGGTGACTGACTGGAAGTCGACGCCTGCTCGATCGAGTTCGTCGAACAGAGCGCGTGCGCCATCGACATCGCTCTGCACCGAGCCATCAACGGGTTCACCGTGATCCAGCCAGGCCTGCACCGTGTTGGTCGGCATCGTGTTGACCGTATTGCGACCGATCAACTCGCGCACGTAGAGCGTGTCTGGATAGTCCGGGTTCTTGGTGCTGGTACTCGCCCACAACGGCCTCTGCACACGCGCACCCGCCGCAGCGAGCTTCTGCCAGCGTTCTGATGCCACGAATTCCTCGAACTGCGCGTAGGCCAGCTTTGCGTTGGCGACCGCCGCGCGGCCCTTGAGCGCCGCATCGGTTACGGCAGCATCGACAGCCGCATCGACACGGCTCACGAAGAAGCTGGCGACGGAGTCGATATTGTCGACGGGCAGTCCGGCCTGCATCCTCTGTTCGAGCGCGTCGGCATGGGCGCGCATGACATCGGCGTGGGCGACCGGGGAGAAGAGCAAGGTCACGTTGACGTGGATGCCCTCGAAGAGCGCCGTGCGGATCGCCTCCATCCCCTCGGGCGTGCCCGGGATCTTGATCATCAGGTTGGGCCGGTCGACTTCCTGCCACAGATTTCGCGCTGCCTCGATCGTGCGCGCCGCGTCATGGGCCAGGCGTGGGTCGACTTCCAGACTCACGAAACCATCTGCCCCGCCGCTGGATGCGTGCACGGGCTGCAACAGGTCGCAGGCGCCACTGATGTCGTCGACGGCCAGCTTCCAGAAAATTGCCTCCACATCCAGGCCCTGCGCACTGAGCGCCTCGATGTCAGTGTCGTAGTCGTCGGATCCGGCCAGGGCCTTCTGGAAGATGGCGGGGTTGCTGGTGATTCCGCGCATTCCGTTCTCGTCACGCATGCGGGCCACCGTGCCGTCGCGCACACCGGCGCGCGAGAGGGTGTCCCACCAGAAGGACTGACCAAGGGCGTGCAGCCCGGTCAGGGGATTGTCGGCCATGTTGCTCTATTCTCCGCGTGCTTCGGGGATGCTGTCCGGCCACTCGCCGCGCTCGATCTGCAGGACCTTGTCCAGGCGACGTTGATGCCGCTCTTCGCCGCTGAACTGCGCGCTGAGAAAGGCGTTGACCAGATCCGGCAGGACGGCCGGGCCAATGATGCGTCCGCCCAGGCAGAGCACGTTCATGTCGTCGTGCTCGACGCCTTGTCCGGCCGAGTAGGTGTCGTGGCAAACGCAGGCGCGCACGCCGGTGACCTTGTTCGCAGCCACGCATGCGCCGACGCCACTGCCGCAGATCAGGATGCCGCGATCGGCCTTGCCGTCGGCCACGCTCCTGGCGACGGCCGCAGCGTGGTCGGGGTAGTCGACGCTGTCCGTCGAGTCAGTGCCACAATCAATGACCGTGGAGCCGCTGGCGTGGACCAGGGCGCGGACTTCTTCCTTCAGCGGGAATCCCGCGTGGTCACAACCGAGGGCAACGCGCATGCGTGATCTCCGCGAGGTGGGGCGGACTGGCCACCGGAGAGGTGGGATGGCGGCCGCAGTCTATCCACCAACCCGGGGTGAAGCAACCTGAGTGCCTCGAAGAATGTGCACGCACCACCCCAGGCCCGCCCGGCACCCCTGTCACCGGCCAATGTCGATCCCGGCAGCTAATCTGTCCGCCAGGCGGACAGCCCCTCAGCCCGATCCGGACCCGCCAGGAGGCCCGATTCCGCGATGCACATTCTTCGAGGCACCAGTGGGGAACTGCGCGGGCGGTTCTTGAGGCTCTCGGGGCCGAACATCGCCAGCAACCTGCTGGTGCCGCTGGCCAGCGCCATCGATATCGCGCTGCTCGGGCATCTGGCCGAGGTGCAGGACCTGGCCGGGGTCGCGCTCGGCGCGATCCTCTTCGACTACGTGTTCTGGACATTCGGATTCCTGCGCATGGCCACGACCGGCCTCACCGCGCAGGCCCGGGGCCGGGGTGACTTGACGGGTGATCTGACGGGCGAGCGGCTGGTGGTCTGGCGCGGGCTCTCGATCGCCGCTGCCGCAGGGCTCTCGATCCTGTTGCTGCGCGGCCCACTCGGCTCGCTCGGCTTCTCGCTGATGCAGGGTGGCGAGGCGCTGCACGAGGTCGCCGGCGACTACTATCGGTGGCGGATCCTCGGGGCACCATTCACGTTGGCCAACTATGTGTTGCTGGGCTGGCTGCTCGGGCGCGAAGAGAGCGGGCGGGCGCTGATCATGTCGGCCGTCGGCCACGGCACGAACATCGTTCTCGACGTGCTGTTCATCGGCGGGATGGGCCTTGGTGCGGCCGGCGCTGGTGCGGCCACGGCGATCAGCCAGGTGGTAATGTTCGCCTGCGCGATCGGCATGGGCGGAGCTGCGCTGAGGCCTCCGATGCAACGTCAGTTCATCGACCAGCTGCTGGATCGCGCAGCGCTGGCGGCCTTCTTCTCGCTTTCGCGCGACATCATGATCCGCACGCTGCTGCTCGTCAGCACCTTCGCCGTGTTTACAAACCTGGCCGCGTCCATGGGCACTACGGTCCTGGCCGCCACCGCGATCTTGCGTCAGGTGGTCATCGTGGCCGCATGGTTCATCGACGGGTATGCATTCGCGGTCGAGAGCCTGGTCGGTGTCTTCCATGGTTCACGCGAGTCGTCGATGCTGCGCGACACACTCAGGATCGCGATGAACTGGGCCATGGGAACCACGGTGCTACTGGTGCTGTTCTCGGTGCTGATCCCCGGGCCACTGTTCGGACTGCTGACTGACAAGCCCGAGCTCCTGGAAGTCGTGATGCGCTACCGCTGGTGGCTCATCCCGGTGCTGGTATTTGGCGCACCTGCCTACATCCTCGACGGCTACTTCCTGGGGATCACTTCGGGCCGCACGCTGCGCGTGGCGATGTTCTGGTCGACCCTGCTGGGCTTCGTGCCGCTGGCAGCACTGGCCGCATGGCGCGGCGATGCCGACCTGCTCTGGGCCTCGCTGGCAGCCTTCATGCTCGCGCGAACGATTACGCTGGGCAGGCGCGCGTGGGCCACACTGCCGGTAGTCTAGCCGGTAGTCTGGCCGGGGGTCTGGCCAGCCGTCTGGCCGGGGGTCTGGCCGGCGGTCCGGCCGGCGGTCTGGCCGGGGGTCTGGCCAGCCGTCTGGTCGCCAGTCTGGTCAGCGAGGCGCCACGGGCCTTGCATCGGGCCAACGAAATCGGCACACTGAGCTTCCCCACGCCCACTGCATCAGAGCTTGCCATCCCTCGCCGGGCCTTTCCCTCCCCTTGGTGAGCGATCGACTTGGCCGGACAATCTCCACAACCACGACTGCTGCCCGCGCTGGACCTGCCGGTCCGCGTGCTGCGCGATGAAGGCCGCCTCGAACTCGCTGCCGGTGAGATCGTGGTCGGGCCGCACCGGCCGGACGATCCGCGTCCGCGGGTCGTGCAATGGCGCGTCGATGGCGGGCTGATGCCCGACGAGATGATCCTGATCTTCGGGCGTCCACTGGACTGGACCGGACCGGTCTGTGACGAGGAGCCCTCGCTGCCGCTCGTAGAGGACTGCCTGGGTGGGCCCTTCATCCTGACACGCCAGAAACCGCTGATCCGCTCGCCGGAACCGGTCATCGGTGCCGGCGGCGATGCCCGTGTGGGCTGGTGTTATGGAGCCGTGCTGCTGCGCGGTGAGGACCGCCCCTGGTACACGCAGTCAATCCTGAGACTCACCAGGTCGGGCCGGATCGGTTAGTCTGCGCTCATGATCGAGGTTCCACGCATCATCGCCCACCGCGGCAGCAGCGGCCGTGCGCCCGAGAACACGCTGCACGCCATGCGCCTGGCGGTGCATGAAGACGGCGCCGGCGGACTGGAACTGGACCTGCAACGCAGCGCCGATGGTGAGGTTATCGTACTGCACGACCTTGGCCTCGAGCGCACGACCGACGGACACGGCCGGGCCGATGCTCTTGAGCTGAGCCAACTGCGTGAACTCGACGCTGGCTACCACTTCACCAATGGGGAATTTCGCGGTCAGGGCCTGCGCATCCCGACGCTGCGCGAAGTACTGCAGGCCTTTCCCTCCACCTGGCTTTCGCTGGATCTCAAGCAGGGCGATCCGCTCACCGAACGCGCCACGGTCGATCTGCTGCGCGAGTTCGGGCGTTCACAGGATCTGGTGGTGAGCGCGGAATCGCCGGCCGCCGCGCGACGCCTGCACCGGCTGGCACCCGAACTGCCGCGCTTTGTGCATCGCAGGGGCGTGCTCGATTTCTGGATCCGCTGCCGTCTGCGTTTCTTCGCCGGATGGTCGGCACCTGGGCAGTCCCTGCAGATCCCGACCCGTGTCCGGGGCATCGACCTGAGCGGCAAGTCGCTGATTCGCGCAGCACACCGGCAGAACATGCGCGTGATCTACTGGACCGTGAACGAGCCGGAACTGGCCGCGCAGCTACTGGCACGCGGTGCGGACGGGATCATCACGGACTGGCCCTCCAGGATGCACCCCGGCACTGAGTAGCTGCGGCAACGCCAATCCCGTGTCAGAATGCGCCGGGCCCACCCAGACCGGAGATCGCATGCGTCCAAGCCACGCCTGGTGCCTTTACGACGTCGGACACAGTGCCTTCGCCACGACCATGATGGCCGCTGTGCTGCCGGTCTGGTTCACCACGCATATCGCCGCGGGCCTGGATCCCGACGCCGACCAGGCCCGGGTGCTCGCCACCACGCGCTGGGCCGACGCCAATGCAATCGCAATGGGGCTGACGGCGCTGAGTGCACCGCTGCTGGGAACACTGGCCGACCTCGGGGGTGGTCGCAAGAAGCTGCTGCTTATCTTCGCGATCCTGGGCGCTTTGTGCAGCATGTTCATGGCCGTGCCAGTGGCCGGACAGTGGCTCTTCCTCGCCACGATCTACGTGCTCGGGCGATTTGCATTCTCCAGTTCCATCGTCCTCTACGACGCGCTGCTGCCGCACGTGGCTGGTGAGGGAGGGTTGGATGCGCTGAGCGCCCGCGGCTACGCGCTCGGTTATCTCGGTGGCGGAGTTCTGCTTACCGTGCAGATCCTGGCCATACAGAAGCCGGAGTGGTTCGGCCTTGCAGATGCCGGACTTGCCACACGCCTCGCGTTTGTGGTGACGGGGCTCTGGTGGATGGCCTTCACCATCCCGCTGATGCGCCACGTCAGCGAGGGCACGACCGACCGGAACATGGATGTCGGACCGAAGCTCATCCGCGCATCCTTCACGCGGCTGGCGCAGACCTTTCGCGATCTGCGCGAACACCGCGAGGCGCTGAAGTTTCTCGTCGCCTTCTGGTTCTACAACGACGGCATTGGCACCATCGTGGTCATGGCTACGGCCTTCGGCGCGGAGATCGGGATCAGCCGCGGCCACCTGATCGGGGCGATCCTCGCCGTGCAGTTCATCGGGTTTCCCTTCGCCCTGCTCTTCGGCCGGCTGGCCGGCAGGATCGGCGCTCGCAATGGCATCATGGTCGGGCTCGTCGGCTATCTGCTGATCTGTTGCGCGGCCTGGTTCGTGAATTCCGCGCGTGACTTCTGGATACTGGCCGTGGCCGTCGCGATGGTGCAGGGCGGGTGTCAGGCCCTGTCACGCTCGTTGTTCGCGAGCATGATCCCGGCCGATCGCAGTGGTGAGTTCTTTGGCTTCTACGATGTGAGCAGCAAGTTCGCCGGTGTGATCGGGCCATTTCTGCTGGCGCGCGTTGCCCAGGCGACGGGCACGTCGCGGGCCGGTGTGTTCGCGCTGGTGATCCTGTTCCTGATCGGGATCGTGTTGCTCAGCCGCGTGCGCACACCCCGCCGGGCCGAGGCCTGACACAGGTGTATCATGGTCTTGCGTAGGTCATTCGCTTGATTTACCGAATTAACACTATATAGATTCTCTATTCTATCCATCACACGACTATACAGTGATGCCCTGCTAAAATTTTTGCTCCAAAGCTCACCCCCATCACCCTGCTGCTCCGAAAGGAACCCAGCCGTGAAGAGGAATGGCCTGGCCGTCGGCGTACTCCTGCTCGTGCTCTGCGCCACCGCCACGAACGCATCCGCCGAACGCTTCGCAATCGGCGCCTACGGTGGATACCAATGGCCGATCGTGCAGGACGACGCCGAACCCGGGGGGCTCTTCGGCCTCAAGGCGAAAATCAACCTGGCACCGGCTCTCGATCTCGAACCAAACGTCACCTGGATCAACAACGGCGATACCGAGACATCATCCGGTGGAGAAGTCCCGGCACCGGAGGTGATCAGCTACGCGCTGAACGCAAACCTGAAGTTCGGGGGCATGCTTCAGATCACGGCAGGCCTGGGATGGTCGTCCGTCGATCTGCCGATTACCGGTTCGCAGAACAAGTTCTCGTTCAATGCCGGGCTCGCACTGGAGATCCCGGTCGGTCCGGTTGTCATCGACATCAGCCCGCGCTTCCTCCTGATCAACACGGAGAGTGGCGCATCCCGCAAGCACGGCCTGCTGATGGCCGGGCTGAACCTCTGGTTCTAGCGAACCGTGTCATGAGGGGAGGACAAGAAATGAGGATGCACATCGCGACAACCTTCTCGCTGTTGCTCCTGTTCGGGGTGGGCGGCTGCCTGGTATCGCTCACCGAGAGTTTCGACTACGACGTGCTGCTGGAAACCGGAAACGAGTTTCTGGATCTCGACGGAACCGATGGCGAGACCGTCCCCATCGACCTGTCGGACGACGACACCTTCGATGAGAACCGGGACGACATCAAGAACGTCGACCGTGTCGGTTTCGAGGCAGACCTCTACACCAAGGATGACCTCGACACCGTCGTGGACATTTTCTTTCGCAAGAAAGGCAGCGATCCCTGGGTCCTGTTGCTCGATGCTGCGCCAGTCTCGGGTGTGTCCACCGCGGCACGCCAGGACCTGATCTCCTACAAGCAATCCGAGACTCTCATCAGGAATTTCGAGCTGTTCCAGCAGGTTGCAGAAGGGGGCGTCATGGAGCTGAAGCTCAAGGCCCGGGATGGCAATGATCAGGTACGGGTGACGCGCCTGATCCTCAGGATCACGATCACGGTCGGAACCTGATTCTTACGGGGCGCCTGCTCTCTACAGGGTCAGACGCAGTCCAGTCCGTACGCTCCAGTCAATGTCCTCGATCCCGGCTGGCGGTCGGGAGTCGTACGCGAAGCTGCTGCCCACCACCATTGCCAGCGACCCGACCAGGTCAACGTCGAGATCCGCCAGCACGCTGGCCCGTGTATCTGCGAAGTTGCCGACATCGGGCTGGTACCATCCCACCACCGAGACGCGCATGTACTGCTGCAGGTCACGTCGCAGGTCCACGAAGCCCGAGAAACGCGCGGTGCTGCTCTGTTCCGCGTCGGTAAGCTCTTCGGCTTCGTACATCGCGGACAGACCGATCGCGAGCCGGCGTTTCTCGTTACTCACCAGATCAAAACGCAGACCACCGCCAATCAGGATGCGCGCCCTCAGATCCTGGAAGGGATTGCGCTGGTATTGCGTGAAGGCGAGGGAAGCCAGCCAGCTTCGCAGCCGGTAGTTGTGGCGCAAGTGCAGGGTCAGATCCTCGCTGGTGTCTATACCGCTCGTGCGCGTCAGGTTGTAGTTGGCGATCGCACGCATGCGCTGGTGCTCGCCCTGCCACTGGCCGGCACCGCTGGCCAGGTAATCCTGCACATCCGTGTTGCCGCCGCTGAGGCGGAAAAAGCCACTGGCCTCGCCCTGCCACCCGGGCACGTCCTGGAAACCACTGAGCGTGTTCAGGATCTGGGCACTGGCTCGCCCGGAAAGCATCCCACACAGCCCGAACAGGGCCAGGATGATCAGGATGCCGATGCGCATGCGGGACACGGTCGAACCTCCGGCTGAAGACCGGCAGAACCTAGCCGGGCCGGCCGCGCACGGCAATCCACGGCGGGTGGAGAATCCGCCTGATCGCACTATCCTGTGCGCCTGTGCCAGACGGTCTGAAAAGACCACGCCGAACCCGTTCCGCACGAGGACTTGCCATGGATCCCAAGCAGCTCGCGGCCCTGACCGCGCTCTACGAGAGCTTCGCTGAACGCCACGAGGCGGCGCGCCGCAACTACGGGCGCGCGCTGACTCTGGCCGAGAAGATCCTCGTCGCCCATCTCGACGACCCCACGTCGGCGCCGGAACGCGGTGTCACGGTAGCCAACCTGCGGCCCGACCGCGTGGCGATGCAGGATGCCACGGCACAGATGGCGATCCTGCAGTTCATTTCCGCGGGCAAAAAGCGCGTGGCCGTACCCAGCACCGTCCACTGCGACCACCTGATCCGCGCCCGGGTTGGTTCCGACGAAGACCTCGAAGTCGCCAACGACGAGAATCGCGAGGTCTACGAGTTCCTGCGTAGCGCGAGCGAGAAGTACGGCCTCGGTTTCTGGAAGCCGGGCGCAGGCATCATCCATCAGGTGGTCCTGGAGAACTACGCGGCACCGGGCCAGCTGATCATCGGCACCGACAGCCACACACCGAATGGCGGCGGGCTGGGAATGCTCGCTGTCGGCGTGGGCGGCGCCGACGCGGTCGACGCCATGGTCGGCATGCCGTGGCAGGTGCTGTGGCCGAAGGTTATCGGCATCAAACTCACCGGCAAGCTCAGTGGCTGGACCGCGCCCAAGGATGTCATTCTCAAGCTGGCTGGCATGCTCACCGTCAAGGGCGGTACCGGCGCGATCATCGAGTACTTCGGCGAAGGCACGGAGTCGATCAGCTGCACGGGCAAGGCCACGATCTGCAACATGGGCGCCGAACTCGGCGCCACGACCAGCGTCTTTCCTTTCGACGAGTCGATGGCGCGCTACCTGAAGGCCACCGGCCGCGAGGACTTCGCCGCACTGGCCGGCCAGCACCGCGATGGCCTGGTTGCCGACCCGCAGGTCCATGCCGATCCCAAGGCGCACTATGACCGCGTGGTCGAGATCAACCTCTCCGAACTCGAGCCGCACATCGTCGGCCCACACACGCCCGACCTGGCGCGCCCGATCAGCGAGATGGCTGCAGCTGTAAAGGACGAGGGTTATCCGGAGCAGCTCAGCGCCTGCCTGATCGGCAGCTGCACGAACAGCAGCTACGAGGACATCGACCGCAGCTCGCACATCGCCCGGCAGGCCGCGGGCAAAGGCATCAAGGCCGTCTCGGACTACTTCGTCACGCCCGGCAGCGACCAGGTCGAGGCCACCATCGAGCGCGACGGGCAGCTCGGTGCGCTCTCGGAGATCGGTGGTGTCGTGCTGGCCAATGCCTGCGGCCCCTGCATCGGCATGTGGAAGCGCGAGGGAATCGACACCTCAGAACCCAACTCGATCCTTACCAGCTACAACCGCAACTTCCCCAAGCGCAACGATGGCAGCCCGGCCACGCTGGCATTCATCGGCAGCCCGGAGATCGTCACCGCGATGGCCCTGGCCGGGAGGCTGAGCTTCAACCCGCTCACCGACCCGCTGACCGCCGAAGACGGCAGCGAGTTCATGCTCACGGCACCGCAGGGCGACGAACTGCCCACCGACGGATTCGTCGGTGGCGAGGCTGGGTTCATCGCACCGGCCGCGGAGGGGGGCAAACTCAAGATCGAGGTCGAGGACGACAGCCAGCGCCTGCAACTGCTCACGCCCTTCGAGGCCTTTGACGGCAAGGACTTCACCGACCTGGCCCTGCTGCTCAAGGCGCAGGGCAAGTGCACGACCGATCACATCAGCCCGGCCGGGCCCTGGCTGCGCTTCCGCGGACACCTGGACAACATCTCCAACAACATGTTCAACGGGGCCAACAGCGCCTTCGGCCACGAGGCAGGCAAGGGCAAGAACCAGCTCGACGGCTCGGTCGACGAGTACAGCAAGATCGCCCGGGCCTACAAGGCAGCCGGACAGGGCTGGATCGCCATAGGCGACGAGAACTACGGCGAGGGCAGCAGTCGTGAGCACGCCGCCATGGAACCACGGCACCTGGGCGCGAAGGCAGTGCTCGTACGCGGCTTCGCGCGCATCCACGAGACCAACCTCAAGAAGCAGGGCGTCCTGCCTCTGACCTTTGCCAATGCCGCCGACTATGACAAGGTGCTTGAGGATGACCGCATCGACATCACCGGGCTCGCGGATCTCGCGCCCGGCTCCACGGTGACGGTCGTGCTGCACCATCAGGATGGCAGCGAGCAGAGCTTTGCGGCCGGGCACACCCTGACCGACGAGCAGATTGAGTGGTTCCGGGCCGGTGGTGCCCTGAATCTCATCCGGCAGCAGGAGCGCTAGCGGGTAGCCCACGCCGCTCCGCGGGAGGATCCGTGCACCTGAAATCGCTGGCCCGCCTCAGGCTGGGCGTTAGTACCTGCCTGACCGGCGAGGCGGTCCGCCACGACGGCGAGCACCGGCGCGAGCACTGGCTGATGGACCGGCTGGCCGCTTTCAGCGAGCTCGCGCCCTTCTGCCCCGAGCTCGTGCTGGGTGTACCGCGCGAGGCCACGTCACTGATGCGTGATGAATCGGGCGTCCTGCGGATCCTGGGCCAGACCACCGGGAAGGACCACTCGGCCACGCTGGACGAGTCCAGCCGCGCGCAACTGGACGGGACGGACCTGGAGGCCCTGGACGGCTGGGTCTTCAAATCGAACTCGGCCAGCTGCGCGCTGCAGCCGATTGAAGTTTCCGGGGATGGGCCACGACCCGAGCGCGCCCCAGGGCGATTCTCGGCAGCGATCCAGGACCGCTGCTCCTGGTTGCCGGTCATTGACGAGAAGCAGCTCCTGGAACCCGCACAACGCCGACACTTCCTCGAGCAGGCCTTTGCCCGCGCGCACTGGCGCGAGCTGGTGGCCAGCCTGGATGACGATGAGGCAGACCGCGACCAGGCCGTGTCGTCCTGGCTGCAATGCTTCGACCTGCTGCTGATGGCGCGCGAATTGAAGCCCATCCGGGCCAGCGCCGGCTGTTGCGACCTGGCACTGCTGCGCAGCCACGCACACCTGCTCTTCGCCAGCCTGAAGTCCCCGGCCACGCCGGCCGGTCAGGTCGCTGCCTTGCGCGAGGCCGGTGAGCACCTCGAGGTCATCGAGGACGAACGCGCCGCCCTGGCCATCCTGATCTCCGAGTATGCGGCCGACCGCATGGACGTCGAAGTTCCGCGCCAGCTGCTGCGCGGGCTCTGCGCACGCGGGGGCGACCGGTGGCTGCGCGCGCAACGCTTCATGGACCCCTTCCCTGTAGCCTGGCTGGACCCGGCGGCGAATAGCCTCCCGTGGCCCGCCCGGCACCCGGCCGAGAGGCCCTGAGCATGCAGGTCACCGATCTTCCCGCCCTCAACGCGATGATCAACGGCACCGTGGCCGTCCTGCTGGTGCTGGCCCGCCAGGCCATCAAGGCCGAGGACGTGCCCCGTCACCGCACCCTGATGCTCACCGCTACCGGGCTGAGCGTGCTCTTCCTGATCAGCTACCTGACCTACCACTACCAACACGGGAGCACGCCCTTCGGGCGGCAAGGGCCGCTCCGGGCGCTCTACTTCACGATCCTGATCTCGCACACGATCCTCGCGGCGACGCTCGTCCCGCTGGTGATCACCACGCTGACACTGGCCCTCAAGGGCCGTCGTGAGCGGCATCGCCGCCTGGCCAGGATCACCTGGCCGATCTGGATCTATGTCTCCACGACCGGTGTGATCATCTACTTGATGCTCTACCAGCTCTGAGCTATTACCGTTATGCGCGTGCGGGAAGCTCTCGGGCGACGCGGCCTGGTCCACGCCAGTCCCGTCACCGAGTTCCACAGCGCCTTGTCCGGCAACCCGACATCAGCCGCCGTGACCTGATCACGCTTCGAGGAGATTTCGATGACCTATACGGTGACCCAATATTGCGTGGATTGCCGCTACACCGACTGTGCCGAGGTTTGCCCGGTCGAAGCCTTCCACATCGGCCCGCGCATGCTCTACATCAACCCGGAGACCTGCATCGACTGCGATGCCTGTGTGCCGGCCTGCCCGGTGGCAGCCATCTTCCCCGAGGACGAGGTCCCGGAGAAGTGGGAGCACTATACGCAGATCAATGCCGACGAGTGCGAGAACTACGACACCATCGCCGAGAAAATCGACCAGCTCGATACGGCCAAGCCGCTCGACGAACTCGAGTCGCTCGAGGCCGACGGCAAGCTGCCGACCTACCCCTAGGCTAGGCCGCAGTTTGCACTCAGGATGTGTCTGGAGGGGCCTCTCGAGCTGATTGGCCCCTCCCGCTTGCCCTCCTGCTTGCCCCTTGTACGCCGCACCGGTACCTAGTACGCCTGCATCCCGCCCGGGGATGCTCCCCACAGGCCCGGATCCAGAACGCCCTATGTCTGAACTGCTGCGACAAATCGTCGACGTGGTCTCCTTGACCAAGCCCCGCCTGAGTTCGCTCGTGATCTTCACGACCGCAATCGGGATCCTCGTGGCGCCGGGCACGATGCCCTTCGGCGATGCGCTCTGGGGCGTCCTGCTCAGCACCTTGATCGTGGCCAGCGGCACCGTGCTGAACATGTACATCGAGCGCGACGTCGATGCGCTGATGACGCGCACTGCGTCCAGGCCCCTGCCGGATGGGCGCCTGAAACCGGCCGTGGCGCTGTGGTTCGGTATCGCGCTGCTGGTCATCGCCGTACCGCTGATGGTGCTGAAGGTCAACCTGCTCACACTCGGCCTCGGTCTGATGGCCTGGACGGTCTACCTGTTCTGGTACACGCCGCTGAAGCGGCGCAGCGTCGGCGCGGTCTACGTAGGCGCCATCCCCGGCGCCACGCCGGTGGTCATGGGCTGGACCGCGGCGACTGGTACGATTGATCCGGTAGCGGTGGCGCTGTTTGGCATCCTGTTCATGTGGCAGATCCCGCACTTCATCGCGATCAGCATGTTCCGGCGCGAGGAATACGAGCGGGCCGGACTGAAGGTGCTGCCCGTCGAGTACGGCGACCAGGTCAGCCTGTGGCACATGGTCGGCACCTCGCTGGGCCTGGTGGCGGCCACCCTGGCCCCTGTCTGGTTCGACGTCGGTGGACCGCTGTACATGGTCACGGCCAGCCTGCTGGCTGTGGTCGCACTGACCGGCGCGCTGTGGGGCATTCCCGCGCGTGCAGGATCACGCTGGGCGCGTGGGTACTTCTTCGGGACGCTGGTCTACCTGCCGCTTCTACTCGGCGTCCTGGCACTGGACGTGCTCTGAGCCGCGGCTGCCTCAGGCCCTGGCATCCAGCTCCGCCCATCTCTCATAGAGCCGCTCGACTTCAGCCTGCGCCTCATTCAGTTCTGCATAGATGCTGTGCAGCTGCGCACCAGCTGATTCCGTGCCTGCCCGCTCCTGCAGGCTCTCGACACGGGCTTCGGCGGTGAGCACAGCCTCTTCCATCGCGTCGAGTTCGCGTTTCTCGTTGTAGGAGAGCTTTGCCTGCGCACGCGCGGGGCGCTCGTCATGTTTGCCGGGAGTGCGCTCGCCAGCATCGGCCTGCGATCCCGCCGGCTTCCGACTCTTACCGCTGCGCGACTTCGATGCTGAGCCCTTTTCCGTTGCACCCGCAGCGCCGTCCTGCCTGCTCGCCTCCCACTGCGCGAGGTCAGCCAGCTCGCGTGTGACACCATTGCCCTTGCCATCGCCATCAAGAGCCAGCAGCGAGGTGCAGACGCGGTCCATGAGGAATCGATCATGGGTGACCAGGACCACTGCCCCCTCGAACTCGAGCAGTCGCTGTTCGAGTGCTTCCAGCGTGGGGATGTCCAGATCGTTGGTCGGCTCGTCGAGCAGGAGAACGTCGGCCGGCGTACGCATCAGACGGGCGATGAGCAGTCGCGCACGTTCGCCGCCGGAGAGCGTCCGTACGGGCTGGTCAAGCTGTTCGTCACGAAAGAGCAGCTGACGGGCCCAGCTCTTCACGTGTATCTGGCGCGACCCGACGACCACCGTGTCGCCTTCAGGTGAGAGTGCCTTGCGTACCGTGTCCGCGGCGTCGATCTGCTCTCGCGCCTGATCGAAGTACACCACGCGCAGGTCAGGCGCACGGCGGATCTCGCCTGCGTCGGGCTGGCGCTCGCCGAGCAATGTGCGCAGCAGCGTTGTCTTGCCGCTGCCATTCGCACCGACCAGACCGATGCGTCGGCCGGGCGACAACACCAGATCCAGATCACGAATACAGTCCTGCCCGCCGGGGCGGGCAGCCAGTCCTTCTGCGACGAGCAAACGCCGCGTCTTGCGTCCGGTCGCTGCGAAGCCGGCCTGCAGTTCCTGTTCACGGTTGAGGCGGCGCACGCGATCCAGTTCCGCGATGTTCTCGTGTGCCCGGGCCACGCGCGTTGCGTTCTTGCTCGTACGTGCCTTCGGGCCCTGACGCAGGTAACGGATCTCCTCGCCCAGTTGTGAGTTCAGGCTGGCCTCGCGCCCACGCAGATCACTGAAGGCCTGCTCGCGCTGTTGCAGGAAGTCACTGTAGCTGCCGCTGCAGGCAAAGAAGCCGCCCTCGTGACGCGGATCGATCTCTGCCATGCGCGTGCACACCGCCTCCAGGAACCGGCGGTCGTGACTGACCATGACCAGCGCCGAGCGCAATGAACAGAGCCTCTGCTCGAGCCACTGGATACCATCGAGATCGAGGTGGTTGGTCGGTTCGTCCAGGATCAACAGATCGGGCGCGGTGGCAATCTCCGCGATCAGGGCCAGACGTCGTGCCCAACCACCCGAGAGCGACGCAATCACCGCCTGCGGATCTTCCAGACCGGCCTGGCTGAGCGCACGCCGGGCCACTACCTGCGAATCCTGACCGGGCGGCACGCCGGGTTCGCACGCCAGACGATCGGTCACGAAGTCCAGCAGCGTGGACTCCGTGTCCAGGACTGGCTCCTGATCAAGCAGCGCCACGCGCAGATGCGAGCCGTGCGTACGGGATCCTTCGGCAGCCTTCTCGGCGCCGGCCAGGATTTTCAGCAGCGTGCTCTTGCCCGAGCCATTGGCCCCCACCAGTCCCAGCCGCTGGCCCGCGGAAAGCGTGAGATCGATGCCGGAGAAGAGGACGCGAGGCCCGGCGAATTGCCCGACCCCGCGCAACTGAAGTACTTCTGCCACGGGTGCCTATTTCTTTTTTGCCTGATCGGCAACGGCCTGGGCCCGGGCCGCGATCTCCTCGGCATCGCCGAGGTAGCGGTGACTGAGCGGGCGCAGTTCGTCGTCAAGCTCGTAAACCAGTGGTACGCCGGTAGGGATGTTCAGGCTGACGATCTGTTCGTCACTGATCTCATCGAGGAACTTGACCAGCGCGCGCAGCGAGTTGCCGTGTGCCACGATCAGGGCGCGCTCACCCTTGCGGATGGCTGGCGCGATCGTGTCCTGCCAGAGGGGAAGAAATCGGTCGACCGTGTCCTTGAGACATTCACTGCACGGCAGGTCGGCGGCATCGAGGCTGGCGTAGCGCGAATCGTGACGCGGGTGACGTTCGTCGTCAGCGTCCAGCGCGGGTGGCGGCGTGTCATAGCTGCGCCGCCAGAGCTGGACCTGGTCGGCCCCGTGCTTTTCAGCCATCTCGGCCTTGTTCAAACCCTGCAAGGCACCGTAGTGCCGTTCGTTCAGGCGCCAGTGCCGCTGCACCGGCAGGTACACGCGGTCCATTTCTTCGAGCGCAATCCAGAGCGTCTTGATGGCCCGCGTGAGAACCGAGGTGTAGATCTGGTCGAACTCGAAACCCTCGTCGCGGATCAGGCGCCCGGCCTCGCGCGCTTCGGCCTCACCCTGTTCGGTGAGGCCGACATCGGTCCACCCGGTGAAACGGTTCGCAAGATTCCAGGTGCTCTGGCCGTGGCGCAGCAGAACGAGCTGATGCATGAACAACTAACCTCAGCTGGCAACTCGCGGCGGCAGTCCCACCGCCTCGATGAAGTTCTCGACATCCACACACTCGGCGCACTCGCCCTCGGCCTTCTCGATCGTGTCGAGGCTGTCCTTGAGCGGGATCACACCCCACACCGGCACGCCACACATCGACTCGATCATGTCGCGGTTGGTCTGTGCGGTGGGATCGTCCACGGCCGAATCAAACATGTTCATGATCACGCCCATGACATCCAGGCCGGACTGGCGCGCGTAGTTCACCGTAAGGTAGGTGAGGTTGAGCGTGCCCATGTGTGCGCGGGTCACCACGATGACCTTCATGCCGCAGTCACGCGCCAGGTTGGCCAGATCGATGCCGTCATCGAGCGGCACGGCCAGGCCGCCCACGCCCTCGACCAGCACGATGTCGTGGCGGGCGCGCAGGCGATCCAGAGAGGACTTGATGCGCTCGAGTTCAATCGGTTCGGCGCGCCGGTCGGCCGCAACCTGCGGCGCGACAAGGTCCTCGAAGATGTAGGGGACGACGTCTTCGATCGGGTCATCCGATCCTGCCGCACGCACCAGGGCCGCCGCATCGAGCGGCCATTCGCCATCGGTGGCGCTGGACCAGCCAATCTCGATTGGCTTCATCACACCGACCGAGTATCCCCGCTGGCGCAGGGCCCGGGCTAGCCCGGTGGCAACGTAGGTCTTGCCGACAAAGAGATCCGTGCTGGTGATCAGAACGGCAACAGCGGGCTTCTTCCCGGACATGAAGAACTCCTTGGTGTGGCGCGAGGGGATCGTCACGGCGCGCGCGCTCAACGGTTGTCGCGGGTGCGCGTCGGGCTACGCCCACCGTTCGATCAACCCGCACAACGTTAAACAGGTTCGCGCTTTTCGGCAGCCCCGGCGCGGCCAACCGAACCGTCTTGCGGCGCTCTGCCAGCCTGACTAGCCTGCCCTTTCACCTGTTCGGCCCCCATCGCAACGAGATCCCCAGGAGGATTCAAGAATGAGTCTGGTTGGTAACCCCGCCCCCGAATTCAAGCTGCAGGCCTTCCACAACGGCGAAATCAAGGAAGTCAGCCTTGCCGACTACAAGGGCAAGTGGGTCTACCTGCTCTTCTACCCGCTGGACTTCACCTTCGTCTGCCCGACGGAAGTCCTGAAGTTTGGCGAAATGGCCGGCGAATTCCGCGCCCGCAACTGCGAACTGCTCGGCATCAGTGTTGATTCCCAGTTCGTGCACAAAGCCTGGGTCGAGGCTCCCTTCGAGCAGGGTGGCCTTGGCGGCAGCCTGGACTACGCCCTCGTTGCGGACATCAACAAGCAGACCGCCCGCGACTACGACGTGCTGCTGGAAGCCAGCGGCGTCGCCCTGCGCGGCCTCTTCCTGATCAACCCCGAGGGCGTAGTGGTCCATAACGTGACCAACTTCCTGCCCGTCGGCCGCTCCGCGAAGGAGGCCCTGCGCACGCTCAAGGCCTTCCAGTTCGTGGCCGAGAATGACGGCCAGGTCTGCCCCGCCGACTGGGAAGAGGGCGACGACACGATGGGCGCCAGCAGTGACGGGATGCAGAAGTTCCTCGTGGCCCAGCACGGCTGAGCCACCGCTGTCGCCGCGATCAGCATGATCGGATCGGGTAGGGCGGGGCCTCACGGCCCCGCTCTCCCACACCACCGGGCATACGGTTCACGTACCACGGCGGTTCATGAGACACTTTGGAGCTGACGTAGCTGATCAAGCAGATTCACGAGTCC
>Ga0164313_10001400_pt1 | contig 21302 bp, 7 predicted proteins | sample GuaBasSedimGuay4_FD_113735 | JGI IMG/M metagenome (GOLD analysis project Ga0164313, IMG submission 113735) | Subseafloor sediment microbial communities from Guaymas Basin, Gulf of California, Mexico - Guay4, Core 4569-4, 0-3 cm | ecosystem: Environmental > Aquatic > Marine > Hydrothermal vents >... | reverse complement strand
GGAGATGTCCATCCAAAAGTGACCCACTTGATCAGCCAAAGTTGACCCACCCCGAGCGGTGGGTTCCTCCCGTGATCAGGGCCTGGACCGAGCGGGAGGTGTCCCCGAGCCAGGTGGTTGGTGTGTTGCTGTTGCAGGGCCGCCAGGCCCTGCCTGGGCCCCCCATGGGGGGCCGCGCCGCCGTCGCTGTTTGACCGTGTCCGGCGGCGGCGCAGCTCATGCTCAGTTCTCCTTCATCCCGGCCTGCTTGCCGCCTGCGCGCCGCGCCGACTTGAGCCGGTAGCTGGGCCCGTTCATCTCCAGGATGTGGGCCCGATGGGTCAGCCGGTCGAGCAGCGCCACGGTCAGTCGTTCGCTGCCGAAGATGCTGCCCCACTCTTCGAAAGCCAGGTTGCTGTTGAGGATGATGCTCTGTCGCTCGTGACGCTCGCTGAGCGCTTGAAAGAGCAGGTCCGCGCCGTGCTCACCGATGGCCAGGTAGCCCAGCTCGTCGATGATGGCCAGATCGAGACTGGCGAAGCGTTTCAGGAAGCGATGCAGGGTGTGCTTCTCCTGAGCCGCTTCGAGCTCAGAGACCAGCTCCGCCGCGGTGAAGAAGCGCACCCGCTTGCCCATGCGACACGCGGCCACACCGAGCGCCGTGCAGACATGGCTCTTGCCGGTCCCGCTGCCCCCGAGCGCCAGGATGTTCGTGGCCGTGTTCATGTAGTCGCCCTGCGCCAGGTCATTGAGCCGCTGGATGCTGATGCCCTTCGGCAGCTCCTTGACCTCCAGCTCGTCCAGCGTCTTGATCTGCCGGAAACGGGCCTCCTTCATGCGCCGCTGCACGCGCCGCGAGCGACGCTCGCTCACCTCCTCTTCGAGCAGGCTGTGCAGGTAGCTGCCGAAGTCGCCGCCGGCCGAAAGCACCTCCTTGGCGATCTTCTCGTGCATCCTGCGCATCGACGGCAGCTTCAGCTCCGCCAGCAGCAGCTCGATGCGCGCCTTCATGGCCAGGTCAGACACGCGGCACCTCGCCTTCGGCGGCCGTGCCACGGCCCAGCGAGCCGTAGGCCGAGGCGCTGCCCTGCTCGATGGACGGCCCCTCGAAGACCACGGGGCCGGGAGGCGGCCGACTCTCAGCTCGCCGCTTTCTCAGCTGGTAGCGCACGGTCTCGCGCGAGACACGGGGGTGCGTCAGCGCGGTCTCGACCGCCACTTGCACCGTGGCCGTGCCGTGCTCTTCGCAGAGCATGAGGACATCGACAAAAGCCCTGCTGCCGTCGACCTCTCCCTCAAGTGTCCGCAGCCGACGCAGCAGCTCAGACCAGCAGGGAGCCTGCTCAGAGAGCCATGCCCGCACGGGAATCGCCAGATCGAGACCCCGGGGCTTGCGCTCCAGCAGCGGCAGATAATGGCTCAGCTCCAGCTGCATCTGGCGCCGACCGTGGCAGCGCTCATGGCTCACCGTCTCCCGGTCAGGACCGAGGATCCGTACCCGCTCGGCGTCCATTTTCAGCAGCACCTGATGGCCCACCCAGGCCACCGGCACCGAGTAGGAGTTCGTGCCCGAGCAGACCCACGCGTGCTTGGTGACCTTCGTCTCCCGCGCGCGACTGGCGTCGAAACGACCCGGCGGCAAGGGCATCAGCTCGGCGACCTCGTGCTCCCACAGCTCGCCGATGGTCTGCTCGCGATGCACCGCACAGCGTCCCAGCTCGCGCTCCATGAAGGCGTCGCACAAGAGCTGCAGCGCAGCCCGACCCGTCACGACCGGGATCGGAGAGAGGATCTCGTGACGGCTGTACTTCACCGCCCCCTCCACGCCACCCTTCTCCCAGCCCGCGCCCGGCGCACAGAAGACCGCCTCGAAGCCGTAATGCGCGACGAAGACCTCAAAGCCCCGCTGCTGCACACGGTCCCGACCTTTGAGCACCTTGCGCACTGCGGGCGTGAGATTGTCAAACCACAGCCGACGGAAGACCCCACCAAAGTGCTCAATGGCCTGCGTCAGCCCTTCGAGCAGCGCCTCGCGCGTCTGATTCGGCGCGGCGTACACGAAGGTGCGGCCCGAGAAACAGGCCCGCACCAGCAGGATGAAGACCTTGCTCTGCACCCCGGATTCGTCCTGCACGACACCCTCGAAGAAGTCGACCTGCCCGTCATGACCCGGGTCATACGCCAGCGGCAAGTAGGCGTGGGCCAAGGCGTCGCGCAGGCTGAGTTTGATCTCGGCCACGAGGCGACGCACCGTCACAGCGCTCACCGTGAGACCCTGCCGCTCCAGCAGCCGGTGGTGTCAAGGACCGGGCAAACAAGGCCACCTCAGTTCACCCAAGCAGGGCCACCTCGTCCCGCCTGGAAAAGTGGGCTGACCGTCTGGAAAAGCGTGCTGCTTCCGGCTGGAAGAAACGCCGGATCCGGGTTGGAAAAACGCCACGTCCAGTTCAGGCAAGCAAGGCCACCCGGGCGATCACGTCAGACCTTCGACTGGTCGGTCGGCGGGTTCCTGAAGCTCTTGCCCTCGATGACGACGGTGTGGGCGTGATGCAGCAGCCGGTCCATGGCCGCCGACGCCATGAGGTCGTCGAGAAAGAGCGGGTACCACTCCTCCAAGGCGCGGTTGCTGGTGAGGATGATGGCTCCGCGCTCGTAGCGCTGCCGGATGATCTCGTACAGATCGATCGGCTCGTCGCCTTCCAAGGGCCGTAGGCCGAGGTCGTCGACGACGAGCAGGTCCGGTGCGGTGAAGCGCAGCAGGCGCTTGTCGTAGCTCTGGTCGGCGCGGGCCGCGCGGAGCTGGCCGAGCATCCGATGGGCGGATGTGTAGAGCACCGAGCGACCGGCCCGGCAAGCCCGCTCGCCGAGTGCCTGGGCCAGGTGCGACTTGCCGACTCCGGTCGGGCCGATCAGCAGGACATTTTCGGCGGAGGCCACGAAGTGGCAGGTCGCCAGGTCGATCAGCTTGGCCTTCGGGATCTGCGGATTGAAGGACCACTCGAAGTCATCGAGGCGCTTGGTGGTCTCGAAGCTGGCACGACGCAGGCGCATTTCGAGCTGCTGGCCAACCGCAACCAAGCCTTCAGGGCCACACTAAGCCGGCCCCGAGCGTTGGTCGAGCGCCACCGGGAACTGGTCGCCCATCGAGGCCGTCGTGCCCAATCCCGAACGACGGGCCGCAGAACTGGCGCAGGCCGCACAATCCATATCAAGGCGACAACTATTTTGACACTCACCGCCCACGTTTCGTGCATAATGTGGGATCGAACCAGCCACGAAGTCGGTGGGCCAAGACCCGGTATCCACTGAACCGGGGCCTGCCCGGAGACCCATGATGGCGAATCCAATCGATGGCCTGATCGAGCCTCTCATGGGAGAGGACCGGGGCAGATCGGCGGCCGCTCCGTGAGCCGGGCATTCATATTATGATAGACTTGCATCTGCACATTGCATGCACAAGACGGGGACTTCGTCCCTCCAGGGGCGCTTGAGTTCCTCGGCGAGCGAGTTGCTGGATCAGACATCGTTCTGCCCTGCTGCAGGTCGCCCCCCCGAGTTGCCCGACGTTCATCGTCTCTTGGCGTGGTCCGTACCCCCCCCATTGCAGTTGCGTCACAGGCCTGTCGATGACAGTTGTTGGACGGATGTCCTGGGCGAAGTCCGAGCACTCAGGCCCCGGACTGTTCTCATCAGCAGCGAGGATTTCTGCTGGATAGATCGTGAAGCGATCGAGCGAGTCCGTGCCAAGACGAAGGACTTCCGTGTCAGGATCCTTGCGTACCTGTGCAATCAGCTCGGATTCATACAGTCGTACTACAAGCAGGAGGTCAAGACTGGAAGGACTGGGCTCCCGTTCACGCGGTTCTTGCGCGAGCACGTCGAACGATGCAACTACCCCGCTCTCCTCCAGAAGTGGGCTAACTGCTTCGGTCGCGATAACATGCATGTTCGGCCATGCGCCAAGCAGAAGAATGAGCCCGGAATCATCGAGGACGTGATGCCGATCATGGGCGTCAATACAGACACATGCCTGGGGCAGGAGCGCACCCCGGATATCAACATCTCGCCCGGCGACGACGTCATCGAAGTGATCAGACTCCTGAGCAAGGGCCGCGTCCTCGCCGCTCACGTAGAAAAGAGGACGGGGCTGCGTGGTCTCGCGTCTGCATTCGCGAGGTTGAGGTGGCCCCTCGTCTGGTCTGTCTATTCCAACGGGAGACTTGGGAGACTGCTGCTGCCCGCCGCGGGAGCGGTCATGAGCGAGCGGTTGCCCTCCACCAAGGATGCCGATTGGCTGCGAGACCAGACCAAGGAATGGAACGATCTGCTGTTCAACTCATACTTGGATCCACGTGACCGTGCGTATCTTGATTCCTGATTATGCGTCGGGTCGTGGGGACGCAGGCCTAGTCTTCTCGCCCAGCTATTCAAGGGGACTTGGGAAGCACGGGATTCACGAGCTGCACTCCCCGCATCGTGCGCGAAGATCGCGCGTTGCCACACCGCCGAGAAGAGACTGAAGGTGAGCACGGCAAGCGACTTGATACATCACGCAGAGTCGACACCCGGGAAACCGGCGCTGATCGTCGACGGAGCGGAGATCTCCTATCGCAGCCTGCTGGCAAGGTCTGCTGCCATCGCGCGACACCTGCGAGAAGACAGGGTGGCTCGCGGCGCACGAGTCCTCTACTGCACGCCTGACAAGCTGACCTTCGCCGCAGCGTTTCTTGGCATTACCGGATCGGGCCGGGTCGCGGTTCCCCTACCAGATGGTGCCTCCTCGGGCACCGTCCAGGAGTTGGCCGTTCGCTCCGAGGCGACAGTCGTGCTCATGAGTGACGAACGGGACCCGCCGTCCGGGGTTCCGGTGCTGTCCATCTCGGATCTCGCTGAGGAGCCGGCTCCCTTCGAGCAACTGCTGGGCGAGCTTTCGGACAGCCCGCCTGCCGACGACGAAGCAGCCCTGCTCCTATTCACCTCGGGCACGACATCGAGGAAGAAGGGCGTATTGCTGAGCCAGGGAAACCTGATTTCGGCGACGCGCCACATCAACAAGGCGATGGGCATCGACGCAGACATCCGGGAATACGCCGCGATCCCCCTGCATCACTCCTTCGGCCTGGGGCGGCTGCGGTGCGTCTTGCGTGTCGGGGGGACGTTGGTCGTCAACAACGGCATGTTCGAAGCGGCCAAGCTGTTGCACGCAATCGGGCAGCTTCAGATCAATGCGCTTTCATCGGTGCCCGCGGGCATCGCCCTCTTGATGGGGACTCATGAGGCACATCTGGCTCGGATCGGGGGCGCGATCCGTGTCGTGGAGATCGGGAGCGCAGCCATGCCGGCCGCGCACAAGCAGAAGCTGCTCGAACTGCTGCCGAACGCGAGGCTGTTCATGCACTACGGCCTGACCGAGGCGTCCCGAAGCACGATCATGGAATTGCGAGCCGATCGTGCTCACTGGGACACCGTGGGCACGCCGGCCCCCGGCGTCACGGTCAGCGTCATCGACGAGCACGACAAGAAGTTAGGCCCCAACCAGGAAGGCGAAATCGTCGTCCGGGGGGGGCACGTCATGCAGGGGTATTTCCGCGACCCGGAACTCAGTCGCAGTGCCTTCTGCACGTACGGGTTCCGCACCGGGGACCTCGGCTTCTTGGACGACAGCGGCCGTCTCCACCTGCGAGGCCGCAAGGGGGAGATGATCAACTATGGCGGCATTAAGATCTCGCCGCTCGAAGTCGAGGCGAAGCTGCACTCTGTGCTGCCCGGTCTCGAGTTCGCCCTCCTGGGCGTTGGCGATCCGGCAGGCGTGGCGGGGGAAATCCCGGTGCTGGCCTACGTAGCGAGTGAGGAGCCCCCCACGCGCGAGTGGCTCCTTGAGCGATGCGCTGACGTGCTGGACAGGCACGAGTTGCCCCGGGCAATCGTACGAGTTGACGAGATCCCCACAACCCAGAATGGGAAGGTGATGCGCCATGCCTTGGCGAAGAGCATCGAGCCAGCCCTGGGGCAGGAACTCTCGACGTTGTGGCAGAGGTTCCTGGGAGTGGAGGGCGTCGGCGCCCTCGACTCGTTCTTTGCCCTGGGTGGAGACTCTCTGCAAGCCGCGATGCTCGTGAACGAACTCCAGGCACGACTTGGCGTTGACGTGCCCATGGACGCGATCTTCGAGGCTCCGACGATGGCTGACCTCGCTGACTATCTCAAGAAGCACTTCGGCGCCGCAGCTCTCGCCCAGGGGGAGCTCTCAGCCGAGGCTGCGGAGCTGCACGTCGGGCGCAGCCGTGCAGCCGGCTCCGAGGACCGGAAGATCCCGCTGCTCGCGGACCATACAGCGGCGCTGCTTTCCCTCGCACAACAACGTCTGTGGTTCGTCGAGCAACTCACGCCCGGAACTTCGGCTTACCACCTTCCCGAGGCGCTGTTCATCGATGGGGAGCTGGACGTCGGAGCGCTTCAGCGCAGCTTCATCGAACTCGTTCGGCGTCACGAGTCGCTTCGCACCACCTTCGGCGTGGTCGAGGGTCAACCGGTGCAGATCGTCGATTCCTCCGCTGAACTCGAGTTTCGACATGAGCAGATCGAGGGCCGACGTGATCCGGACATGACGGCTCAAGAGATCCTGCACGCCGAACTCAAGCTCCCGCTGCACCTGGAGCATGGTCCGTTGTTCAGGGTCCGACTCTTCGAGTTAGAAAAAGACCATTACGTCCTGCTGTACAACATGCACCACATCATCTCTGACGGATGGTCAAAGAGGCTCCTGTGGGAGGAGCTCAGCGCGTTGTACGGGGCCTTCGTCGCCGGACGCCCCTCGCCCCTGACCGACTTACCGATCCAGTATGCAGACTTCGCGGCATGGCAACGCCATCGCTTGCAGGGCGATCGATTGGAGTCGCAGCTCACATACTGGAGAACGCAGCTGGCCGGCATGGAGCCGCTGCAATTGCGTACGGACCATCCGCGGCCGGCCACACAGAGCTTCCGCGGAGCCGTCGAGTCATTGATCCTCCCGGAGCACACGACGCGAGCGATTCGTGCGGCATGCAGCGAGCAGCACGTGACGGTCTTCATGTTGCTGCTCTCCGCCTTCAACGCCCTCCTTCATCGATACACGCGCCAAGCAGACATCGTGGTCGGCTCGCCGGTCGTTGGGCGGGGCCGCAAGGAGGTGGAGGGGCTGATCGGGTTCTTCGTGAACATGCTCCTGCTTCGAACCGACCTTTCCGGCGACCCGAGCGGTCGCCAACTGATCTCGCGCGTGCGGGCCATGGTGGTCGGCTCGATTCGGTATCAGGAGGTGCCGTTCGAACGGCTCGTCGAGGAATTCGACCCGGAGCGGGATCAGTCCCGCAACCCGATGTTCCAGGTGACGTTCCAGCACCGCAGGCAGAGGAAGGGCGAAATGAAGTTGGGGGATGCCCGGGCCAAGCCGGTTGCCGTCACCCTCCCGACGACGCGATTCGATCTGGAGGCACGCGCGATCGAAGGCCCGGACACAATGACGATCGAGTTCACCTACAGCACGGACCTCTTCGATCGAGACACGATCCAACAGATGCTGGCCCACTTCGGGATCATGATCGAAGGCATGTTGGCTGGGCTCGACACACCCGTTTCGCAACTGCCACTGATGCGGCCGGATGAGCGTCTGCGGCTGATCGCGGAATCGCGCGACAACGCGGGCACGTATGCCCGCGAGCGCTGCATCCACGCTCTCTTCTCAGAGCAGGCTGCGGCGACTCCTGGGGCAGTCGCGATCGTCTTCGGCGCGCGTCAAGTGACGTTCGCCGAGCTGGACTACCGTGCCAACCAACTGGCCAACCATCTTCGATCACTGGCCATCGCGCATGAGACCTGTGTTGGCCTATTCGTCCATCGTTCAATCGAGATGGTTGTTGGGGTCCTGGGCATTCTCAAAGCCGGCGGCGCCTACGTGCCGCTGGATCCAACCTATCCAGAGCCGCGGCTTCGCTTCATGCTGGAGAATACGAACGCGCCGCTTGTCGTGACCCAAGCGAGCCTTGTCGACAAGTTGCCCGACTTCGGCGGCACCGTCGTGCGCATCGACACGGAGTGGCCAGCCATTGCGCAGTGCAGCAGGATCGCCCCGTCGAGCGATGCACGTGCGGACAGCCTCGCATACGTCATCTACACCTCCGGATCCACAGGCGATCCAAAGGGAGTATGTGTCGAGCACCGAAACGTGGTCCGCCTGGTGAACAACACAGACTTCATGTCGCTGGGACCCGACGTGGTCATGCTGCAGTTCGCGCCGATCTCCTTCGACGCTTCGACGCTGGAGCTGTGGGGCAGCATGCTCAATGGCGGAACACTTGTCGTCTTCCCGCCGCACGTCCCATCCCTCGAGGAACTCGCCAGCTTCATCGAAGACCACGGCGTCACCACGCTCTGGCTGACCGCCGCCCTCTTTCACGAGATGGTCGATGGCCCCTTCGAGCGACTCGCGGGCGTGCGGCAGCTGCTGGCCGGCGGCGAGGCCCTCTCGCCCCCCCATGTCCAGCGAGCGTTGGAGCTGATGGGCGAGCACCAGATACTCATCAACGGGTATGGCCCCACCGAAAACACGACCTTCACCTGTTGTCATCGCATGAGTCCCGGGACCCCCGTGGGACCCACTGTTCCCATTGGGCGACCCATCGCCCACACCACCGTCTACGTGCTCGACAGCAGCATGGGGCCGCTGCCCGCCGGCATCCCAGGCGAACTCTACACGGGCGGTGATGGCGTCGCGCGTGGCTACCTTCGCGATCCCGAGCTCACGGCACAGCGTTTCGTTCCCGATCCATTCTCGCGAGAATCCGGCGCACGGCTCTACCGCACAGGTGACTTGGCGCGACGTCGATCCGACGGCACGTTTGAGTTCCTGGGACGGCGCGACCATCAGGTCAAGCTGCGCGGCTTCCGGATCGAGCTGGGCGAAATCGAGACGGCGCTCATGCGCCACCCGTCCGTGCGAACAGCCGCTGTGCTGTGCCTCGGTGACACCAGCAGTGACAGGAAGCTGGTGGCCTACCTCGTCCTCGCGCGCGGCTCCGGAGCGAACGATTCTCCTCCGGCACTCCAGATCGAGGCGCTGCGGCAGCACCTCGCGGACGCCCTGCCGAGCTACATGCTCCCCTCCGCGTTTGCGCTCCTGGACGAGCTGCCCATGAGCCCGAACGGCAAGCTGGACCGGACCGCTCTGGCCGCGGTCGAGTGCCTCGGCGAGCAACGCGGCGAGACCTACGTCGCGCCCCGCACAGACACCGAGCAATGGGTGGCCGAGATCTGGGCCAAGCTGCTCGACACCGAGCGGGTCGGCGTTCACGATGACTTCTTCAAGCTCGGCGGCCATTCGCTGATGGCCATGCAGATGATCAGCCGCCTGCACGGTGAACTGGACGTGGAGATCCCCGTGCAGCAACTTTTTGCTGCACCCACGGTGGCCGGCCTAGCACAGGCCGTCGACGTCCTGCTCTGGGCGTCGACGGGCGGCGCGGGGGAGCCGCTGGACGCGGACCAGGACAACTTCGAGTTGTGAGCGCCACCCAGGACAAGCCCGACACCTGGAGTCAGGCGAAGCGGGGCGGCAGCACGACCTGAGCCCGCTACCCCCCAGCGGTGACGGGCAGCACGTAGCAAGATATGCTCCAGGATCACGCCGATCCAATCGGACGGCAATCGAGCATTGAGTGCTGATGGAGTCGCGCCATTAACGCCCTGCAGGTGCTGTCCCATGTCCGCCAACTCGGTGGACACGTCTCCGTTGTCGATGGCCGTTTGCAAGTCAACTGCCCCAAGGGCACCCTCACGCCCGGGCTGCGCGACGACTTGAGCCGCCACAAGGCGGAGATCCTGGAACTGCTCGGCTTATCCCGAGCGGGCGCACAGGTCCCCGCCCCTCGGGTCGTCCCACGCAACGAGGTGCTGCCGCTCTCGTTCGCCCAGCAGCGTCTCTGGTTCCTCCAGCAACTGATCCCGGACAACACGAGCTACAACGTCTCGTTCGCCTTCCGCATCCGGGGGGCGCTGGACCGAGCAGCCCTCGAGCGGGCCCTCGGCCTGCTGGTGGAGCGCCACGAGATCCTTCGCACCACTTTTCGGGACGGCAGCGAGGGGCCGGTGCAGGTCATCGCTCCCGCCACGCCGATCACGCTGCCGCTCGCCGAGCTGGAGCCCGGCTCTGGGGAGCCGCCGCTGCGTGCGGCCCGGAACGCCGCCTGGGCCGAGGCGCGACGCCCGTACGACCTCGCTCGCGAGCTGCCCCTGCGCGTCAGGCTCTGGCGGCTGAGTGACGACGATCACGTCCTGCTGGTGGTCATCCACCACATCTGCGTGGACGCCTGGTCGATGGGCATCTTCTGGAACGAGCTGGCCGCTCTCTACGATGCCTGCCGGCAGGGAACCGCGGCCGACCTGACCGAGTTGCCGATCCAGTACGCAGACTACGCGCATTGGCAGCACCAGTGGCTCCAGGGCGAGGCGCTCGAGCAGTTGCTCCAGTCGTGGTCAACGCAGCTGGCAGGCATGGAACCGCTCGACCTGCCGCTGGACCGCACCCGCCCAGCGCACCAGACGTTCAACGGGGCTGTCGAGCGCATCACCCTCGACGCGGCCCTGACCAGCTCCCTGGAACGCCTGGGCCAGCAGGCCGGGTGCTCCTTCTTCATGACCATGCTGGCGGGCTTCGTGGCGCTGCTCCAGCGCTACACCCGACAGGACGATATCGCCGTCGGCACGCCGGCGATTCATCGCGGGCGTGCCGAGTTCGAGGGCCTGCTCGGCTGCTTCCTCAACATGCTCGTGTTGCGCACGGATGTCTCGGGCGACCCGACCCTGCGAGAGCTGCTCAAGCGTGTGCAGACCACGACCTTGGACGGGCTGCGGCACCAGGGCCTCCCGTTCGAGCGCCTGGTCGAGGAGCTGGTCCCGGAGCGGGACCCGAGCCGCAATCCGCTCTTCCAGGTCTTCTTCACCGTCATCAATGAGCCCAACAGCGCGGTGCAGCTCCCGGGCCTCAGCAGCGAACGGCTCGACATGGAGTCGCAGCGCACCAACTTCGACCTGAGCGTCCAGCTGACCCGGGTCGACGACGGCGTGAAGGTCGCCTTCGCCTACAACACGGACCTGTTCGATGCGGAGACCGTGCGCGCCATGATCGGCGCGTACTCGGCGCTGCTCGAGCTGATGCTCCAGGCCCCCGACGCACCCATTGCGTCGCTGTCCCTGCTCAACGACGGCGAACGCGATCGGCTCTTGGCCGCCTCTGGAGAGCAGACCCGGGCGCACGCAGCGCACCGGATCGACGAGCTGTTCGCGCGGCAGGTCGAGCGGACGCCCTCGGCCATCGCCGTGGGTTTCGAAGGCGAGCAGCTCAGCTACCTCGAGCTCGACCAGCAGGCCCGACGCCTGGCGAGCGTGCTGCGGCAACGCGGCGTCGGACCCGGCGTGCTGGTCGGTCTCTGCGTGGAGCGCGGACCGGATCTGCTGGTGGGCACTCTGGGCATCCTGCAGGCAGGCGGGGCCTACGTCCCACTGGACCCGGCCCTGCCCATGGAGCGCCTGCAGTTCATGCTGGCTGACACGGCAGCTCCCGTGCTGGTCACACAGGCTCAGCTACAGGACGGGCTCCCCGAGCACGACGGCGCTGTCGTTCTGATCGACGCCCAGCCCGAAGCCGCCGTGACCACGCCCCCCGCCGCCCGCGACGCCGGCCCCGATGACCTGGCCTACGTGATCTTCACGTCGGGCTCGACCGGGCGACCCAAGGGCGTTCAGGTGCGGCATGCCGGCGTGGTCAACTTCCTGGAGTCCATGGCGCTCGAGCCGGGACTGGGCCCTGACGACGCGCTGCTCGCCGTCACGACGCTGTCGTTCGACATCGCGGCGCTCGAGCTGTTCCTGCCCCTCAGCGTGGGCGCACGCGTGGAGATCGCGAGCCGCGAGACCGCGTCCGACGGCGTGCTGTTGCAGCGCGCCCTGGTCGAGCGCGAGATCACGGTGATGCAGGCCACCCCGGCCACCTGGCAGACGCTCATTCACGCCGGCTGGGAGGGTGACGGCAAGCTCAAGATGCTGTGCGGAGGAGAGGAGCTGCCGCGTCCGCTGGCCGAGGCGCTGCTGTCTCGCGGCGGCGCCCTCTTCAATCTCTATGGGCCCACGGAGACCACGATCTGGTCGGCGGTCACGCGCGTGACGACCGCCGCTGCGGACGAGGCGGTCAGCATCGGTCACCCCATCGCCCAGACTCAGCTGCTCGTGCTGGACGAACAGCTGCGCCCGGTGCCTCAGGGTGTGCCGGGCGAGCTGCACATCAGCGGCGCGGGCCTGGCCCGCGGCTACCTGAACCAGCCCGAGCTGACGCAGCAGCGCTTCGTCCCGAGCCCCTGGCCGGAGCGCATCCCCGGACGCCTGTACAAGACGGGCGACCTCACGCGCATGGACGGGCGGGGGCGCTTGCGCTTCCTCGGCCGCCTGGACCACCAGGTCAAGCTGCGCGGCTACCGGATCGAGCTGGGGGAGATCGAGGCCGCCCTGTCCGATCACCCCGCCGTGCTGCAGGCCGCGGCGCTGGTACGGGAGGACGCTCCAGGGGACCGGCGCCTGGTGGCCTACGTGACGCCCAGCGGCGAGGCCGCTCCCACGAGCGCAGAGCTGCGCGACATGCTGCGGGCCCGCCTGCCGGAGTACATGCTGCCGAGCGCGTTCGTCGTGCAGGAAGCCCTGCCGCTGTCGCCCGCCGGCAAGATCGATCGCCGGCAGCTCGCTGCCCTGGACGCTCCGCAGATCGACGAGCGCAGCGACCGCACGGCCCCACGCGGCCCCACCGAAGAGGCCATCGCAGGGGCCTTCCGCCACTTGCTCGGCCGCACGGACCTGGGCGTTCATGACGACTTCTTCGAGCTGGGCGGGCACTCCTTGCTGGCCACCCAGCTCGTCTCGCGGCTTCGGCTCGTGCTCCAGGTGGAGCTGCCCCTCAGCGTCGTCTTCGACGCGCCCACGGTGGCGGGTCTGGCCAAGCATGTCGCCGAGCAGCGCAGCGGCCCCGGCCGGGCGACGTTGGCGCAGATCACTCCGGTCCCGCGCGATGGAGGCACGCTGCTCTCGTTTGCCCAACGACGGCTGTGGGTGCTGGATCAAGTGGGCACGGGCGCGGCCTACCACATGCAGATCGTGCTCGACCTGAGCGGCCCCTTGGATCTGTCGCTGCTTGAGTTGGCGCTGGCGGACATGATCGCTCGCCATGAGGTCTTGCGCACGCGCTACGAGGCCATCGATGGCGACCCGCGTCAGTTCGTGCAGGACCCCTTCCCCCTGCCGATGCCGTTGGTCGACCGGCGCGACGTCGCCCACGAGGCCCGGGATGCCGCCCTGCAAGAGCTGATCGCACGGGACGAGGGGCAACCCTTCGACCTCGCGCGCGGGTCGGTCCTGAGGACCTCGCTGGTCCAGTTCGACGCCGAGGAGCACACACTGATCGTCACGATTCATCACATCGTGGCGGACGGTTGGTCCATCGCTCTGATCTCGCGTGAAGTCGCCTCGCTCTACAGAGCGCGACTCACAGGTGACGCCCACGGGCTGCCCGAACTCCCGGTCCAGTTCGCCGACTACTCCGCGTGGCAGCGCAGCGGCATGACCGGCAAGACGCTGGAAGACCTGCTCGCCTATTGGACACAACGCCTGGCCGGCGATTTGCCCGTGCTGGCCCTGTCGACGGACCACCCCCGACCCGCGACTCAGACGTTCAGCGGCGCCTCCCAGCGCTTTGCCATAGACCCCGACATCGCCCAGGCGCTGGTGTCCTTGAGTCATGAGCAGGGCGTGACCATGGCGACCATGTGCCTGGCCGCGTTCCAGCTGCTGCTAGGGCGCTTCTGCCGGCAGGATGAGTTCTTGCTGGGCTCGCCCGTAGCCGGCCGCTCGCGGACGGAGATTGAGAGCCTGATCGGACTGTTCGTGAACAGCGTGGTGCTGCGCGCGGACTTGTCCGGCGACCCCCCGTTCAGCGACCTGCTGCAACGCGTCCACCGGACGGCGCTCGAAGCCTATGACCACCAGGACCTGCCCTTCGAGACGCTCGTCGACGAGCTGGCTCCGGAGCGGGATCCCAGCCGCTCGCCGCTGTTCCAGGTCGTCTTCGTGATGCAGTACGGCGCCCAGGCGCGCGTGGATGTGCCGGACCTGGACATCCGCCCAAGAGCCTTCGAGATCAGCTCCACGCGTCATGACTTGGAGCTGTATATCTTCGACCGCCCCAGCGGCCTGAGCGGGCGGCTGGTCTACAACACCGACCTGTTCGACGCCAGCACCATCGAGCGCATGGCCGGCCACTTGCAGACGCTGCTGGCGGGCATCGTGGCCAGCCCCGACGCGCACCTGAGCCAGCTGCCGCTGCTCACTCCGGACCAGCGCGAGCACCTGGGCGCAGACTGGAACTCCACCGAGGTCGAGGACCTCGACCAGGGCTGCATCCACGAGCGCGTGGCCGCCCGGGCGGCTGAGCAGCCCGACGCCGTGGCGCTCATCTTCGAGCAGCAGTCGGTCAGCTACCGCGAGTTGAACGAGCGCGCCAACCAGCTCGCCCACAGCTTGCGCGCCCAGGGCATCGGCACCGACGACCTGGTGGGCCTGTGCGCCGAGCGCAGCCCCGAGATGGTCATCGGCATGTTGGGCATCTTGAAGGCCGGGGCCGCGTATGTCCCCCTGGACCCGGCCTATCCGACGGACCGGATCGCCTTCATGTTGAAGGACTCCGCGGTGACCGTCCTGGTCACCCAGGAGCACCTGCTGAGCGACCTGCCCGAACACTCGGCCCGCGTGCTCTGCCTGGATCGGGATCGTGCCGAGCTTGAGCGCGAGCCCGCCACCAATCCCTCCTGGGAGTCGTCCCTGGATGACCTGGCCTACGCCATCTTCACGTCCGGGTCGACGGGCACGCCCAAGGCCGCGCTGCTCACGCACCGGGGGCTGTGCAACGTCTCCTCCGAGCAGCGGCGCTGCTTCGGCGTGGGCCCCGGCTGGCGCGTGCTGCAATTCTCGTCTCTGAGCTTCGACGCCGCCACCTTCGAAGTCGTCATGGCCCTGCCCAACGGCGCCAGCCTGTGCCTGGGCCAGCGCGGCGACCTGCTGCCAGGCCCCGACCTGATCGACTTCCTGCGCCGCAACCGGATCAACATCGTCACCCTGCCGCCCACTGCCCTGTCGGCCTGCCCGCCGACGGACCTGCCCGATCTGGCCGTGATCACGGTGGCGGGCGAGGCCTGCCCCGCGGAGCTCGTGGCCAGCTGGGCCCCCGGGCGGCGCTTCTTCAACCTGTACGGACCGACGGAGGCGACCATCTGGTCGTCCATCGCCGAGCTCCACGCGGGGGACAGCTCCCACATCGGGCGGCCCGTCGGCAACACCCAGATCCACCTGCTGGATGAGCAGCTCAACGTGCTGCCCATCGGGGTCCCGGGCGAGCTCCACATCGGCGGCCTGGGCCTGGCGCGCGCCTATCACAACCGCCCGGAGCTCAGCGCCGAACGCTTCATCCCCAACCCCTTCGTCCCCGGCGAACGCCTCTACAAGAGCGGCGACCTGGCCCGACGCCGCGCCGACGGCAGCATCGACTACCTGGGCCGCATCGATCATCAGGTCAAGCTGCGCGGCCATCGCATCGAGCTGGGAGAGATCGAAGCGGTGGTCGATCAGCACCCCGCCGTGCGCCAGAGCCTGGTGCTCGTGCGCGAAGACCTGCCCGGTGATCGCCGCCTGGTGGCCTACGTCGTGCACGCGGTCGACGACAGCTCCCCCGACGACGCCGACGCGGACGTGGACCGCGAGCGCGCCCAGGTCGAGCAGTGGCAGACCCTCTACGAGCAGTCGTACGGGGACGCCCCGGCCACCGATCCGGAGGACCGCACCTTCCAGATCGCGTCATGGGACAGCAGCTACAGCGGCGACGCCATCGACCCCGAGGAGATGCGCGAGTGGGTCGACAACACCGTGACCAGCGTGCTGGCCACCGGCCCCGAGCGCGTGCTCGAGATCGGCTGCGGCACGGGACTGATCCTGTTCCGGGTGGCCCCCAAGTGCAGCGAGTACCTGGGCATCGACTTCTCCCAGGCAGCGCTGGACTACGTGCAGGCCCAGCTGGCGGACGTCGGGCTCGAATCGAAGGTGCGCCTGGAGCAGCGCCGCGCCGATCAGCTCAGCGACATTCCCGCCGGCCACTTCGACACCATCGTCCTGAACTCGGTGGCGCAGTACTTCCCGAGCCCCGAGTACCTGCTGCGGGTGCTGGAGAACGCGGCGCGCCTGCTGCGCCCCGGCGGGCGGATCTTCGTGGGGGACGTGCGCAACCTGGCCCTGATCGAGGCCTTCCACACGGCCATCCAGCGCTACCGGGCGCCCGACGACCTGGACCCGGGCCTGTTGCAGCAGCGCATCGAGCAGAGCCTCAATCAGGAGCCGGAGCTGCTCATCGACCCGCAGTTCTTTCTGGCGGTCGTAGAGCAGCTGCCCCTGATCCAGAGCGTCTCGATCGAGCCCAAGCCCGGGCGCTATCTCAACGAGCTGAGCCGCTTCCGCTACGACGTGGTGCTGGAGTTGGCCGAGCTGCCTGCGTCGGCGGACGACGCAGAGCGCATCGACTGGAGCAACGCAGGGCTCAACCTGGCCCAGCTGGACCAGAAGCTCCGCGGCGACGGCCCGGACCAGCTGATCATCGAGGACGTGCCCAACACGCGCACGCAAGCCGACGCCCACGCCAGCGAGCTGCTCAAGGGCGACCAAGCACCGCAGTCTCTGGAGCAGCTGGCCCGGGCGCTGGCCGAGCTGGCCGCTGAGGACACGGCCGCCGACCCCCAGGACTTCCGCGACCTCTGCCGTGATCTGCCCTACGCCTGCTCCGTCAGCTGGGCCCGTGGTCGTGCCGACGGCCGCTTCGACGTGCACCTGCAGCGCCGCTCGCCGGGCACCTCGGCCCGCACCGCGACCCCTGCACCGCAGGGCCTGACCCGTCGGCAGTCCTGGTCCGAGTATGGCAACCAGCCCCTGCGCAACCGCTTGCTGGCGGAGCTCGTGCCGACCCTGCGTGAACATGTCGGACGCAAGCTGCCGGCCTTCATGGTGCCCTCGGCGTTCGTCGTGCTGGACGCCTTCCCGGTCACGCCCAACGGCAAGATCGACCGACGCGCGCTGCCCGTGCCTGACTCGCTGCACCTCGAGCTGGCCGAGGCCTACGAGGCTCCCCGCTCCCAGGCCGAGGAGGCCCTGGTGGAGGTCTGGAAGCAGACCCTCAACGTGGAGCGCGTCGGCGTGCACGACAACTTCTTCGAGCTCGGTGGCAACTCGATTCAGAGCATCCAGATCGTGGCCCAGGCCCGCAGGCTCGGCCTGCACTTCAAGGCCAAGGACCTGTTTGAGCACCAGACCGTGGCCGAGCTGGCCGCCATCTCCGAGAGCTCGGGGCAGGTGCAGGCCGAGCAGGGATTGATCACGGGGCCCATGCCCCTGACGCCCATTCAGCACTGGTTCTTCGAACTCGACCTGGCTGCTGCCCATCACTTCAACCAGTCCTTCGTGCTCGAGGCCCAGCGCACGCTCGACCCCGCGCTGCTGCAGGCCGCGCTGGGCGTGGTCATGCGGCACCACGACGGCCTGCGACTGCGCTTCAGCCGTGGCGACGAGGGCTGGCAGCAGGAGCTCGTGGCGCCACCCGAAGAGGTCCCGCTGGAGCTGCACGACCTGACCACGATCCCAGCGGAACAGCGCGTCGCCAGCATGCAGGACCACGCGGGGCGGCTGCAGGCCAGCCTCGACTTGACGGCGGGCCCGCTGCTCCGCGCCGCCCTGTTCCACGCGGACGGGGAGCAGCGCGACCACCTCTTCTTGGGCATCCACCACCTGGCCGTGGACGCCGTGTCCTGGCGCGTGCTGCTTGAGGACCTGGGCCTGGCGATCGAACAGCTGGAGCGAGGCGCCAAGGTCCACCTGCCTCCCAAGACCACCTCGATGCAGGCCTGGTCACAACGGCTGGTGCAGTATGCCCAGTCCGATGAACTGGCCCAGGCGGCGCGGTACTGGCTCGACCTGCCCTGGCATGCGGTCACGCCCGTGCCCGTGGACCGGTCCGGGCCGCCCGGTGGCGTGGGCTCGCTGGGGAGCGTCAGCATCGAGTTGACGCTCGACCAGACCCGCAGCCTGTTGCAGGACGTACCCCGGGCGCTGGGCGTCCAGATCCACGAGGCCTTGCTGTGGGCCCTGGCAGAGTGCGTGGCCCAGTGGACCGGTACACAGCATGCCCTGCTCGACGTGGAGGGGCATGGCCGTGAAGACGTCCTCGATGGCGTCGACACGTCTCGCACCGTCGGGTGGTTCACCAGCATCTCGCCGGTGCTGTTGGAGCTTCACCCCGGCCTCGACCTCAGCGCCGGCCTGGCAGCCGTCCAGGCGCAGCTGCGCGCCGTCCCCGAGCGCGGTTTTCCCTACGGTGCGGCCCGCTACCTGGCAGAGGATGCGGCCGTCTCGCAGGCCCTGCAACGCTTGCCGCGAGCGCAGATCGCGTTCAACTACCTGGGACAGGTGGACCAGACGGTGGGCGCAGAGTCGGCCTTCCGCAGGTCCGGTGTCTCCGCCGGCGACAGCCGCAGCCCCCGCAACGGCCGCGCGCACCTGCTGGAGGTCAACGGTGGCGTGGTCGCCGGCCAGCTGCGCATGACCTTCGTGTTCGACACACAGGTGCATGACCAGGCCACGATGGACGGGCTGGGCCAACGCTTTGCAGCCCGCCTGGTCGAACTGACCGAGGTGGGCATGCAGGCCCCCACGCGACAGCTGGAGTCCTCCGCCGCCGACTTCGGCTGGAGCGACGACGACATCGGCGACCTGCTGGACGAGCTCAAGTAGCACATCGCAGGTCGCGCATCGCAGGCGGCGCATCGCAGGTCGCGCATCGCGGGCCGCACATCGCAGGCCGCGTCGCGCCGCCGCTCCGGCCTGGCGTACGCCACTCAGGGCGCGATGATGTGCGTCTCGGAGCCCGGGGGCGCAAGCCGTCGCATGCGATGCCAGGCGCCGGTCTCGGGGGCGGCGGCCAACGTCAGCTCGAGCTCGTAGGTCCCGGTCTGCTCCAACGCCAGCTCGTCGATGCGCAGCGCCCCTCGCTTCAGCTGGGCGTCCAGGATCTGCGTCACGCTGCCGTCGGGGAGGCGCAGGGCCAAGCCCACCGGAGGCACAGTGCCTACGGGGAGCACGACGTGTCGCAGCCGGCTGCCCGAGACGGCGTCAAAACGCGACACCCGCCCCGGCGCTGGAGCCGTGAGCGTGGCCGGCAGGCGCAGCTGCGCGCCCAGGTGCGCACGCAGCGCCAAGCGGTAGGAGCCGCCACCAGCACGACCCATGACGCGCACGCGGTAGCGACCCGTCTCCGGCAGGCCGGTCTCGCGCAGGTGGCCCGACCTGACCCAGCGTCCGCTGCGCAGCGGCGACTTGATCTGGACCCCCGAGGGGGCGAACAGCGCCACTGCCGGAGGCGAGCTGTCCTGCAGACCCTTGGCCACCAGCGCGACGCGAGCTCCCGCAACCAACTCGACGCCGAACTCATGCACCTCGCCCGGCGCGAGCATGCCCAGCGCCACGTCGCGCGCGCCGACATCCTGGCTGACGTCGGGCTCGCGAGAGAGCCCGCTCAGCACCTGCGCGACATCCCGCAGCCTGACAAACGCCTTGGCGCTCCCCGCGCTCAGACCACTCTGCGGGAGCAGGTTCGCGAGCTCGTACGGGTCGTGCTTCAGGTCGTACAGCGCGAGCGTCTGATTGCCGTTCTGGAGCTTCCGGTGCAGCTTGTAGCGATCGCTGCCGACGGCCTGCACGCGCTGGTTGTACGGGGGCGGGCCGTTGGGCTTGAAGCTCTCGGTGTAGTGCCAACGCCGGGAGCCGCGTCGGGATGGATGTCTGAGCAACGGCGCCAGATCAAACGAGTCTTCGCCCCCCACAAGGGGCCTCCCGGCCGCCGCGAGCACGGTGGCGTACAGGTCCACCAAGCCCACGCGCGCCGCGCTGCGTCGCGCCTTGGCCACGCCCGGGCCCGCCACCACGAGCGGCACGCGCACCCCCCCCTCAAAGAGCGTGCCCTTCCCGTGTTCTGCGGGCAGCGGCGGGATGATCCCGGACGCCATGGTGCCGTTGTCACCGGCCACGATGACCAGCGTGTGCTCCAGCAGCTCGGGCCCCAGGCCGTCCAGCAAGCGCCCCAGCTCGGTGTCGGCCGCCTCGAGCATGGCGCGGATGACCTGATGGGCAGGCGGGTCCAGGCCCAGCTCATAGGAGTGCAGGTGCGCGGGGGGCACGTGCAGCGGCAGGTGGGGCGCGTTGAAGGCGACGTACAAGAACCACGGCCGTGGCTCGTCGGGGCCTTCGCTCTCGAAGGCCCCGATGAGCTCCAGCGCGTCGTCGACCGTCTCGGTCGTGGCGTACTCGGAGCTCTGCTGAGGCGTGCCGTCCACCAACTTCGTGTAGAACGAATAGGCGAAGGGATCGACGATGTTGAAGTTGCCGAACGAGCCTCGGTGATGCTCGAACCCCACCAGCAGCGGATGCGAGAAGCCGCTGGCGCCTTGCACCGAGAGGTGCCACTTGCCCACCGCCGCCGTGCGGTAGTGAGGCCTGAGCTGCTGCGGCAGGAGCGGCTGGTCGAGCGGGAGTTCCCACGGCGTCCCGCTGCCGGACAGGTGCTTGCCGACGCCGGTGCGGAAGGGCTGTCGCCCGCTCATGACCGTCGCACGCGAGGACGAGCAGTAGGGCGTGGACCAGGCGTTCGTGAACAGCACGCCCTGCTCCGCCAGCGAATCCAGCACCGGCGTGCGCCCGGGCTGCGGGTGCTCCCCGTAGGCGGCCACCAGATCCACACCCACGTCATCGAGCAACACGAGCAGGACGTTGGGCGGCGTCTCGCCGGCATGGACGGCGGGCAACAGCGCAGCCATGACCCCCCAGGTCGCACCCCGGAGGCCCGACTTGAACCACGCGAGCATTTGAGAAACCGGCTCCTGGCCGCTGGCGCGCATGCGCATCCTCCAGCGCCGCTCACCCGTGCCCAGTGCGCGACAGGCTCAAGCATAGTCGATTCTGAGCGCGCGGCCGGGCGCGGCGGCGGAGAATCCAGCTCTCCTCAGCTCCAATGCACCTGAGTGGCCGTCATGCGGCGCGGATGACTCTGCCAGCGGCTGCTAGCCCGCATCTCTCACGACGGACATAGAAACAGGCTGCCCCGGTTGGCATAAACGGTGTATCGAGCAACGCTTACACGCCATCACGGAGGCAGCCTGTTGAGC
>Ga0164313_10001399_pt1 | contig 21312 bp, 15 predicted proteins | sample GuaBasSedimGuay4_FD_113735 | JGI IMG/M metagenome (GOLD analysis project Ga0164313, IMG submission 113735) | Subseafloor sediment microbial communities from Guaymas Basin, Gulf of California, Mexico - Guay4, Core 4569-4, 0-3 cm | ecosystem: Environmental > Aquatic > Marine > Hydrothermal vents... | reverse complement strand
GTCGCCGTATTTGTTACAGCAGGTGTTGGAGATGCCGCTGCCGATGTTGGGCTTGGTGTTGGTGTTGCACCAGCCGGTGTCACTGTCGGTGTCGCCGTATTTGTTACAGCAGGTGTTGGAGATATCGCAGACGTAGACGATGGTGTAATTGTGGCTGTTACTGCCGGTGTTGCAGTCTGTGAAATGGCCGGGGTGTTACTGACAGTAGGCGTAATCGTCGGTGTAACTGCCGGAGAAGCTGCTGGTGTATCACTAACTGTAGGTGTCACTGTCGGTGTTACCGTTACCGCAGGTCCCGATGTAACAATACCAGTCATTATTCTATTGGTTCCAGTTTTTGCAACGGCAACAAACAAATTAATAGCTGGTGAGTAAGTCATACCTCTCCATTCATTACCCGGTGTTGGTGGTACTTCTTCTGACCAGTTGAGACCGTCTTCGCTGATTATTGTAGTGTTACCCATTAATATAACGAACACTTCATTTGTTGAATCCCACTCTGCGGAAATAACTGAACCATTTCCAGTAAAGCTACCCAGACCAGCATCGCCCATAGTTCTCTCGGTCCAAGTTACACCATCTGGTGACGTGGCCATGTAATGAGTATTAATAAACGTTCCCATAGTTACCATCAATGATAGTGTTGGTGACCATGCTATTTTTTCATATTGTCCACTTGGGTTAGTTGAAGTTTCTACCCATGTTATAGCGTCAGAACTAGTCATAGCTCGAACGGCACCCCCACCACCACCATTTGCAACTATAGTTACAAATTTAGATAGCTCAGGGACCCATATCATTTGTCCCCAATTACGATTAGTTACTCCAATTGAGGATGATAATTGGGTTATTAGGTCGTTAGTATAGTATACAGCCCCTGAACCACCCGCAGCACCAGCGTATCTATTTAATGTTGGGGAGAATCCACCATCTAAATAATAATCTTGTGGTGAACTTATTGTCCAGTTAACACCATCTGCTGAACGAGCAGCAATGTCTGAGACACCCACTACGTAGAATTGCTGAACTGTACCACCAGCCCACACAATGGTTCGGCTGTTTGAACTGGCCAAGGTTTGAATCTGTGTTGTCCAGTTAATACCATCTGATGAAGTCCCTATTTCAGTGACACCAACAGCACAGAATATTGCCAAGTCAGGAGACCATGCAACGTCTAACCATTCTGCATTTTCATCATCGGTTTGCTCTGTCCATGCAATAGTAGCTGGTGTTGCGGGTGTTACTGAAGGTGTAACAGTAGGTGTTACTGTAGATGTCACAGTAGGTGTTATCGTGGGTGTTACACTAATAGTCGGCGTAATAGTTGCCGTAATAGACGGTGTTACTGTGATAGACGGTGTGACTGTAATTGTAGCTGTTACCGTCGGTGTTGGAGATGCCGCAACCGTTGTTGGGCTAGGTGTAACAGTTACCGTAATCGTAGGCGTAACAGTAGGAGTAACTGTTACTGCTGGTGTATTACTGATGGTTGGTGTTACTGTTGGTGTCAGTGTCACTGTTACTGCTGGTGTATCACTAATTGTTGGTGTTACCGTTGGTGTTATTCCACTCGTAGATGCAGGTGTTCCCGTGACCGTAGGTGTTACTGTTGCCGTTGGTGTAATGGTAGCCAATGCTGTAGCAGTAGGCGTAACTGTCACTGGGGCAGTTTGTGTCGGTGTTACTGAAGCTGTAACACTCGCAGTCACTGTAGGTGTCACCGTCGGTGTTACTGCTGGTGTATCACTGATAGTCGGGGTTACCGTCGGTGTAACGCCCGCTGTTGGTGTTGGAGACGAAGTTGTGGCAGGTGTTACTGCCGCTGTCAGTGTTGGTGTAACACTGATTGTTGGTGTCACCGTCGGTGTTACTGCTGGTGTTGCCGAATTCGTTGGCGTTACCGTTGGTGTAGCCGTTGTTGTCGGTGTGAGTGTACTCGTAGGCGTTGGCGTAGGTGTGAGTGTTAAGGTTGGGGCACCTTCTCGGCCCCATGAATCAGGGAAGGCACCAACTAAGACACTAGATGCTATACCGTTAAATCCAACACCACGTCTCTGGTATGTCCAAACTGTTGTACCGTCTTGGGTTATCTTTTTAACCGAACCATCATTTGAACATGTGTATATGTTTTCATTTACGTCAATGCTCACCCCAAGAATCTGCCGGGTGCCATGTGGGTTTATCTTCCACAGTAATTCCCCACGGTTATTAAGCTTAAACAATACGCCGTCATGTGATCCACCATAGACATTATCATTATTATCAACCGTTACATCGTTGATATTCACTCGCCCAAGGATGAAGCTCCACAATAAATCACCTTCAGCACTCAGCTTTTTAATTGAGTTATCACGCGATGCAGAATAAATGTTGTTGTTATAGTCTGTGGTCAGACTCAGTATACCAGATGTGTGGTCGTTATTAATCCATATTAGACCACCCACTGGTGACACTTTACGAATGGTGCCATCTTCTGCACCTAAGTATATGAAGCCGTTTGTATCAGTAGCTATACCACGGACAAACGATCCAACATTGTATACCCATTGTGATACCCCCGATGAATTAATTTTTCGCACTGTGCTGTCAAATGAACCAATTAATACATTTCCATCTTTATCAACCGCAACTGATACGATGTCATTACTTTCAGTAAAGGCCCATTGCTGGATACCCAATGAATTCAATTTACGAACTGTTCTATCTGAGCTTCCACTGTAAATGTTACCATTTGGGTCAACCGCAACAGCGGTTGTTACAAATTGAGACCCATGATCTCTATTTTCCCACATGACATCACCATTAGATGACAATTGACGCACAATAGAATCACTGGATACCAAATGAACAACAGGATCAACTACCGGAGCAGTAGGTGTACTGCTAGGCGTCAGAGATACCGTAGGTTGTGGTGTTCCAGTTAACGTTGGTGTCGGTGTTTCAGTTAACGTTGGTGTTGGCGTCATTTTATTATTCCATCAGCGGTTTTGTAGTATTTATGGAATGCGGAAAAACCCAGCGGAAAACCACAAAAAAAGGATAGCGTTGCTATCCTTTTTGACCTAATTATTTAATTTTTACGGTGGTGTGGTTGACGGAGTAATAGTCGGTGTGAGTTCCATGTTCGGTCAAGCCTCGATTATTTTAATCCTATTTGAAACTATTTATACGTTATTAACTATATAGTTCCAAATTTATTGATCTGCCTTGTCCTATACCTGTAGGATTATAAGTACCACCAATACCCTCAAGGGTGCCACCATTTACGTTCCAGTTTGTAGCCAGTGCATATGTTCTAATATCCCCATCCCCATAAACAAACAATTTATCACCTGTAGCAGATAATGCGATTGATTCCACTCTATCAGAAACAAATTGTAAAGATAAGAATTGAGTACTGACAACATCTGATATATCATATGCCACACTTAAATCAAACTGTTCAACCCTATTGGATGTATTTCCACAGATATAAATCTTAGTTCCGCTGTCACCTAATACCAACCCTGTACCTTGCCAGTTTCGACGTTGAGGCAATGAAACAAAAGGTATATTGACAGTTGATAGAGTCCAAGCAGTCCCTAACGTATGTTGGTGTATCTCATCATTTCCATTATTGTTGATAATATAGAGGATGGTTCCAGTAGGATCGAAGAATATCGCTTTCATATCCATATGGTCATCATCGTCAAATGTGAAGAAATCACCTGAATATACGGCACTTGTTATAAGCCAAGGAGTACTCATGGTGTATTTGTGTATTGTGTTGCTGTTATTATCCAATATGATTAAGATTGTGCCCGTTTCATCGGTGTGGATTCCACTTGCATCATTTATCTGCGATGATATATTGAAAGATATGTTGTCGGCAACAGCAGAAGACATGTCGTTTGGAGATGCCAGTGAGTGCTGACTAATGATTGAATTAGCCGGTCCATTATCTTCCAAGATGAACAACGTCTGTATAATTGAAGATGCGCTCGGTGTTACCGTAATCGTTGGGGTCACAGTCGGTGTTACACTGATAGTCGGAGTCACAGTAGATGTCGGTGTTGGTGTTATTCCCGCAGTAGCTGTGGGTGTTACCGTTGGTGTTACGCCCGGTGTACCACTGATAGTCGGTGTGATGCTAACAGTCGGTGTAATGGTTGGTGTAACGTCAATTGTACCCGTTATTGTAGGTGTAATAGTAGGTGTTACGCTAATAGTTGGTGTTACAGTGGCAGTGGGTGTGGGTGTCACAGTTGCCGTCACGGTTGGTGTTGGTGTCAAGAAGTTACTGATATAGTCACCAGCTTCATCAAGTGTGGCAAATACAGTAGCTGAACTTTGTGTTACTGTGCCTTCACCAGCATCGTCTAATAATACTGTGTAATCAACAATCTCAACCTCAACATCATTTTCGTCAAGGTATATCTTATACCTAACATTCAGGATGGCACCAGCCTCGACTCGTGTACCGTCGATTACAACAAATACCCTATCAGTGGGTTGAAAATCATAGTTAAGTGTGAACATAATCTTATTTAGCCTGTGTTCTTATTTTATCATATAATGTAATGGTATATTATAGTGGGGTCAGACATTATATTTACGCCGTGTCTGACCTAGTAGAAATTTGTATTGAATGTGAAACTATTTCTGCTGGGTTAGCTACCTTACGTATTGTTAATGTTCCAAACCATGAAGATATATTTCCATCATATGCGGCATCTTGCCATGTCCAACTAGCCCCACCACCAGACACTAAACTGAACCACACCCCTAACGTACCAGATGTTAATGCTGTAGCCCCACCACCACTCCCGAATGTTAGCATTGCTTCATAATCTGCACCAATATCTAACAAATTAGGTAAAAACCAATCATGTGTATGTTGTGGTGTTGCCGCTGGTAAATACTCCCGTGTGTATGTCCACCACCCACCATTGCGCCCCAATGAAATTGAGACAAACGATTTAACTGGGTCTATTCCGGTAAAGTCTTTTAGAAAAAATGCTATTGGTCCAACCAATGCTGGTACTATTGGTGTACTCGGCGGTGTTACTGGTATTGCTGTAGTCGATGGCGTTATACTGATTGTTGGTGTTACAGTCGCTGTTATTGACGGTGTAATACTAGTAGATGGGGTTGGGGTTATAGTAACAGTGGCAGATGGTGTCATCGTTGGAGTGACATTCGGTGTAATAGTCGGTGTCATTGTCGGTGTTACCGTAACTGCTGATGTTGCAGTTGGCGATGGTGTTGGTGTTGGGTTATTCGTTACCGACGGTGTTGGTGTAAAACTGATAGTCGGTGTAATCGTCGGTGTAACCGATGATGTAACCGTGTTAGTAGGTGTAATCGTTGGTGATGGAGTAGGTGACCCTGTTACCGACGGTGTAGGCGTTAATGATGGAGAAACTTGTGGAGTCGGAGATGGAGTAAACGAAGGTGTTACCGTCGGTGTGAGGGCTACCTCACCTATAAAGCACCCACCACCACCTTGTAGATTTAAAGCAACTGGGTCTACGGGTAGTGGATTTACAACGTTCTGTGTGATTTGTAACGCAACCCAAGACGTTTTGAAGAATTCTTCAAACTCACTCTTATCAACAAAGGCGTCATTTAAAATCTGGAAGAAAATATAATTGACATCAACAGTTGCGAAATTTTCATATATTGCTTCCATAGTAGCAATAATATCTTCAGGTGTACTGAAGTTAAGTTGGTTGTTTATAAAGTCATCAATGTCCACACCTGAAAACTCTCGTGATGGATCAGTTAAAATGGCGGTCACAGTTGCAGTTGCAACATCGGGGTCTACAAATATTTGTTCTGCACCCAGACCAAAGCGAGTGTCTGTACCGAATCTCTCATCGTACAGCAATCGCTCCAGTGTAGGTAGTATTATATTTTTATCAGTCATTATACGTCACTCAGTATAAGTAAGGTTACCCGTCCCATAAACACCGTTCCGGCTGGTGGTGAAACTGATGGATCGCCCGCTGGTGCACCTCCGGGTGAATAAATCATGTACGGGTCGTAAATTACTTGTTTGACTGGTGTGCCATCGTCTTCAATTATTTGTTCTCTAGTAGTAGCACCTATACTATGCCAACCACCGAAAGACTCACTTCCCGCTAAGAAACTAGGTGACCCATTACTTGATATAAATTTGAAGTACACATAAAAATCCTGATACAACGACAATGGTGCAGTAGTTATGTCTGTAGCACCTTGACTCCACCATGGTCCTACTGGTGTATCAAACGGAGGACCAGTTTCACGCCTCCATGTACCTGCCGAGCTAGTACCAACTCCACCTGTAATTACATGACCTGATTGTATTACTGTAGTACCACTGCTAATTGATATAACAGTTGTTGAAACATTACCCCACGGAATTAATATTACAGGTGCTACCGAAGTAGACGGTGTTATCGTCGGGGTAGGTGTTGGCGTAGCCGATGTTGGCCCCGGTGTCACCGTCGGTGTTAAACTAATAGACTGTGTAACCGATGGTGTAGGCGTTGGCGTCGATGTTGTCCCCATTGGTGTTCCTGTAGGTGTTGGTGACGCTGATATTGAAATGCCCGGTGTATTACTCACCGCTGGTGTTGGCGTAGCTGTAGTTGGGTTCGGAGTATTCGACGGTGTTATAGAAGCTCCCGGTGTTACTGAAACCCCCGGAGTATTACTTACCGTTGGAGTTGGTGTTGGTGTTACTTGTTGCCCTATAGTGTTAGGCCCACTTGGGCATGCTGTTATAACACCATTCCATTCTATGAAGGCGGTAATATTCACACTCGATCCTAGATTTGTCAAGAATGTAGTGTCATCACCGTTTAAGAATATTGCGGCAGCAGTTCCTGTAGGACTGGACGCACTGATGCTAATAGCCTCACCACTTGGGCCTATAAACTTAGCAACATTAGCAGGAACACCCAAATCAATGTATTCATTGGTGTGATAAAATTGTGTTATACATCCATAAAATGGAAGGGTTTGTGTAAGGTTAGTCCCTATACCATAGTAACCATCATGGTCAACCATAACACCAACTTGTTGAATGGGGGAGGATTGCAATGGTTGGTCCACACCATCAACTAATATATGTTGGAACCCGTCGGCTAAAGTAGTATCAAATGACAATACTACGTGATGCCACGCGGAATCACTTATTGGTGATGGTGCTGTTACTGTTATTGTCTCGATTGCCACCGTGCCACCTGTATCATCTGGCCAACTGAAATATATCTGCCCACCGATTATTGAGAGGAAATTAACCCCCCCTCCAGCAAATATAGTTGCATCGTTCCCACCAATCTCCTTCTTCATCCAAAACGCGAAGGTGATGTTTGTTGATGGGCCTGTGATGAAGGCACTCTCTGTTATTATTCTTGTTATACCACCTTGGCCAAACCGTGTCGCTGGTAACTCAGGTAATGGTGATGGTGTTGGGGTCGGAGTAGCACTAGCCGACGCAGGCACGGTGGTCGATGGGGTAACCGTGATCGTTGGCGTTATACTAATCGTAGGTGATGGAGTAGGTGTGTTCAGCAAATTATCGGTTGAAGCTTGCTCTAACCGTGGATATATTCTTTCGATATTATCTTGGTTGAGGAACACCTCACCATCATAAATAAAGAATCGCCCGTTGGTTGCTAATGGAAGTTCACCTACGTCTATAACTTGGTTACGTATCTTGTCAACTACACCATATGGCGAATTAGCTAATAGCAGTAGCAGTGATCGTGGTTCAAGTTGTATAAACTCACCTAAGTAACCAGTGCCTACATTACGATATCTAATCTTTTGTATTACAAAACTGCTCCCATTTGGAACATCAGTAAGGTTAGTAATGATTGATGAGCCAAATGCAAGTTGAAAAGCTTCCAGTATCTGCATATTCTTAGTTGCAAAATTACGTCGCTTTCTTACAAGTACTTGCTCCCACCCAAACCACGGGGAGCTTGAGTTTAGTTGATCTTTCAATAATTCATTTACACCTTCAACAGTAGTTAATGGACTACTTGGTATTTGTACTTCAATTTGAAGATCGAAGTCATCTTCAGTTAAGAACTGTTGTCCACTGAGTGTGTTAATTACAGACACACTGGCAAAGTCCATGAACCCACCATTAGATACTTGAAATAAGTTTCCATTATCGGCAACCGTCACCACCGCTATTGGTACACTTGACCGTGCAACTAAATGTACCAATCCTCGTTGAGGTGAATTGAAAGCAATTTCAATATTGTCTTTATCTACCACAGTAACAATATATTCGTCTGGTGATAACTCGGAAGTATCATCGTTATTATCTAAGATGTACACCGTGACAGCAGGGCTTGTTCCCAAATTGTGTTTTATTTTCCATGGATTAGATGTGATGTTGATTAATTCAGGATAAAACGCTCGGCGTTTAACGTAATCATTAAGCCCCAATACAGCCGGAGGGAAGTCACTTACCTCACGTGCAATGTTTTCATTACGGGCTAGTTTGTATAGTGTACCCTTACAACCTTCCGTAATGATACACTTAGCGAACACAGTCATACCTAACGGATTTTCCGCAAGTGTTATGTTTCGTTTACATGTATCGCACTTATAATCTATGGTTGCCATGGATTAGCCTTTAGTTATAGGTAATATTTATTGGCAATACAAAGGCTTAATTATTCCGAAATACTGATAATATGTGCTATTAGGGTTTTTGCTTCATCTGTACACCGTTCACGCTTAGAAAAATGCCCCACAGACATCTCATGTACGATCCATGCAAAGTTGCATTGAAACTTGTGCAGATTGGTCCCCTTGACGTTACCTCTGGTCAATTCCTTCTTAGAGCGGTTGCTCTCCCTCGTTTTTAACGCATCCTTATAGGTGGCACAAGCTTTTTCAAACTCATACGATAAGTCAGATACGTTGTAGTAGTCATGATTTGGTCTTCTCATTTGTTTACTGCTTCCAATATGATTCAAGGTCATTTTTAATTTCGTGTGGTTTAGGTTTTCCATGAAAACATATAACCCGTGCATTGTTCGGAACAACCATGTCAGGAGCCCTACCGCAATGTACCTTATAGGACACTACTTGGTTTGGGAACATGTCTTGAAAGAACTGAGTGGAAGGCTTCCATTTCCTTATAAATGCCTGATCACCAGCAACTTCATGAACCCCCATAAAATGTTCCGGGTTCTTGACAAACTCTTCATAGATTCTAGTAACTCTATTTCCATGCCAAGACATAAAACCACTGGCCATTACATCTAAGTTATAGAAATCCCGCAAACCACAGAATTCACCACGATAGGTAACTATCTCATCCAAGCTCCCAACGATGAAAGTATCCAAGTCTATAAAGAAGACCTGTTCATCCTGAAAAAGGTCAGGTCTAAACAATTCTATCTTCCCCCACCATTTAGGCCAATTGTGCCTTAACGGTATAATCTCATCAATATCTGATGATAACCCTCGCTTATCATCAGTAAGACATACTATTCGATGTGGTGTTTTTGTATTACTGTGAATCCCATCAACGATGTTGTTTACGTATTTATAATCATAGTGTTCACCACCAGTTTTTAATACAAGGGCGAAGGTAACTGTGTTTCCATTTGTCATGCTCTTATTTAGTAGTCAAAAAGTCCGTGTAGTCACCAAACTCGAAACAACGTATACCACTGGCTGGATTTGTGTTGATTATTAGTGTGTTTACCGCGTGATCTTTCATACCATTATGAAGAGAATTCATGGAAGGTATGAATAACTCCGAGTATATGTCACGTTGGTATGGGAGTCTGGGCTTATTGTGATAATGTGTTTGGCGTCCTCTTTTCTTCATATCAAATCCAATTAAAACAATGGTTTGGGGCTTCATATTAACAATTAGGTTTAATACTTGCACACCGCTATTGTTACCCATTACACAGTCGGGAGCAGGTGCGTACCCAAAATCACCAGTTCGGCGCAATATGTAAGTATTGCATGAGCCCGTTGGGTCTGGGTTGATATCGTATCTTATGTGCTGGGTTGGCTTAGATGTGAATACAAATGGGTAATTGGCATTACGGACAAACTCATACTCCTCTGCAATCCAACTTTCGTCTACCCAGTATAGTGCTGTAGCCTTTGGAAAATCTTCGTAGGAGTCATTGATACATATAACTAGCTCATCTTGTAAGAGACTGAAATCAACGTCCAAAGCACTAGGACCTCCACCTACTATGAATACGGTTTTACCCTTAATTCTTTTCATAAGTTCTTGCAAAGATGGACGCATAATGTTATCATTCCCCAATAATAAAAATAAACTATAAATCGTAATAATGAAAATAAAAATCGTCAGAGAGTGTTCTGATTTTCTTAAATCTAGTAGTGGAAATCCTTTGGTAAGAATGTTACCCAAGGATGGTCCTGCTATGCGTACCGTTAAAATACGGCAGAAGAAAACAGCAACTCGATTTGACGAAGCCTTCAATACCGTATTTAGTGATCATCCGAATGTCCGTCAACGCTGTGTTTTCACAAATGGGGTACATACACACTCGAATGATCCCACTTTAGATGAATTTTACATATTCCCCAAAGATGGATTTAGGTTTATGTATTCTACCTCAGTAGTAGATTCAAGTCAACAGTACGGTAATGTATTCGATAATCTAAATGAAGCTATGGCTCCCGGCAACGCAATCGAGACTATTAGCCAAATACTTGAGTTCGACTACAGGTCAGATAATCTTCTCACAGGTATATTAACTGGGTGTGAGATTATAATATTTGGTTGCCCTTCATACTACGCTATTAACCGTGACAGTGTAAAAAGCTATTCAACTCTGTTTTCCTTATAATTTATAGTACGAAACTAACTTGTTGAAAAGCAACAGGTTGATGTAATTGATTGTGGGTGATGTAAATACCATTCACGTAAAAGGAGTTATAAATGGAAGAAGCGCAACGTAGTGTAATGAGCCCCAGCAACAATAGTGTTGTAAAACGAGATGGCACATCAAAGCCATTCGATATTGAAAAAATTCACAAGATGGTAGAATTGGCGTGTGAAAATATCACAGGGGTTTCTGTTTCAGATATTGAAATGGAAGCTCACTTGTCATTCGTAGATGGAATAACGTCGGTTGATATCCACAGAGCATTAACAAAAGCTGCCGCAGACTTGATTTCTGAAAATACACCAAATTATCAATTTCCTGCTGGTCGATTGCTTATGTTCGATATTAGAAAAACAGCTTGGGGTGGTATGAAGCCACCACGTCTATATGACCTAATAGTGCAGAACGTCAAGGATGGCTACTACACACCTGAACTGCTTGAACTATATTCTGAAGAAGAATGGGATAAAATGGATGCAATCATTGACCATGAAAGAGACCTGAAACTTGCTCATATTAGTGTAAAGGAATATCTCACAAAATATGCTGTGCGGGACCGTTCACTTGAGGAAGTGTTTCCTAAAGAAACTCCCCAGTTCACCTACATTCTAATTGCAGCCCTTATGTGTAGTGATACGAGAGCACTGCGTGATGTGAAATCATATTACAATGATATTTCTCAAGGTAACATTAGTTTACCCACACCCATCATGTCTGGTATGCGTACAATTACTAAACAGTTCAGTTCTTGTGTATTGATTGAGTGTGATGACACTCTTAAGTCCATTGAGGACACCAATGCGTCCGTACAAGAGTATATCTCTAAGAAGGCAGGCATTGGTATAGGTGCGTCGGCAATCCGTGCAGAAGGCTCCAGTGTGGCCAATAAAACTATTAAGCATACTGGTGTTATACCATACTTTCGTCAAATGCAGGGTACGGTTAAAAGCTGCTGTTTACGACCAGATATGTTTGTAGAAATTTTAGTGGAGGATGATAATAAATAACTCTAGGTGGCATACGGGGTGTTAAATGAAAAAGAGTATATACTACACGTACCTTATAGGTTGGAGTGAACACAATAAGCTGTATTATGGTGTTCGATATTCGAAACATGCAACTTTAGATGAGTTGTGGGTAAAATATAAAACATCGTCAAAGTACGTTAAAGATTTTTATGAAAAGTACGGTGACCCTGATATTATACAGATACGAAAGGTTTTCAACACTAAAGAGGAAGCTATTGCATGGGAAAGTAAAGTATTAAAGCGTATGCGAGTTGTTGAATCTGATGTCTATCTTAATAGATGGGATAATAATACAGTACCTTATAAGTTGGATGGGCCGTTTCCATTTGAAGACGACAGTATACAAGATAAGGTAAATGATACATTAATCGAAAAATATGGTGAGAGGGGAAGTGCTGTACCAGCTATTAGGGAAAAAGTTATGAGAACTAATACCCGTAGATATGGCACACATCATACATTGGGGTGTGCTCCAGTTGCTACCGCCCGGTTAAAGAAAATTAAAGAGCGATATGGTGTGGATAACCCATTCTGCAACAACGAAGAATTACAAAAAGTTATGCTAGAGCGATATGGTGTAACTAATATGATGTTTGACCCAACAGTTAGAGATAAGCATCAAAAAAGTATGAAAGATAAGGATTGGAGAGAACGAAATGAAAAAACTAAGAAAACAAATATAAGAAAGTATGGGAAATCTGATATACTTAATACCCAAGAAATAAGAGAACGAAATAAACGTCCTTGTCCTCATGGTTGCAAAGATAACCACCCATTTGATGCAGGTAATTTCACAAATCATATGGTTAGAGTACATGGGTGGACAAAACAACAAATTAATGAGTATAAATATGCAAACAAAAAAAATTAAAATTGGTGAGTTACAAGTTGGTGATAAAATTAAAACTTTCGATGAGTCTACAGGCCATATTGTGTATAAAGAAGTCACCTACAAATGGGATACCGTAGTCACACCTGAACGGCAGTCACTTGTAAGGCTGGCGAATGGAAATGAAATTGAATGCTCAGTGAATCATCCATTCATGGTGGTAAGTGCAAATGGTCTTAAAGAAGTTAAACCACCAGCTCTTAAAATTGGTGACCTTGTAAAGACTGACAATGGTGTGACTGAAGTTACAGAAATTGTCATAGGTAGAACCAACCCCACCCACTACATTGATATAAGCGTAGAAGATACACATACATTTTTTACATCACAAACAGGTGATCAGGATATGACATTAACCCACAATTCCCAAGGTGGTGTTCGTGGTGGAGCTGCAACAGTGCATGCCTTACTATGGCACCCAGAGATTGAAAACATCTTGGTGTTGAAGAATAACAAAGGTACGCAAGACAATAGAGTGCGTAGCCTCGACTATTCTGTTATTATTAACAATTTTTTGTATCAACGATTAATTGATGATGGTGTGATTACCTTATTTTCACCACATGACGTTCCAGAATTATTTGATGCGTATTTCGATGACCCTGAATTATTTGCAGAGTTGTATGTAAAGTACGAGCGTCGTCATAGTATTGTTGCCAAGAAGGTTTCAGCAAGAGAACTATTTGCCAGTCTAATAATGGAACGTAAGGACACCGGACGTATTTACATCATGAACGTCGATAACGTAAATTCACATTCGAGTTTTAAAGACGCTGTGAGAATGAGTAACTTGTGTCAAGAGATTACACTGATTACTACCCCTATGGCCTCCACGGAAACATACGACATATATGTTCCCCAAGATGAGCTAATGGATACAATTAACGATATTGGGCAAAGTGACTTAGTGTCAATGTTCAAGATTAAAGGAGCCCAATGTGCCGCAGTATAACGATTTTAGAGATTTAAGAGAAGTACCTGAAGATGGTGTACCATACACCGTTATCGAGGTTGAAGAGAAAACGTCCAGAATTGCACTGTGTACATTATCAGCCATTAACTTAGGTCACATACGATCTTTAGACGAAATAGAAGGTTGGATGTATAATGCCGTGAGTGGCCTCGATCATTTGTTAACCTATCAGGATTACTTATTACCGGATGCTCGTGAAGCAACATTAGATTACCGCCCTGTCGGAGTAGGGTTGATCAATTTGGCTTATTACTTTGCTAAAAACAATGTGACATACAGTGACCCTGATGCATGGCAGTTGATACATGAAACAATGGAAGCTGTTCAATTTTATGGTATTAAGGCATCTATTGACCTCGCTAAGAAGAAAGGGCCATGTCGATTGTTTGAGCGTACAAAATACGCCGATGGCTTGATGCCAATTGATCACTACAATAAAAATGTAGACGAGATTGTGAAGCCTAACTATAACCTTGATTGGGATTGGTTACGCAAAGAACTTGCTGCACATGGCATGCGTAACGCTACCATCACGGCTCTAATGCCTGCGGAAACATCTGCTAAGATTGTCAATGCAACAAACGGTATTGAGCCAGTGCGTTCTCTGGTGACAGTGAAGGGCAACAAGTCCAATATATCCAAGCAAGTAGTTCCTGAGATTCACCGGCTCAAAAATAAGTACGATATGTTGTGGGACATGGATAGTATGGAGGGTGTCATTAAGACAATGGCTGTCATACAGAAGTTCGTTGACCAGAGTATATCAACAAACCTGTCATATAACCCTGCACATTATCCCGAAGGCAAGATACCAATGTCAGTATTATTACGTGATATGTTGATTGCCAACAGGTATGGGATCAAAACCCTCTACTACCACAATACTCGTGATGGTCGTGATGATGATTTACAGGATTATACTGGTGAAGACGAAGAACAGAATCTTAAATTAGCACAGGCTGAGTTTGATGCTATGATAGAAGACGAAGAAGAATGTGATAGTTGTGCAATTTAAAGGAGTAGTACGTGTCAAATAGAGTTAAGGCGTTTAATAGGAAGGATGTGGATTTCACAAAAGAGTACATGTTCTTTGGTGAACAACCGAATGTTGCTAGGTATGACATTCAACGATATCCCATCTTTGAGAAGCTTACAGAAAAGCACCATGGGTTCTTTTGGACTCCACAAGAAGTTCCACTGAATAAAGATTCAATTGACTTCAAGAACTTAAATGAGCATGAGAAACATATCTTCATGGCTAACATTAAGTACCAGACACTTCTGGATTCGGTTCAGGGACGTGCAATGAACCTAGCATTACTCCCGTTTGTATCACTCCCCGAACTAGAAACGTTGATTGAAACATGGTCCTTTTCAGAAACAATGCACAGTAGAGCATATACACACATCTTGCGTAATATTCTTAGCAATCCATCAATTGTGTTTGATGACATTATTAGGAATACCGAGATTATGGAACGTGCGGAAGCGGTAACAATATATTACGATGAATTAATCACCTACGGTGGCATCTATAATGTTCTTGGTGAAGGTACACATCGTGTTCACGGCAAGAAGGTTGTAATTACATTACGAGAACTAAAGCGAAAGCTTGTACGTTGTATGGCATCAATCAATATTCTTGAGGGTGTTAGGTTCTATGTGTCATTCGCATGTTCATTCGCATTTGCTGAAAATGGTGTGATGGAAGGTAATGCAAAGGAAATAACCCTGATTGCTCGTGATGAGAACTTGCATCTTGCAATTACTCAGAATATTATCAAAAAGTGGGCCTCTGGTCAAGATGATCCTGAAATGAAAGACATATTTGAGGAAGAACGGGATAATATCGAACAGATGTATCATGATGCCGTCCAGCAAGAGAAGGACTGGGCAACATACTTATTCAAAGATGGTTCTATGATGGGTCTCAATGACCGTATCTTAGGTGAGTATATGGAATACATTGCTGGAAAACGTATGCGGGCTATTGGTATTAACAATGAATACGGTAAACGCAATCCACTAAGCTGGACAGATAAGTACCTGATATCCTCTGATAACCAAGTAGCACCACAGGAAACAGAGATTACTAGCTATATTGTAGGTGGTGTTGACCACGACGTGGATGAAAATACGTTCGGTGATATTAAGTTCTAAACAATTATATTCTACTAAATAGTATTGGTTACCCGACTCTGATCTGAAGCAATCATCCTTGGGTAACCACCAAAGGGGGCATTCTGCCCCCTTTATTTTGCCTGTAGCATAAATAATACAAAATAGAGGTTTTTATTATGGGTATCAGATTTAAAGATTATCTTTCAGAGTGTCGTACAGCAGTTTTCGACCCCATCACGGAAGACAAAAATGACCAAAGTGTTGAAGACATTGCTGCCGGTATTATAGCTGGTGAAGAAGCTGAGTTGGAAGAGGGGAAGAATACGAAGTATTCTAGTACCGACGGTAAACGGACGGCAACCGTATCAGGTCGAAAGAATGAACATGGTGAGTTTATTACTAAATTCTATAAAGATGGTAAACATGAGACCGAAGCAGATAGCTATGAAGATGATGAAGAATCCGCTCATGGTAATGCAAAACGCCACACTAAGGATTAAACCGTGTTTCAAGTAAACTACGACTTTCAACCGGGTGACAATGTATTCGCTGTGTTGACGGCAGATAACTCTGTTGAGGCAGGGATCGTCACGCAGGTATATGGCAACATCCATGAAACTACTTCAATTATTACGGTAGTCAACTACCTCGTAATGTTGGGTGGTGATACTGGTTCAACTATTGTGCCAGATGGTCGTGTGTTTGGAACGCTTGCAGAGGCAATTCTATTCGCACAGGCTATCATCACACCCACACCGACAATCAGTGTAACACCAACAATTACACCGACTGTGACAAGTACTGTAACACCAACTGTTACAACGACCCCTACAGTTACTCCATCTGTCACACCGGGTTTAACCGTAACGGCTACCGTAACACCAACGAATACTGTTACGCCCTCTGTAACGGCTTCAGTGACCCCCACACCTACGGTTACTCCAGCGGTCACCGTTACAATAACACCAACGGTTACTCCGACAATCAGTATAACGCCGACTATAACATCGTCTGTAACACCAACCGTGACTACAACGGTCACACCTACAGTTACGTTCACGGTGACCCCGACGATTAGTGTAACACCGACTATTACACCATCTGTTACAACTTCTATGACTCCAACTGTTACACAGACTGTAACACCTACGATTACGGTAACGTCCAGCGTAACACCAACGAGTAGCGTAACACCATCAAATACGCCACCAGTGTCCTTCACGCCTACACCTACGGTAACACCTACGATTACTATTACACCTACAATTAGTGTAACACCGACTATTACACCCACAGTAACATATACCGTTACACCGACCACGACAGTTACACCGAGTGTGACACCATCAGTAACCCCAGATGTTACATTGACGCCTACATCTACGGTTACACCAACAACAACAGTGACACCAACCGTTACCGGAACACCGGGGGCATCTGTTACACCGGCTGTGACAACAACTGCGACTCCAACTATAACACCTACAATTAGTGTAACACCTAGTGTTACAGTTACACCTAGTGTTACAGTTACACCCACGCTGACACCAACTATAACACCTACAATAAGTGTGACACCTACTATAACAGTAACCCCATCGGATACACCACCTGTGTCATTTACACCCACACCTGATGTTACTGCTACGCCAACAATTACGCCGTCAAGTACTGTAACACCCACACCTACTGGGACAGCAGCGGTAACAGCGACTCCTACTGCCACTGCAACAGTAACACCAACAAATACTCCAACTATTACACCATCTGTAACCCCACCGGGCACACCACCTGTGTTGGGCGGTGCTATATACGGAGCATCGTGGGATGATACAGCTATTCAATTGAATGCACAGGGTGATATAGGGTGGACGTTCTTAGGACACACCGATAAAGTAAACGCAATTGCTGTTAATGATGCCGTTCAACAAACCATAGTTACGGCATCATGGGATGGAACATTAAGAAAGCTTACATATAATGGTGAAGAAGTATGGAGTGTTGATGTAGGTGGGTTACTATCATCAGTTGCTATTGACGAAAGTGGGAATGTATACACGGCTTCAAATTCTAATTTAGTGTACAAATATGATACAGATGGTGTGCTAGTATGGACATTCGTGGGACATACCGGGAACGTGAATAGCATAGACGTTGATACTTTAGGTAACGTATACTCTACATCTGTTGACAACACAGTTCGTAAGATTAATTCAAGTGGTAACCAAGTTTGGTCATTCGTTGATTCAGGTATGAAGAATTTCAATGCTGTGGCGGTTGATGCAGCGGGTAACGTGTTTGTCGGTAGTCAAAACACGGTTGTGTGTAAATTAGATTCTGATGGTAATGAAATATGGAGATTTCATGGCCATACTGAAGGTATATTAGATATATCAACCGACTATGCGGGCAACGTATACACAACAGGGTATGACAACGTTGTATTCTGCCTTTCACCATCAGGTAATCAAATTTGGGACAGACCCGTACCAGCAACCGGGATTTCAGTGTCTGCTACCAAGGATGGGTCGGTTTATGTAGGAATGGATAACGGTAGTATAATCAAGATAGATGCCGTAGGGTCTGAAGTATGGACACAAAATGTCAGCGTTAATCGGGTTGCTTCTGTTATATCGTCACCCACAGTAGGTGCATTTATAACATTCTGGCAACCATAAAACCGCTTTAAATCACTTCTGTGCCATCTGACCAGTGGGATAAATATAAATAATAGATATGAGATTTAGGACGGAATATGTTACTTACATTTAGACAAGGTATTGCACAGATACAAGATGTGCCTCTCTTTATCACTTTTTCAAGTGGTAAGGTCAGCCTGAATGCTAATAATACACAGGCCATCATCAATTTTGCTGATGGTGTTGCTGATTATTTGTATCAGGAGTCTGAAAGTGTTATCAACGCATGGCCCGGACCATTTAACACTGGAACCGATTATTGGCTGTATTGGGATATTGACACGGTAACTGGCCTGAGAACCTTCGGCACAACAACTATTGAACCATTATTTGGTAACACACTTCCAGCATCTGCCACTACTGATCAACATTTCTTCGATACACTACGTACAAAAATGTTTGTCTTTAATGGCAGTATTTGGAATGAACGTATCCGTGTGTTCGCTGGTCAATTACAGAACGGTGGTATTCTTATAGCTGAGGGTATTGGTTCTCAAGCCAACATAAATCAGACTCGTAATGTTGGCTTCATTCTGTTTGATGAAAATGGTCCCATTAAACGTAATAATGGGAAGTTCTTAACAACAGAAAACACAGTTAATGCATCTAGTAATCCTCTTGCGGGATATAAACTAGAGGCTACACAAGTACGGGCACGGGCTGATGAATCAATACCGGCATTCCATGTTATTACATGGCGTGGACAAGGTAGAATTGGGTTGGCATCAAGCCGAAAACCAGAATTAGGTTCAGCTATTGGTATATCAACAACCAATATTTCAAGAAATGAAGTTAAGGGATTTGCTACTGATGGTTATATCACGAATGAAGCGTGGGATTTTTCAGGTTCCAATGCTGGTTCATCTTTATTTGTCGGGGTAAATGGTGAAGTAACACCTACTGTACCACAACGCATATCAATTCAACGTATTGGTCATGTTGTTGATAGCAACACCGCATTCATTGATATACGTGATATATTCAAGTTAGATATAAAACCGGCAACTCCCACACCAACTGCCACTATAACACCAACTGTGACTCAAACCGCAACAATGACGCCTACGCCTACTCCACCGGCACCATCCCCTACACCGGAGGTTACACCAACTATTACACCATCAGCAACGGCTGCGGTAACACCATCAGCAACGGCTACCGTGACGCCTACACTAACGATAACACCATCAGCATCATTTGCACCTATCCCCATCAATGGATTATTTGGTGTGGAAACGTTCAATGCAACACCAACTGATGGAATTATAAATGGTGCACATGTGGAAGGGGATACCATTTATGCGTGTGGTAATACTACTACACTAAATGGTAAACAAGCAAGTATAATGACAATGGATGCCACAACAGGTGCTATAATAACCAGCTATATTGTGGGTGGAGTTAATACTGGCTCATTTAATGATATAGTTAAGGTTGGTAACTTTTTATATGTTGTTGGTGGTATGCTTGCCACAACTGTAGAAGCAGGTGTTGTTATGAAATTGACACTTACTGGTAGCATAGTGTGGCAAAAAACCACACCTATGACTGAAGGAGCACGTGAGGAATTAAATGCCATAGCTCATAAAAATGAAGCCGGTACAGATTACTTTTACATTGGTGGATTAGGTAGCGTAGGCACATTTATTGGTCCTGCCAATGCAACGACCCTTTTTAAAGTTGATGAAGATGGTATAATGATTTGGGGTAAGTTGGCAGGGTTTGGTGCAGCCAAGCATGGTTTAATTACCGGAATAAAAAACTATAACGATAATATTGTTTTTTGTGGAAATAGATCACCCATTAGTGGGACTGCATTTTTAGGTCTAATTGGCACACTTAGTCCAACAGGGGCAGTATCAGATATTGTAAATGTGGGAACCGCTTCAACACTTAATATATTGGACGTTTATAGTGATGCTACACACTATTATATTGTTGGACAACAGACTGTAAATTCAATAATTGTGAAAGTTGAGAAATCCACGAAGTCCGTTATATGGGTAATACTCTCTGAAGGTCAATTTGAATCTATTGAACCATCCAGTGATGATTTGTCGCTGATTGTAGTTGGTAACACGGTTAATGGTTATTTTAGTGTCATTGATAAGGCTACGGGGAATGTAATAAATAGCAAGTCCATTGTACATTCAGGGCTAGGACAGCGTACTGAATTTCATGATGTTAAAATAGTTGATGCTAGAATATACGCATTTGGTACAAGTGTACCCAATGGGTTTGAACAAAGTTGTTTCCTCATAGCTGATTCTCTTGGGGACAATCTGGCTGGGGTGGGTACTACGCTACCACAATATTCTATAGGAGCTGGTCCTGCCGTAATTGCTGGAGCTGGTGCTGATAATGGGGACGGTTTTGGTCACGGAGATATTGTGGGGGTGTTGCAGGCATCGTCGTACACCATAGCACCAATATCACTTGTATCTGAGGAATCTACCGTATTTTCAGTGATTCCATCACCAACTCCAACGGTTACACCGACTATAACTCCTACTGGCTGAATATGACTGAGAAGCTTTCCAATCTATCAAGAGTTCTTTACGATAAAGTTGTCGGAGAATTTCTTGTGGGTAATGATATTGGGTATGATGGGGAAACCATTATACAGCAGTATGTAAAAACATCACCAGCAGAAATATGGAATATCAATCTTAAAATCCGAGGTGCTGTTGTGTTGACCTTCGTGTTTGAGGATAATGGGGATGATACG
>Ga0164313_10001398_pt1 | contig 21347 bp, 17 predicted proteins | sample GuaBasSedimGuay4_FD_113735 | JGI IMG/M metagenome (GOLD analysis project Ga0164313, IMG submission 113735) | Subseafloor sediment microbial communities from Guaymas Basin, Gulf of California, Mexico - Guay4, Core 4569-4, 0-3 cm | ecosystem: Environmental > Aquatic > Marine > Hydrothermal vents... | reverse complement strand
TTTCATCAGCTTCGGCGTCCCGTTCTAGGCGGGCTGTCCAAGCGAGTCTTTTGTAGGGGCGGGATATATCCCGCCCATTGATCGGTTGCGGGGTTTTCGACACGGGCGGCATATATGCCGCCCCTACGGATTTCTTTGTAGGGGCGGGGTTTATCCCCGCCCTTTCGCATTCTATTACCTCGCAAGTTCGCCCGTGAGCTATTTTTGCAAGCGGCTGAGTTTTGAGTAATCCCCCCCCCCCACCCTTCGTTTCGGGGGAGGGCCGGCAGGAACCCGCCGAATCCGAAGGAGGAGGCCATGAGCCATGTGCTGGCGACGGTGCGTCACCGCGCCCGCAGGGCGCGAGTAACTAAAAACTAAGAACTCAAAACTGATGTGGGTGGGCGGGCGGAACGTTCTAACGTTGAACGATGATAGGATTCCCCGCGTTGTGACTTTTGAAGCCCTACTCCCCTGGCTCCTCGTAACCGGCGGTATTCTCTTCCTCGGCCTGGGTGCGTCGTGGCTGGTCGAGGGCGCGTCCCGACTCGCTCTCCGATTCGGTATTCCACCGATGGTCATCGGTCTGACGGTGGTCGGGTTCGGTACCTCGATGCCGGAGTTTGCCGTTTCGCTGATGGCCGCCCTCCAGGGCAGCGGCGGCCTCAGCCTCGGCAATGCGGTCGGCTCGAACATCATGAACCTGCTGCTGGTGCTCGGAGTGGCGGCGGTACTGGTTCCGATCCACGTTATCGGCAGCCGGCGCCTGCTCTACCGCGATCTCCTCTTCGGGCTGATCCCAGCATTTATCCTGATCGCGTTTGCCCACACCGGTTGGATCTCGCGCCCAACAGCTCTTCTCCTCGTGACGATCTTCCTGATCTTCATAGTCACGGCTATCGTCCAGGCCCGGCCTGCCAGCGACGAATCGGCCGAGGTCACCGGCTCGCCGGTTCGTCAGCTCGCGCTCACCGTGGTCGGCATCGGTGTCCTCGTCGGGGGCTCCGAAATGCTGGTCATCGGCGGCGTCGAGCTGGCCACGCGCTTCGGCATCTCCGAGGCCCTGATCGGTCTCACGGTGGTTGCTTTCGGAACTTCCTTGCCGGAGCTCGCCACATCGGTGGCTGCAGTCCTCAAGGGCCAGTGCGAGATCGGAGTCGGCAACGTTCTCGGCTCCAACGTCTTCAACCTCGGTCTCGTGGTCGGGACAGCCTTTTTCGTCCGGCCCGCGGCCGTGCCTGTCAACGTAATCCTGTGGGACATCCCGATCCTCATCGCGGCGACTCTGGTCGTAGGATTCATCGTCCTCCGCGACGGCCGAATAAATCGTTGGGAAGGCGCAACGATGCTCGCCCTCTTCATCGCCTACCTCGCATTTATCGGGGTGAGGATCGCGTAACATCGCAAATTAGGAGTTAGGAATTAGGAATTAGGAATGGGCGGCGCGCCGTACAACCGTGCTCCTTGATTCAGGTTGCCCGCGATTGAACTCCACCGCGCCTCAGCTCCCAGGGAGCCGGTGGGCGGCATTCCTAATTCCTAATTCAAACCGCTAGGTTTTGTAGATCTGCTGTCTTCTCACTTCTTTGAGCCGGTCGCGGAGCCTTGCCGCCTCCTCGAACTCGAGCGCCTTGGCCGCCGCCCGCATGCGTTTTTCAAGCTCAGTAATGAGCTTGTTCAGCGACACGGCGTCTTCGGGGAAATCGTCGTTATTGCCGTCGGCGACCCGCAGTGGCCGGGCGCCGGGGCCGTAGTAGTCGAGCTCGGCCATGGCCAGAAGTGGGCTCGCCACGTCCTTGATGATCGTCTGGGGCTCGATGCCATGCTCGTCGTTGTAGTCGGCCTGTTTGTGCCGGCGGCGCCGGGTCTCGGACAGCGCCCGTTGCATGGATCCAGTCTCGCGGTCGGCATAGAGGATCGCTCGACCCTCGATGTTGCGGGCCGCCCGGCCTATCGTCTGAATGATTGAGGTCTCGGAGCGCAGGAAGCCCTCTTTGTCGGCGTCCAGAATTGCCACCAGCGAGACCTCGGGGAGATCGAGGCCCTCGCGCAGGAGGTTGATCCCGACCAGCACGTCGAACTCCCCCTTGCGAAGATCGGCGAGGATAGCGGAACGCTCGAGGGTCTTGATCTCTGAATGCAGGTAGCGAACCCGAACATCGACCTCGGCCAGATAGGTGCTCAGATCCTCTGCCATGCGCTTGGTGAGGGTCGTGACAAGCACCCGCTCTCCGCGGGCCACCACCGTGCGGATTTCGGCCAACAGATCGTCCACCTGGTGGGTCGCCGGACGCACCTCGACAACCGGGTCGAGGAGGCCGGTGGGACGGATCAGCTGCTCCACCACCTCCCCTTCGCAGTGCGCCAGTTCGTACGGTCTCGGCGGCGCCGACACGAAAACCACCTGCCGGATCCGGTCCTCGAACTCCTCGAATGTCAGCGGCCGGTTGTCCAGCGCCGACGGCAGGCGAAAGCCGAAGTCGACCAGCGTCTGCTTGCGCGAGCGGTCACCGTGGTACATGCCGCCGACCTGGGGCACCGTGACGTGGGACTCGTCAATGATGCATAGGAAGTCGTCCGGGAAATAATCGAGAAGCGTTGGCGGCGGCTCGCCGGGAGCACGGCCCGTGAGGTGGCGGGAGTAGTTCTCGATGCCCTGGCAGTAGCCGAGCTCAGTCAGCATCTCGAGGTCGAAGTTGGCCCGTTGGGCCAGCCGTTGCGCCTCCAGCAGCTTGTCATGATCGTTGAGCTCGGCCAGACGCTCGTCGAGCTCGGTACGGATACCGTCGATCGCCACAAGCAGCTGCGACCGCGGCGTCACGTAGTGGGTGCGGGGGTAGATGGGCAAGCGATCGAGCTCCTCGATCGCCACACCTCGAACCGGGTCGATGCGCTCGATGCGCTCGACCGCGTCCCCCCAGAACGAGATTCGCGCAGCGGTGTCGTCGTACGGCGGGTAGATCTCGAGCGAATCACCGCGCAGCCGAAAGGACCCCGGCGCGAGATCGAGGTGAGTGCGCTCGTACTGCATCTTGGCAAGCTGTCGCAGCACCTCGTCCATGGGCTGCTCGGCGTCCTTCTCGAAGAGTTGGAGCATGCCGAAGTAGGCCTCGGGCGAACCGAGACCGTAAATGCAGCTCACCGAGGCGACGATGAGCACGTCGCGGCGCTCGAACAGCGACCGCGTCGCCGACAGTCGCATGCGGTCGATCTCCTCGTTTATCGAGGTCTCCTTTTCGATGTAGGTGTCACTCGCGGCCACGTAGGCCTCGGGTTGGTAGTAGTCGTAGTAGGAGACGAAGTACTCGACCGCGTTGTCCGGAAAGAAGGCCTTGAACTCCTGGTAGAGCTGGGCGGCGAGGGTCTTGTTGTGGCTCAGAACGAGGGTGGGCCGATTGGTCTCTTCGACCACCTTCGCCATGGTGAACGTCTTGCCCGATCCGGTGACCCCAAGCAGGGTCTGAAAGGCGACTCCCCCGTCAACGCCCTCCACGAGGCGGTCGATGGCCTGCACCTGGTCTCCGGCAGGCGCAAAAGGAGTTTTCAGGATGAATCGAGAATCAGCCATATGGATTAGGAGTTAGGAATTAGGAATTAGGAATTCCCATCCACCTCCCCATCAATCGATTCGAGTCCAATGGGTGGGAGGGCGGCATTCCTAATTCCTAATTCCTCATTCCTAATCTCCGCGCCTAGTTGCATCAATGGGATCCCTGACCCCTCGATCAACTGCTCAAGATAGAGGTTGAGCTGTTCGATTTCCTCTGCAGTCAGGCGCTGATCGGCAAAGGCGGCTCGCACCCTCTTCATGAACTCGCCCATCACCGGGTAGGGGTCCTTCGAGGCCTCGAGGACCGAGTGGAAGTGTTCGAGGTTGCGGGTGGTGCGCGCCCGCTCGAAAGGCGGCAGATCCGCGGGAAGCGCCTGGACCACCGCACGCCGGCCGCGGTCCATGTTCAGCCACACTGTCTTTCGCATCATCGACGTCCCGGCCATCAATGAAGCAATCAAAAGCCCGGCGCCAATGAGGCACCCATACAGGGGAATCCTGTTGCCGCATCCACTCCCCTTCTTCCACTCCTCTTTGTCCTGGCCCCTCGGCTCGTAAACGTACTCGGGTGGAGCCGGGGCCTCGGTCGGCTTGAGCTCGGCATCAGGCTCATCGATCATCTGGGGCTCATCCATCGGGGTATTGTAGCCGCCCCACATGTCATCCTGAGCCATCCACGGCCCTTCAGGCCGACAAAGCAAGAAATGACAACGGGTGGCCGGCCCGTGATCGCTATCGCTATCGGAATCGCTATCGCTATCGAATGGCCGGATTGGCTCGGGGCCCATCGATAGCGATAGCGATTCCGATAGCGATAGCGAGTTGGCGGATTTGGTCCTCTTCAAAATGATGAGAGAGTGGCACCTCTCGGGAAGCGCCTCGGGAAAAGGGGTACCGTCTACAATCAGCAGCGTTGGAGGATCGCCATGAGCCGTTTGCTGGAAAGAAAGAATGCCGCCCTCCTGGTCATCGATGTCCAGGAGCGGATCAACGCCGTGATGGCCGACCAGGGCCACGTGCCGCGGATCGAGGTCCTCGTCGAAGCCTGTCGCAGCCTCGAGGTACCGGTGGTCGCCAGCGAGCAGTATCCGCAAGGTCTCGGCGCGACCGTTGATAGCCTCGCGGCGGCGCTCGCCGACACGCCGGTCACCAAGCTCGCCTTTTCGTGCATCCGCGACGAGGATTCACGTTGGGCGGTGGAGTCCTGCCACCGCCGCCAGATCATGGTCACCGGCATCGAGACCCACGTCTGCGTCCTGCAGACGGTTCTCGACCTACTCGCCGCCGGCTACCAGGTCCACGTACCCCACGACGCAGTCAACTCGCGCCGTCCAACTGACAAGGAATGGGCGCTGAGGCGCATGGAGACAGCCGGTGCGGTCATTACCTCCACCGAATCCGCCCTCTTCGAGCTCCTCGAGCGCTGCGACACGGATGACTTCAAGATCGTCGCGAAGCTGATCAAACGGATACCCGTTTGAATTAGGAATGAGGAATTAGGAATTAGGAATTCCCATCCACTCACCCCCCGGGTCTGATCGCCCCGGGAAGGCTTGTCACGGCGTAGTGCGAAGCGCGAAGCCGGATGGGTGACATTCCTAATTCCTAATTCCTAATTCCTAACTCGCTTCAGTACCGCAGCAGAGCCGCGATCGAGTCGCCTGGCTTGAGGTGTTCGGCCGCCGGGCCGTCGACCACCTCGACCTGGCCTCCCATCTCCATCACCGACTGGCTGAGGCGGTCGACGCACTGGGGCAGCCGCTGGACATCGCCGCCACAGTAGGTGCACGGGCCGATCGGATCGGGAGCGTAGGCGCCGCAATCCGAGCACTCGCCGCCGACCTTCTTCAGCCCCTTGGCGTAGAACAGCTTCCACACACGGCTCTGGTTGACGGCGTCGAGCACGCTGGCGAAGCCGGCCACCGCCTTGCCGCCATCGTGGAGCTCCGCGAGCACGCCCTCGACGAGGAGCGACTCTTGCTCGCGTTCCATTTTGTGCTGTTCCGCCAGGATCTTCTTGAGAACCTCTTTCTGTGAGGCGCCGACGCTCATGCCCACGGTCCCCACGTGCTTCCCCCTGAGGCGCTTGGGGAGAAGCCGGACCAGCTGGCTTGTTGCCTTTGGAGTTCCGGCCACGATCAGCCGGTCGAAGGGGGAATGCAGCGCGAGATCGTGGAGAGCGTCGATAATCTTCTTGGCGTGGGAGGCGACCTCCTCGTCGTGACGCCGGTCGCGCCGTTTCTGGGCTCGCATTTGGTCGGCACCCATGGACCGGGTCCGTTGGCTGGTCTCCGAGATCAGGTCTTCGTACTCGGTGAGCTTGCCCACATAGACGGTAAACAGCCGCGCCCTCTTGGTGTCGACAAGCACAACGGCGTATCGCTCGTGCTCATCCATCGCCTCGACGATGGGGCGCAGGAACGCACCACGGCGCCAGTGGGCCGAGGCGGCAAACGGGAGCTCGATCTGCTTGATTTCCTCCAGCTTGGTCTCGGGATGGACGACGACAAGCGCCGCCTTGCCCGTGGGCCGCATCTTCCGCACGAGACCCATGGCGATCCCGGCCGCTGTATCGAGGCGCGTGCTGCGGCCGCTTCGGGCCTTGAGGTCCTTGAGAAGCGCCTCCGCCTGCACCATGAACCCACGTTTTCGATTCGACTGCTTGTTCTGGTCGATGTCGAGGTACAGGGTGAGGGTAAAAGTCTTCTGTTGCGTCAGCGTATGCAAGCTGCTCAAGACGCCTCGACCAAGCATGGTCACCTCCGGTTGATGTGGTCTGGCTCCTATCTTACATCTTCCTGATTTTCCCGTCGTCGCCTTTGGCGTCGAACGGGAAAATCAGGAAATATGGAAAGCATTCGAACGAGGCGGGGTTTAGAATACCGAGGGAGATTCGAGTATGAAGACGATTGATGTTCGCGATCTTGCATGCCCTGGGCCGGTGCTCAGGCTCCGCGACCTGCTGGGCGCAGGCGAGCGGGAGATCTGCATGCATGTGGCCGATGAGCTCAGCCGCTCGAACGTTAGTCGTTTTGCCGCTTCGCGCGGCGCTGAGGTGGAGGTCGCGGACGGGGGCGACGGGAGCTTCGTGGTCACCATCAAGGCTGGAGAGGGTGCCGACGGAGCGCATCACGAACAGGAGGCGCTGCTGGTGTGCGAGGTCCCCGACGCCGTGGCGGCCGTCGGGCCGCGCGTGGTGCAGATCGCTGCAGGAACCATGGGTTCGGGCGACGACGAGCTCGGTGCTCTGCTCCTGCGCTCCTTCCTCAAGACCCAGTCCCAGCTCGACCGGAAGCCGGATGCGATCATTTTTTACAACGACGGCGTCAAGCTGTGCTGTGAAGGCTCGTTGCTCCTCGACGATCTGCGGGGCCTTGAAATGGCAGGGATCGAGATCATCGCCTGCGGTACCTGCCTCAATTTCTTCGAGCTCGGCGACAGCCTCGAGATCGGTCGGGTCACCGACATGCTCGAGATCGCCTCACGGCTCGCCGACGCCGGTTCCATCGTGAGCCCGTGATGAACCCGCGTATCTCACCACCTCGCGTCGCGAGGCCCGCGAGACGGCGTGAGATACGGCGTTTTCGATCCGAGGGGCGCGGAGGCGTACTTGGCAGTACGTCGAGCACCCCGAGGCGAGCAAACGCCGCAGATTGCGGCGTATCGCGGGCCGCAGTAGCGAGGTGGTGAGATATGCGGGTTATCTACCTCGATCACGGTGCAACGGCGTTTCCGAGGGCGCCGGGTGTCGCCAACGCCATGGTCCGCTTCCTCGACGAGGCGTCGGGCAACCCGGGCCGCGGCGGCCATCGTCTGGCGGTCGCGGCCGCACGCGCCATCGAGGCGGCGCGCGAGGAGGTGGCAGCCCTGCTCGGCGGCGATCCCGAGAGAACCCTCTTCGGACCGGGTGCGACCTTCTGGCTCAATACCGTGTTGGCATCCCACCTGTGGCATGGAACTCGCGTCGTCGTTTCGGCCCTCGAGCACAACGCCGTTATGCGGCCTTTGCGGTGGTTGGAAGCCTGTCGTGGAGTCGACATTGCGGTCGTTCCTGGGTCGGGGCCGAGCGGGGTGCCCACCGCCGACGAGGTAGCGGCCTGTGTGGCCGAGGCGCCCACCACCCTGGTGATGCTGAGCCACGCCTCCAACGTTACCGGTGCCGTGCTGCCGGTGGCCGCGGTGGCGGCCGTTGTGGCGCCGGTGCCGGTGGTGGTGGACGCGGCCCAGACTGCGGGCAGCCTGTGCATTGATTTTTCCAGCCTCGGAGCGGCCGCCCTCGTGTGCTCCGGCCACAAGGGTCTGCTGGGGCCGCCCGGCATCGGCACCCTGCTGTTGTCCCCGGAATTCGAGGTCCAGCCGCTGGTGCGGGGCGGTACCGGCTCACGGTCGGAAAGCGAGGAAATGCCCGAGTTCCTCCCCGATCGCCTCGAGGCGGGCACCTCGAACGGCGTCGGCGCCGCTGGACTCGGGGCGGCCTGCTCGTGGCTGCGGAAGCGCAAGGTGGAGGTGATTCACGAGCACGAACAACGGCTGGTCCGCCGTCTGGCCGAGGGCCTGGGCGAGATCCCCAGCGTGACCCTGCAGGGGTGGGAAGATGCCGCCCCGCACACGGGTATTCTCAGCTTCACCGCCGACGGCGTCGACAACGGCGAGCTTGCGGCGTGGCTCGACCGCACACGGGACATCTGTCTGCGCGCGGGTCTCCACTGCGCCCCCGCAGCCCACCGCCGCCTCGGCACCTTTCCCAACGGAACCCTGCGCGCGGGCATCGGACCTTTCAACACAGATGCCGACGTGGATTCCCTCATTACTGCGATTCGCGATGCGGCCGACGGTAGGATGTGATCATGATCTCGAATTTCGAATTTCGGATTTCGGATTTCCACCCAGCCGCCCCAGTTATTGGGGGTGGGTGGGGAACGATTTCGAATTCGGAACATGGGTATCCGGTTCGCTCATATTACGCCTCCCCTGGTTCCGAATCGTCGTGGTGGCGGGCCCTAAAGGACCCGCCTACAAAAGTTTCCAGGAGACCTGTAGGCGGGTCCTTTAGGCCCCGCCACCATTCGCTGGCTGGAGAGATGAACTCAAAACTCAAAACTCAAAACTCAAAAATACCCCCCCGGCTGGATTCCGCATGACTATTTCAACCAGCTGGCGCGATCTGTTACTGGTGTTTGGAACGGTGCAGCGCGTGATGCGCGCGGAGCGCGCGGCGCGGGAGGCCGGCCTCGACATCGATGCGACGCCGGCACCTCGCTCGGTGAGCTCGGAGTGCGGCGTCGTGCTCGAGGTGCGGTCCGAGGAGGCCGGAGCCCTGTCAGACATCCTCGCAGGGATCGACCTCGAACCCCAGGCGGTCTACCGTCTCCGTGACGGCGCCTGGACCCCGAGCGCGCTCGACGCAGCGGTTGCCGCAGAGGCCGTCAACCTCACTGCGGGCACGGCCTACGGCGGCTGCGGCGCCAAGCTCGCCAAGGGGCTCTTGGAGAAGATCCTGTGTGGGCTGCCCCGGCTCGAGTCCGAGGACCTGTTGGTGGGTATCGAGTATGCCGACGACGCCGGCGTGGTGAAGGTATCGGACGAGATAGCGATCATCCACACCACCGATTTCTTTCCGCCGATGGTGGACGATCCCTACAGCTTCGGTCGCATCGCTGCCGTCAACGCGCTCTCCGATGTGTGGGCGATGGGCGGCACACCGCTCGCCGGCATGAACCTGGTCAGCTTCCCGCTCGCCGAGCACAGCGGTGAGACACTGAAGGAGATCTTGCGCGGCGGGCTGTCGGCGCTCGCCGAAGCGGGCGCAGTGCTCGCCGGCGGCCACACGATCGAGGGTCAGGAGCTGCTCTACGGCCTCGCCGTCACCGGCACCGTCCACCCCGACCGAATCTGGCGCAACGCGGGCGCTCTGCCAGGCGACGCGCTCGTGCTGACCAAACCCCTCGGCACCGGCGTTGTCACCACCGCAGCCAAGGCCGACATGGTCGACCCCGCCCATCTTTCCACCGCTCTTCGTTGGATGGCGACCCTTAACCGCGAGGCCGCCGAGGCCCTGCGCAAGGCTGATCCGCACGCGGTCACCGACGTCACCGGCTTCGGCCTCGCCGGCCATGCTGCGGAGATGGCCGCGGCATCGGGTGTAGGCATCGAGATCGATCTCGTGGCGCCCCCCCTGCTCCCAGGCGCTCTCGAGGCTGCCGCCACCGGCCTCGTACCCGCCGGAGCCGGCAAGAACCGCGACAGCATCACCGCCGTGCTCGCAATCGACGATGGAGCCGACGAGCTCCGGGTCGACCTATGCCTCGACCCCCAGACCTCGGGTGGGCTGCTGGCCGCCGTCTCACCGAGGGAAGCCGACGCCCTCATCCGCCGCCTTCCCGGATCGGCCATCGTCGGCCGAGTAACCGACGGCACCCCCGGCACGGTGAGACTTTTGGCGACACGCTGACGGTTTGAATTAGGAGTTAGGAATTAGGAATTAGGAATTCCACCCACCCTCCGAGAGTGATTTCAATTTTCGGGTGGACTTGTCACGGCGTAGCGCGCAGCGCGAAGCCGGATGGGCGGCATTCCTAATTCCTCATTCCTCATTCCTAATTCTTCAGCGCCGCAGGTGCTGAAGCAGGATTCCGGCGGCGACGGCGACGTTGAGGGACTCGATGCCGCGGTTCATTGGGATGGTGACGGTGCCGTCGGCGAACTCGGCGGTTTCGGGTGCGAGACCCGAGCCCTCGGCGCCGAGCAACAGGAGACAGGGCTCAGCCGGCCGCCAGATCGACATGGGCGTTCCCTCCGCGCCGCTTGCCCACACCTCGCCGCCGGCGGCGCGCAGCCGCTCGACCGCATGCTCCACCGTCACCTCACGCTCGACGGGAAGGCGGAATACGGCACCGGCCGATCCCCGAACCGCGGCGGGCGCAAAAGGATCGGCGCAGGCGGGTGACAAAAGGACAGACGCCGCCCCGAGCCCGGCCGCCGACCGCACGATCGCGCCAAGGTTGCCAGGATCCTGAACTCGATCGAGCCACAGGGCGACGCCCCGCTCCGCCGACCACTTCGGCCACCGCGGCGCTTCTGCCACTGCCAGCACTCCCTGCGGGCTGCGGGTCGGAGCGAGGTCGGCGAGGACAGACGGCTCGAGCTCGAAGATATTCAAGGCCACCGCCCGCCACCCGGCGGTCACGGAGTCTGCGGCGAGCTCCGGGGTGAGATAGAGCTCGCGGATCGGTACCTCCCACCGCACGAGATCGTTCACCAGGCGGCGGCCGTCGACGATCACCTCGTCCTCGCGGCGGTGTTTGATCCGTCGTCTGAGGTCCTTCACCCGCGCCCCGTGGCGCCCAAGCTGTTCAATCATCGCTTCTTCATCTCCGTCTCACAGCATGGCACTTCAATTGGGATCGTCAACCTTGAGAAATTTCGAATTTCGAATTTCGAATTTGCCGTCCCCAATCTTCATCCCCGTCCCGGAGCCCCCAGTCGGCGTGGCGTCCGTGCTGACCGGACGTGCCGTCTCTGACGGTTTTGGGATCACGGATTCTTGTTGCGAGTGGATGTCTCTGGCCCAAATATCGTCAGAGGGGGCCACTCACAGGCAATGCCGCTACGGAGAATCGGGTCTTCAAGCCGGAAGATTCTCGCCGGAACGCACTTTTCCCGCCAAATGTCTGCGTATCGCACTCCTTAACCTCAGAAATCCGCAAGGCGGGTGTCCTCACCCGCATCGTGGAGTTCTGAGAGGGGCGGGCACGGAGACGGAGACGGAGACTGGGATTAGTGGATTTTTTCATAACCATTTGCGATAATCCTGGGCCCGTCGCAGAAAGCGACGACAGAAGGGAAGTGGCAATCATGAGCCTCTCCTTGATCGCCAAGTCGATTGGCGAGTCCGCCACACTCAAGCTCAACGAGGTCGCCGCGATTCTGCGCGCCAAGGGCGACCCGGTGATCCACCTCGGCGGCGGCGAGCCGAAAGGCAAGGCGCCTCTGGATGCGATCCTTGCCGCTACCGCGCTCGTCAACTCGGGCGAGGTGCGGTACACGCCTCCAGACGGCATTCCTGCGCTCAAGCAGGCGATCATCCGCTACACCGAGGACTTCTACGGCTGGCGGCCGGCGCCCGAGAACGTGATGGCTTCGGGCGGCGCCAAGCAGGCGATCATGTCGGCCCTGCACGCCATCCTCGACCCGCAAGAGGAGGTCATCTTCCCGGTTCCCTACTGGGTGTCCTATCCGGAGATGGTCAAGCTCGTCGGCGCGTTGCCGGTGCCGGTCCATCCCGAGGACGGGAGCTTCATCCCGCGCATCCAAGACATCGAGCAGGTCATCGGCTCGTACACCAAGGCGGTGATCCTCAACAGCCCCAATAACCCGTCGGGCGCGGTCTACCCGGAGGCCTTCGTCAAGGACGTGGTCGAGCTGTGCGAGAAGCGCGGGCTGTGGCTGATCATGGACGACATCTACCACCGCCTGATTTTCGACGGCCGCAAGCGGGTCAACGCCTATGACTACGCCAAGGACCGCACCGACAACTCCAAGATGATCATCATCAACGGCGTCTCCAAGCAGTACGCCATGACCGGTTTCCGTATCGGCTGGGCGGTGGGCAATACCAAGCTCATCGAGGTCATGACCAACATCCAGGGCCACGAGACCTCGGGGCCGTCGGCGGTCCTCCAGCACGCCGCCGCCGCCGCCATCAACGGCGTCCAGTCATCGGTGGACAGCCTGCGCACGACGCTCGAGAACAACCGCAACGTCCTCATGGAGCAGCTGCGCTCCTTCGACGGCGTTCGCATCGAGGAGCCCGGCGGCACCTTCTACTCCTTCCCCGACTTCAGCCACTATGACAAGGATTCGGTCAGGCTTTCCGAGTTCCTTCTCGAAAAGGTGCAGGTGGTGACCGTCCCGGGGGTCGAGTTCGGCAAGGAAGGCCATCTCAGGCTCAGCTTCTGCGGTTCGATCAAGGAAATCATCGAGGGCGTCGAGCGCATCAAGTGGGCGCTTGACCCCAACGCCCCCAACGAGCTCTACATCGGTGAGCGCAAGCTGGTGAGGGACTGGACATGAGCAAATACCTGAAGTTCAAGACGCCCGCTACCGACCAGGCCGGGGATCTCAAGAGCCGCTACGGGCTGAAGAATCACGGCCTGGTCCACCTCGATCGCGTGTTTTGGAACCTGCCCGTGCCGGCTCTTTACGAGGAGGCCACATTCCGTAAGGAGGGGTTCGTTGCCCACGGCGGCCCGCTGGTCGTCAACACCGGCAAGTGGTCGGCTCGTGCCGCCCAGGACAAGTACGTCGTCCGCGAGCCGTCGACCGAGGACAAGATCTGGTGGGGCGAGTACAACCGTCCCTTCACACCCGAGAAGTTCTCGAACCTCTACTCCCGGGTGCAGGCGTATCTCCAGGACGAGGAGCTCTTCGTCCAGGACTGCTTTATCGGCGCCGACCCCGAATACCGGATGCCCATCCGAGTGATCGCTGAGGATGCTTGGCACTCGATCTTCGCCCGCAACATGTTCATCCTTCCCAAAACGCAGGAGGCTTACCAGGACCACGTCCCGGACTTCACGGTGATCGCGGCCCCGTCGTTCAAGGTCGACCCGAGAATCGACGGCACCCGCTCCGATACCGCCATCATCCTCAACTTCGCCGAGCGGCTGGCCCTGATCTGCAACTCGAGCTACGGCGGTGAGATCAAGAAGAGCATGTTCACGGTGATGAACTATCTGTTGCCGCTCCGTGAGGTGCTGGCCATGCACTGCTCGGCCAATGTCGGCCCGGACGGCGACGTCGCCCTCTTCTTCGGCCTCTCCGGAACCGGCAAGACCACCCTGTCGGCAGACCCCAAGCGCCGCCTGATCGGCGACGACGAGCACGGCTGGTCGTCAACCGGCGTCTTCAACTTCGAGGGCGGCTGCTACGCCAAGGTCATCCGCCTGTCGGCCGAGCACGAGCCCGAGATCTACGCCACCACCCACCGCTTCGGCACAATCCTCGAGAACGTCGTCCAGGACCCGACCTCGCGCCGGATCGACCTCGACGACGACCGTTTCACCGAGAACACCCGGGCCGCCTATCCGCTCGATTTCATCCCAAACGTGGTTCCCGATGCCATGGTCCAGTCGCACCCCAAGAATGTCATCCTCCTGACCTGCGATGCACAGGGGGTGTTGCCCCCGATCGCCCGCCTCGACCCCGAGCACGCGGTCTACCACTTTATTTCCGGCTACACCTCGAAGATCGCCGGCACCGAGATCGGCCTCGGCATCGAGCCCGAGATCGCGTTTTCGGCCTGCTTTGGGGCACCATTCATGGTTCACCACCCCTTCACCTACGCCGACATGCTGCGCGCCAAGATGCTCAAGCACGGCGCCACCTGTTGGCTGGTCAACACCGGTTGGGTCGGAGGCGGTTGGAACTCAGGTAAGCGAATCTCGATCCGCCACACCCGTAACCTGCTCAACGCCGCCCTCGAGGGCAAGCTCGACGAGGTGAAGTTCCGGAAGGACAAGCTCTTCGGCTTCGAGGTGCCGCTGTCCTGCCCCGACGTGCCCGAGGACGTACTCGACCCGTCGACCTCATGGGGCAGCAAAGACGAATATTGGAAGCGTTACGACGCCCTCGTCGCACGCTACATCGAGAACTTCAAGCTCTTCGTCGACGGCTGCCCGCCGAAAGTCTTGGCGGCCGGACCGAAAAGGCTGAAAGACGTCGAGTAACCGTTAGAACGTTACACGTTGGAACGTTTGAACGTTCACGCCCACCGCTCCCAGGGTCTGGGAGTGGCAGCAAAACCGAGAGGCAACCCGTCGGTTCGAAACGTTCTAACGTTTAACGTTCTAACGTTCAAACGATTCGCGGGCGGTCATGTAGGCGCTCGGTGGTTCGAGCGGCGACACCGATCGAGCGCGGGGCAGCTTCTTCGGCACGAACGACAGGTAGAGCGCAACCCAGCAGAAGGCGCTGCCGAGCCAAGCCGGCAGCAGTGCCAGCCACGCCGCGGGACCCTCCAGCAGCACCGGCAGCACGAGCAGGGCGAATCCCGGCACGGCCCATAGCGCGAGCGTCCAAAGCGAGCGGATCGGCTGTCGGAGCGTGGCACCAACACCGCGCAGCCACGCAACCGCCGCCGAGCGGCGGCCGGACTCTCCCAGCAACCACGCGCCGTGGAGGGTGGCGAGCCAGCACCCGACCAGCACAGTAGCGGTCAGCACGAGGCCGGCCACCAGGAGGACCCCCGAACGCCCCCCGTCGCCGGTCGTCCCGGCGCTGCGGATGAGGGGTTTGAGGGGAATCCAGATCGCCGCCAACATCGACGCAGTAACCGTTACGGCAACCACCGCGAGTCGGACAAAGCGCCACCACCAGGCGAATCCGTGGCCGAGGATCTCTGCAAGCGGGACCTGCGCCGCACCGTTGCCGGTACCAAACCACCACCGCACCACCCCCCCGTGCCACAGCACCGACCACGCGAGGAAGGCGAGACCTCCGAAAATCAACGCGAGGGCGAACGGGCCCGCGACCGGATGGAACAGCTCAACCAGCACCAGCATGCTGTCGCCGGGCGGCAGAGGCCGGTCCGGAAGGCCGGCACGGGTCGCGCCGGCCGCGAGCTCCGCCACCAGATGCGCGGGCAGAAAGACCGCCATCGAGACCAGCCACACCGCTCCAACCAACCGGCGCAGCCGCAGCGCGAGGCGAAGTCCGGAGATCGGGGACGGCGTCACGGCCACTCTCAGCTCCATTTCAGGAAGATCTTGCCGGCAAGGCCGAGTACCTCGCGCACCCACCACAGGGGGTGGTCCTCACGGACCAGTTCGTCCCGCCAGTAGTTGTCGGCGCGCCGAGTTTCGAGCGCCCACACACCGTCGGGATCCACTACCACTTGCGCCAGCCGTTGCGTACCCTCGAGGTTCCAACGCACCCAGCGTTCCTCACCCCCCCACGTGCGCCTTTCCGAGGCGCCGCCGGCCCACGTCAGCTCGATCTCAACCGGGCCGATAAAGTCGCCGAGCCGTGCCAGCTCGACCTCCACTTGCCAGATGTCGGAATCGGCTGCCTCGTCGTCGGCACCGCCGCCATCCGATTCCTCAACCTCTCGCCACTCGCCGTCGTCCCAGGAAAATCCCTTGACGGCCTTCGGCGAGCGCTGGCTTACCGATGTCACCGCCCAATCGGGAACGGCGTCGCTCCAGATCGCCTGCTCGAAGAACGGGCCCAGATCCTGCTTCGACGCATCGCTCAGGGCCGCCACCAGATCACGACCCGACGGGTGGTGGAAGGCATTCCGGTCGACATAGGACCGCAGGCCGCGGGCCATCGCCTCGGGGCCGATTAGACCCTCGACGGTGCGCAGGACGACCGCGGTCTTGGGATACGAAGCGAAGAAGTATATCCACCGCCGCCGGTACTCCCACGCCCTCGTGGCCACCTTGACCGGCACCCGGGGAAATACCAGGGCGAGGCGCTCTGCGCCCCAGTAGGGGAAGGGCCGGATCTCCGGCACCAGCCCGTCGGCTGCGATCACGGTCATGCACTCGAGCTCCGCGTAGGTGTTGACACCCTCGTCGAGCCATCCCCGCTCGAACTCGTTGGAAGCGAGCATTCCCTGGAAGTACTGGTGGCCGAACTCGTGCACCGTCACCGTCTCGATGTCCGACGACCACGAGAAGGGGGGGTAGGCGTCGAGACGGTCGGCGCCGGTTGTGAAAAAGGTGGGGTACTCCATCCCGCCGGCCTCCCCGGCGCCCACCGGCGGCGACACGATCGTCACCTGAGGATACGGATACGGCCCGTAGAAGAGACCGAACCATGCGACCGAGAGCCGCGCCGCCCGTACCATGCGCGGGACGAGGACGCGCTGGGCTCGGGGCACGATAAGGCGTAGACGCATCGGCGGCAGCTCGAGCTCGGCGGCGCTCAGACCGAGGAGCGTCTGCGCCCGTTCGAGCCACCGCATCGGCACGTCGCGGCCGGGAGAGAAGTCGGTCTCCACAACCTCCATCAGATCCGGGGGTGCCGTGCACCACGCAAAGTCGTGCACTCGTTCGGCGCGATACACCACCGTCCGACGCCCACCATCCGCCGGAGCGCTCCCGGTCTCAATCCCTGTGGCGCCAAGGACCCAGTCCTCCGGGAGGGTGATCGACACTCGGTAAGCACCAAAGTCGGCGAAGAACTCCGACGAGGCGTGAAACTGGTGGCAGTTCCACCCCTCATCTCCCTCGAAAACGCCAATCTTCGGGAACCACTGGCCGACGAGATGGAAGTCGCCCTCGAAGCCGGTGCGCGCGATGATCCGCGGCAGCTGAGCCGAGAACTCGAGCTCGAGCTCGACGACGCCGCCCGGCACGACGACCCGCGGCAGCGCCACCCGCGCGACACTGAAGTCAGCGGGATTATCGTCATCCGGGCGTACGAACTCCAATCCCGGCATCAGGTCGGCGCCGTCATCGAAAACCATGCTCTCGATCCGCACCCATCCCCAGCCATCCGTCAGTGCGACCCGGTTACGAAGCGAGCTGCCGTGCAGCTCGCGCATGAAGGTGGTGTCTGAGCTTGCGAAGGCGTTGAGATAGAGGTGGAAGAAAATTTCGTCGGTGGGGGCGCCGGTTGTATTGGTCCAACGAATTCGCTCGAAAGCCTGGAGACGATGGGCGGTTGGATCGAGGCTGACTTCGATCTCGTAGTCAACAGTCCCGGCATCGATCGCCGCGGTCGGTCCCAGGGTCAGCGCCGCCGCAACGAGCGCGAAACACAACCAGCCGGGCCGATGAACGAATTGCAGGGTCATCGACAAAGTGTACCTGAGCCGTTAAGCCCGCATATCTCACCAGCTACCGGACTGGCCAACCGGAAGGAAAAGCACTACATTGGGAAACGGAGATTATTGTGCGACGAATTCTCACCGTCATTGTGCTGTTGATGGCACCGAATATTGCGGGAGCAGCGGATGTCGATTTCTCCATCAACATAGACCAGATCTCTCTGACGCCAAGACCCACTCCCAAAAAAGAAGCACAGCTGGCCGTGTGGAATTCACCGATGGGCCGGTTGATGCACAACTTCAACCAGCAACAGGCCTGGGTGATGCGGGGAACCATGCCGGGAGGCGAACGGGTGAATGGCCTCGCCGTCAGCGTCAAGGCGCAGAACGGCCTTCCCCTGCACGTGCTTACTTCCACGATGCAGGCGAGCACCAGTGTCAGCGAGTCAAGGGTCGCCGTCGTCCGCTGGCCGTGGAGCGTAGACGAAGAAGATCCGGTGATGGCTCTGGACGAACAGCTCTCAGTCCTTCTAGGGCAGCGCCTGAGCGGAAGCCATTAGGTCCGCCTCGTGCAAATTTCATGGTTCGGCGTGGGCGGGTATAAAACCCGCCCCTACAATTTTTCAGAACAAACCGTAGGGGAGGGTTTTACACCCTCCCCACCAAACGACTGAAATCTCGAACAACGAAGAAATTTTTCAGGCGCCTCAGTTCAGACCTAATTGCTGCGCTCGCTTTAGAGCGCCTCCTTGAGATTTTTCGATACCTTGAAGCGCACGCTCTTCGAGGCCGAGATGGTGATCGCCTCTCCAGTTGCAGGATTGCGGCCTGCACGGGCCGGGCGGGCTGTGACCTGAAAGGTGCCGAAGTTGGGCACCGTCACCTTGTCGTCTTCCGCCAACGCCTCACTCATGAGCTCGAAGAGGAGATCGTAGGTCATCGCCACCTGGGTCTTCGGGTACCCGGTGAGTTCGGCGACCCGGTCTACCAATTCTGCCTTGCCTGCCATATTTCCTCCTCGGAACTCTCGACCACCCCAACGCTACCGCGGACCCGGGTTGCCGGTCAAGATGGAATAGCTTCGGCCTTGATCTGCGTTGCACCGGACGACATGAAAGATTCACCCATTCTGGTTTTTCTGTTAGCGCTCGCACTGCTGCTGTGTGCCGCCACGATCACCTATGCCGAAGGAGAGGGAAAGATGATTCCAGTTGGAGATCCGTTCGTCGACTTCGACCTTCCCGCCGATAACGGCACCGTCGTCCGGAGCACGGACCTTGCAGGACGACCGTTCCTGCTCTTTTTCTACCCGAAGGCCGACACCCCCGGCTGAACTCTCGAGGCCAACCAGCTGCGGGACAGCTGGACCGAGCTTCAGGAGCTGGGAGTCGAGGTGCTCGGCGTTTCCTACGACACGCCGGAGAAGAACCGGAAGTTCGCTGAGAAAAACGAGCTGCCCTTCCGGCTGCTGTCGGACGGCGATCATGCCCTGGCCAAAAAGGTGGGAGCATCACGCACCCTGATTCCGTTCGCAAAGCGCATCTCCTACCTGATCGGCGCCGATGGGACAGTCCTCGCAGCGTATCCGAAGGTGGATCCCGCGTCGCACGCCCGAGAGGTGCTGGAGGATTACCGGGCATTGATCGTCAGCGACGATTGAATACTCCCAACGCGCAAGCTGATTCTTGCGACATTGAAGGTCTGAACGTTGAACAGTGAGAACGTTCCAACCATCCCTGCCCGCCTATCTCATCAATGTTTGTAGCAGGAGATCAAGAGATGATGCGGGCTATACTCGTGACGTGCCCATAGCAGGCTCAGAAATTGTCGGACCGCCATGAAGACCGGCAGGGTGTTTGTCGCTACCGAGATCGCCGGACCGAGGGTGCGCCTCGTAGCGGTGCTCGCGGCGGCGGCTGTCGGCCTTTCGGTTGCGGTGCTCCAGACTGCCGTCCAATGGCAGGGCGACCGTACCGAGTATTTGATTCTTGCTTGCATCAGTGCCTTTCTGGCGACTCTCGCAACCTGGTTCTTCCACGTCCGCTGGAAGCTTCTCCATGACCTCTTCGATCGCCGGGTCAAAAATGTGTATCTGCCAATCGCCTGTCATTTCTGGTTGTTGTTGACGCTCGAGGCACTTGTCCAATCGCAGGATATCCGCGATACGTTCGTCGCATTTTCGTGGGTCATTTCCCAGACCCTGGCGGCGGCGGTCCTCCTCTTCACCTTTCGCGGCGGCAGGGAGGACAGTTCGAGGACCCGCGCTCTGCGCACTGCGGCCGCCCTCGCAGTCGCGGCCGTCGTGTGGGCGATCTTCTTCTCTTTGCGTGATCACGGGTTGGTGCGGGGCATGGCTCCGTTGGAAGCCGGTCTGGCGACGGTGTTCCTCCTCGCAGCAGTCGTGCCCATGCTGGGCGGGCGCGAGCAACGCCAGCCGCGCGAGGTCTGGCTCGGCGCCGCATTCCTCCTGACCGCCGTTGCGCACATCGATCTCTCGTGGTCCAGACAGCCGTTTGACAGTCCCTTCATGTGGGGGTACGTGCTCCTCGGCTTCAGCCTCGGGGTACCAACGGTCGCCGCGGTCTTCGAAAACGTCACGTTGTTGGAGTCCCAGACCGCACTCTCGGACCGCCTGAAACGCCTCCGCCATCGGGTCGAGATCCTTCTCGACTCGCTGCCGATTCTGGTCCTGTCGGTGGATCGTGACCGCAACATCCGTTTCGCCAACCGGGCAGCAAGTCGTCTCTTCCAGGTCCCAGCGGGAACGGGCGACACCAACGACCGCCCCATGTGGATGGAGCGCATCCACCCCAACCACAGACCGCAGGTTTACGCCGCCATCCCCGCCGTGCTCGAGGGAACCAAGGGACAGTGGGAAGAAATCGTACGGGTCGAGGGTGCGGACGGCGATATTCATTGGCTCAACACCCAGATGCACCCGGTGGTCGATCCGGTGGTTGGCGAAACCCTGATCCAAATTGTGGCGACCGATGTCACCGACCTCCACCTCGCCCGGCGCGCGGCCGAAGGGCGCCAGACACGACTCGCCTTCCTCTCCGGCCTTGCACAAACCCTGGCCGGAGAGGTCGAGGAGCAACGAATTCTCGAGCGCTTTCTCGAGACGGGGCGGAAACTCCTCCCACTTCAATCGTTGCTGCTCTACCGGCCGCTGTCGGACGGTAGCGGATTGAAGCTCGAAACCGGTACCGGACCGGGCGTCGAGACGTTTGAAGAGGACCGCTTTCACCCCATCAAGGCCGGAGATCACCCTTGTTGGACCGCATTTCACAACGGCTTGCCACAGACCACGTTGGCCTCTACCGCCCTGCCCTCGGAGCTCGCCGAGTGGCTTGCCTCGGAGCACAATATCCGGCACTTGAGCTATCTGCCGCTGATGGCGGCTGGACGATCGGCCGGTGTTTTGCTCGCCACCTCATCCAGCCAGCTCGACCTGGCCGCCGAGAACATCGAGCTTCTGACCCAGGTCGGCTTCTTGCTCGGGGGCGCCGTCTCGTTGTCGCAGCTGGTTCGGGAGCTGGATGAGCAGCGCGCCGTGGCGTTCGAGGCGTCGCGGCTGAAGTCTGAGTTCCTCGCCAACACCTCCCATGAGCTGCGAACCCCACTCACAGCCATCCTGGGATTTCTGCGCCTCATCATGGACGGGGCGGTGAAGGATCCCGAGAAACAGCGGGAATTCCTCAAGATCGCACATGAGTCGGCGGAAAGCCTGCTCAACATCATCAACGACGTCCTCGACCTCGCCAAGATCGAGGCCGGGCGGCTGGAAGTCCATTTCGCACCAGTGCCGGTGCGCACGGTCCTCGAAGATGTCGAGACGCTGTTCAAGCACCAGATGAAGAGCAAGGGCCTCGTGTTCCGGACCCGGGGCGCCGACAGCAAGCTCGTCCTTTGGACCGATTCCGACCGCACCTCTCAAGTGCTCACCAATCTCCTCTCCAACGCCTTGAAGTTCACCGAACGCGGCGGATCCATCACCGTCTCCTGTGCCAAGCTCGATGGACAGATCGTGTTCGCGGTCGAGGA
>Ga0164313_10001397_pt1 | contig 21360 bp, 17 predicted proteins | sample GuaBasSedimGuay4_FD_113735 | JGI IMG/M metagenome (GOLD analysis project Ga0164313, IMG submission 113735) | Subseafloor sediment microbial communities from Guaymas Basin, Gulf of California, Mexico - Guay4, Core 4569-4, 0-3 cm | ecosystem: Environmental > Aquatic > Marine > Hydrothermal vents... | reverse complement strand
TGGATGCGATGCTTGCCAAGGATCCTGAAGACAGGTTCGATAGCTGCCTGGATTTTTGCAAGGCCGTACAGAATGTCTCGCTGACCGAGGAAACCTATTCGGCGGAGCTGACGCAGGCAACACGTATATTTGATTCGAGCCAGTTAAGTGGCTCCAATTATGTATCGAAGCGTCATTCCAAGTCCCAATCCCAGCCTTATTCCGAGCGTTATTCGGATCGATATTCAGACCAGTACTCGGAAAGAGGGACCGGTCAATACACAGAACGCGGCAGTGCCCGTACGTCAGGACGATATCAAACCGGGTCGATGGATGGACAGCCTCCGAAAGGAAAGGGTAAGAAAATTGCAATGTTTGGCGGCATCGCGGCAATACTGTTGGCGGTAGGCGGCTATTTCGCTTTCAATTATTGGAGCGGTCCTGACATTCCGGTACTGCATGAAGATGATTTACGCAGAATGACCTCCATTTTGCGCAGGGTAAATGCCTCTATCGATGACCAGCAACTGGACGAGGCATACAAAAGGCTGAAAGACGCCAAGAAAATTTCTGCCGAACACCCCGACGTTCTGAATACCGCAAAGGCACTTGCCTCGCAGTATGAACTGGATGCACTGGATTTAATTGATGCCGGTGATTTGAACGGAGCATTGGAGGCGATAAGAAAGGGCCTGGAGGTTGTGCCTGGTTTCTCTGCGCTGCTCGAAACCGAGCAGGACGTCAAACTTCAGGTTGACCAGATAGAAAATCAGAAGATCATGGATGAAGCATTGCAACTTGCGGCCCAATATGAGTCTCAGGATGCATTGGTCGCGCCCGCTGGCGCAAATGCCAGGGAACAGTACGACAAGGTCATCGCTCTTGATGAGTTCAACCAGCAGGCTTTGGCTGGAATTAGCTCTATAGAGGCCAGCCTGGCAAGGCGGATACGAACTTCAGTTGCTGAAGGTGATTTGACGTTAGCGCAACAGCAGTTGGAAAACGCAACAGAATTTTACCCGGGCTCATCTGTCTTTAGCGATATTCGGCAGGGGATTCTGGAGACTCAACAAGCCGAGGAAGAGCGCGGAATGATCGCCAAACTGCTCGCCGATGCCAGGCAAAGTGTAGATGATGGCCGCTTGCTTGAGCCGGAATCTGACTCCGCCCTTTACTATTTTAGCGAAGTTCTGAATCTGAACCGGAATGATCCTGATGCCAGGCGCGGACTTAATAATATTGCCGCCGGGTATTTGCAAAATGCTAATGTGGCCATGGCCAGCGGAGAATTCGGCACAGCCCTTCAGTTGGCTTCAAACGGCCTGCGTGCACAGCAGGACAATGAAGAGCTGCTAACGGTGCAGAGAATGGCCACCAGCGAGCTTGGGGAAGTTGAGCAACAAATTCAGAACACCTTGCAGCAGGCGACCAGGCTTGTACAGGCGGTGCGTGAAACTCAAACCGCTGAGATTCGGGTTGCAGACGATGTTCATGAGAATATTGGTGTGGCACTGCTTGCGGCCAGAAACGGGTTTGAGGAAGTGCTGGAACTGCAGCCGGAAAATGCCGATGCAGAGCGCGGCCTGGCAAACTTGGAGACGGTTCTTTACAACGCGCTGGTCAAGTTGCAGCGATCAGGAGAATTTGAGCTCGCAAAGTCAGCAATCGCTTCCGCGGGAACAATTGCTGCAGATCAGGACAGGTTTACGCAATTATCCACATCGCTTGACGACCAGATAGAGCAGCGGGACCGGGAAGTGCGTGGTCGTGACCTGGTGCAACTGGCAGAATCTGCCATTGCAGTACGTCCCATGACGGATGAATCGATTGATCGTGCTGCAGAAGCTGTTGCCGATGTGCGTTCTGAATTTCCTAACGATGCAAGTATCAGCAAGCTGGTAGGAGACCTGGCCAATGCCGTTGCCGTTGAAGCGGGCAGGGCAAGCGAGCAGGGAAGTGATGTTGCTGGTTTGTTGATGATTGAAAAGGCACTCGGGCATTTGAGCGGGAATCAGATTTTGATTTCTGCGCGGGGCCAAATCAAAAAAACACAAAGAGATCGTGCAGAAGCCGAACGCCAACGAATTGCAGCAATTTCCGGCCAGTTGGCGATCGATGCCACGCCATGGGGTGCGGTTAAGGAAATTCGAAACCAGGATGGCACCCTGATCGCGCTGAATGGTGAGACACAAACTCCATTTGTGCAAACGCTTGTTGAAGGCGTCTACACAGTAATTATCCATAGTGATACCGGTGTAGAACGCACTGAATCGGTCAATGTGCTGCGCCAGCAGTTGGTGATGGTGCGTGCTGATTATGAGCTGATCTCGGCTGATGAGTATTTTGAGAAATCAGGATGGTGAGCGCTATCCATCATAAGATTGCAAAACTGTCAGTGGTTCTGATGGCGCTGTGTATCGCCTTATCTATGTCTTCAAACGCCCTGGCTGCATATGGCACAGATTTTCTTGATGCCCTGGATGCATATGAGGAAGGCGATTACCAGAAGGCTGTAACCAAGCTTGAAAAGGCCATCAAAGGCAAGAAGAATGCTGGTCTTGACCAACGTTTTTATGGAATGGTCTATGGAAACTACATTCCATATTTCTACCTTGGGCAGGCGCGCTACAAACTGGGAGACTGCGAAGGCGCACTGGAGGCGTGGAAAGAGTCGCAAAAGCAGGGTGTTATTTCCGGGTTGAGCGAGAATTCCGAGATGCAGGTGGGAATAACAGCCTGCGCAGGTGAAGCAGTAGACATTCCGAAGCTGGCCGGTGAGGCGACACGGGAAATTGATAAGGCAAAGTCCCGCGCTACACAACTACAGGCACTCAGTTCGGACTTCCGTAGCCTTGGTTCCAGCCAGTTGTACCAACGTGAGTGGGTTGCCAGGTGGGAACCGACCCTGAATGCGGCACAGCAATCTGCCGGTGACATGGAAAGCCGCCTGGCCACGGCTGTTAATGCCAAGGATGATGCTGCGATCGACATCATTAAATCGGAAGCTATAGCATTGGCTGACTCGTTGGTTGGCTCCATGACACAGGCGACGAATCAGATTGCGGCTATCCGTCAACAGCAAGAAACTCGGGTAGTCGATGCCCGTAACAAGGCCCGGCGTGAGTTAGCGCAAGCCGTGGCATCTGCGAGGTCGCAAGGTTCTGTCAAAGCCAATAAAGAGGTTGCTGGTGTTTACAGTAGCCTGATGGAGCTTGCCGATAGTGGAGAAGGTTTGTCCGCTGATACATCGGTTGAAGAGCAGTTACAACTGGCGCAAAGAATCAACACAGCATTGAGACGCTACCAGATGTCAGTTCAGGATTGGAGAAGGGCCGAGGAGAATATCGCGCACCGGACGCCACCCGCTGAACTTAAACTTGTTGTGACTGAATACCTGGCAGGCAACTATGAGAAAACTATTCAGTTGGTTGATCCGGCGAGCTTTGATGACGAGCGGGCCCAGATACAAGCTTTGTTGTTCAGGGCGGCAGCGAGTTACCAGTTATATATGTTGTCGGGTGAGCAAACCTCGCAGGATTTGCAGCGGGCGGAGGATGATATTCGTCAGATTAAAGGTCTGAATAAGAAGTTTTCGCCGTATATTCCTGTTTTTTCGCCTAAGTTTCTGGATTTGTTCAGGCGGTCTGGTTGACCGTAGAGTCTTTTAAGGTCGTCAGTAGCGTTTTCTGATTGGTGGTGATGCGGGTAGGGGGACAACCGTGATTGAATCTGCTAGAGTTAAATACACGTTAAGGTAAGTATGTTTTCTGATTTTTCAGGCTGGTGCCTGAACTAATTTTCTAAATGAAGGGACAAAACATGAGTAAATATATTAAAATTCTCAGCTGCACTTTGTTTTCAATCTTGTTTTTCTCGACAGTTCATGCACAGGTAGCACCAGTTCCTGAAAAGGGTCAAGCTGGTGGTGGTTTCTCGGGTCTTCCTGTTGATTTATTACCACCGGGTGCCAGATCACTCGGCTTGGCAGGTGCATTTACAGCTGTGGCTGATGATGCAACCGCCGCCATTGCGAATCCCGCAGGACTCGCAAATCTCAGTACTACAGAAGTTTCGGTTCATTTGCGTAATTTTGATTCAGATGTCGAGTTCTTTGATCCGGATGCATACGACTCAGGTTGGAGGTATTTGGCGGGGGACATGAATAAAACTTATTCAGACTCCGGTTCTGAAGTTTCATTTGCCAGTATCGTCAAGCCTTTTGATAGTTGGGTGATTTCTGCCTATTATTTGAATCAGTTGGGTTTCCAGTCCGACCAACTGGAATCAGGAATTGTTAAAGATGAAGTTGCTCTTGATACATACACCAATTTCAATTCTATAGATGCATCTATAGAGGGGTATGGTGCAAGCTTGGCGTACCGAATTAGCAGTAATTTTTCCATTGGCGTCACCGTCCAGAGTACCAAAATGGATTTAGTTAGTTCCGATGTGTGGATTTCCGATCACTTCAATAATGTGGAATTCAGATTCCCCAATCCGGAAGAAGCAGTTACACAGCTAGTTGACCAGTGGATAATTGGTAGTGAGATTGGTCTAGGTAATGGATCCGACTCCAGCGATAGAGATACGACCTTTAATGTGGGTTTACTCTGGAACATTTCGCAGAAATTCTCTGTTGGACTTGTCTATCGTGAGGGTGCCGAATTTGATCTACAGTCAACCAGGTTTGGTAGCTTCGAAATAGGTTGCATTGATGGCTCCACACTGCCTGAAGCTGATTGTATAAGTTTGGAGGCAACCAACGAGAAATTCGGTTATTCCGATACCGTTTTGTCTCCCGTTTCCATCAAGGTACCCGATACACTTTCCCTGGGTTTCGCCTGGCGTCCGGCAAATACATTGCTGGTTTCACTGGATATCAACAATATCGGTTATTCCGACTCAGCTCAGGTACGAGATTTGACCCAGGGTTTTTTGTTTAGCATCAATGATGACCCGCCCCATGAAGATTATCCTCTTTCAACATTCAATGATCCGAGAATTACTGACCGGACCAAGCCGTGGACAGAGAAAATCAAAGATGAGACTACATTTCACCTGGGTATCGAAAAAGTTTTCCGGCGCCCGGGAGAGTTTCTCTCCAGTTTGACCTTGAGAGGAGGCGCATTTACTGTTGAAGACCATGATGGTGCTGTCGACATTGATTCGAGTGATACAATTTTTACCGCTGGACTTGGTGTGGTGATGGGTGGTGACGACCGTGGCCACAAGCAGTTTCAGTTAGATTTGGGTGCGTCTTACGGCGACAACACCAGAAACATCATTCTTTCCGGTATATACCGGTTCTGAGAAGACAGTTACTCTGATCAGGGCCCGGCCATTGGCCGGGCTTTTTTTGCTTCCAATAAACATGAATGTGTGATGTATTTCACAGCTAAGTGGATAAAAAAGGGTCACAATAACCGAGGATTAGAGGGTTTTTCTAATGTATTGTTGAGAAATGCTCAGTTGGTGTGTTATCTTTGAAACAGAGGGCAGTATCTATCTAAAGGAGTAGAACGATGAAATTCTCTAAAGGCATCGCGTTGATAGCGCTATTATGTTGTACGATGGCAGCGACACAGGGAGTACTTGCGCAGGAGCTTGACCGCGACATTCATTACGCAGGAGCCCTGGCTAGTTTTCAGCGTGGTGACTTCGGCTCTGCTGCCGAAGCATTCGAATTAGCTATCAGTTGTGACCCCTTACCTCAGGTTGACGAAACTGCTTACCTTCCTTATCTATACCTTGCAGCAGCCAAATTTGAATCTGGCAACTTTGCGGTTGCACGCGCTGCCCTGATTCAAAGTCAGGTTTATGGTATGGCGCCGGGAACTGACGAGGGTGCCACTCTGTTGGAAAGTTATGCTGAGCCAATCATGGAGGTTTCATTGGAGTCTGATGAACTCCAGTACGCAGCAAACTATTTCAATGGTCAGAATCAAAGCTATACACTTAGCCAGGAAGAAGTAGACAGTATAAGATCCAAAGCTCTGCGCAACTGTGCTTTGTCTTCGAATGTCAGGGAGAGTAAATTACCTTGGTATTTTCACTATGAATTCGGACTCAACCTGATAGAAGCCGGTGATTCTCAACGAGCACTTGAGGTGTTAACTGTAGGTGCCAGCAAACGAATGGAATCGGGGCGTGATAGCCGCATGTACGGTATGTGGTTCATTGACTATCTTCCGTATTACCAAATGGCCCTGGCTCATTCCAAGCTTGGTAACTGGCAAAGTGCGCACGATGCCATCCAAACATCTCAGAATTTTGGTGAATTTACTCCGAGTAGCCCGGATTATAAGGAATTCACACAACTGGAGCAGCTAATAAACAATAAGCTGCAAAATAATGGTTCCTAAAAATTGAGAATAATATAACTAACTAGGCTTTTCTCTGTATGAGTTCTTGAGCGGGTACAGAGTTAATCCCTACAAATCAAACACTGATCTGTATTTAACTATTATGAACTTGATGCGCTCATCATTCTGGTAGTTATTGGTCTCTAATTCCTGTAAAAAACCAGATTGTGATAGCTCAAGTGTCTTGTCGTGCAGGTAGAATCCAGTTTCCGGTGGAATCAGATCGGAGAGATGTAGTCGAACAAAAGAATAATCTTCATTAGTGAATGATATACCGGTCGCAGACTCCCTATTTACAGAAACGGTGATTGACTTTGCTAACTGCTTTGCTCCGGAATGATTCTCACCGCGCATGAGTTTTTCGATCTTGGCAGAGGGTAAAATGTAGGCTGTTTCCCAACCGGCTTCTCCCAGACTTCTGAGTGACCCATCCTGAACTGAGGATTCAATGATAAGTCGGTTCTTTAAACCGAAGCGTTTATTCAGATTATCCAGGTCATTGAGAACTGATTTTAGATTATCTTTCCTAAGATTCTTCAGATGGACTAGTACTGAAAATTTGTCATGTGTGCTTATGACTTCAATCAATTCATTCAAGTCGAGCCCCGAAGGGTGACTCTGATTGGCCAGTTGTAATTCTCCATCTTTGGTGACCAGCACATCAAGCTGAATAGACCGAAATCCATTACTCCGCGCATCGTGGGCCTTACCGATAGAGTTAACATTTGCTGGCATGACAGTGAACTGGCTATCCAGATGTCGGAGTTCAGCACTGTTTTTTGCAAGATGATAAAGATAGTTGCTATTTGCTGTGTATAGGACCTGTCCGTGAAGCGTAAATGCGTCTTCTTCCAGGAGCTGGTATTTATTCGAACTCAGGTCATGTTGGGGATTGTACCTATCGGTGTGTAGGTCCATGATTCCAATAAGGGAATCATAGAGAAAGTCATTCCCGAAAAGTGCCTCGCTATTCTGATTTAATGCATGAAATTTTTCAGTGTAGGTAAGTCTATAAGCTTCAGAAAACCACATGAGCAAAGGGATCTGAGTCATTGGAATGTCAAATTTATCCGAGTTGTGGCCGTATTCAGAGAAAACGTCTTCAGGGTGGTCAGAAAGGTAAATCAAGCTGCTTATGTCATTCTTACTCTTCAGAGCTTTGAGTAAAGAAGCCACTACAAAATCGTTATAAAGCACGCTGTTGTCATAGCAGTTAATATTTCTTGCGAGTTGCTTATTTTCTGATAGTACAAGACCAAAGTATCCGGGATGTAATGCACCCTGAAAAACACTATATTCTTGCGGGAAACGAGAGCAGTAAGACCAATGACTGCCACTCAAGTGCACAAAAATCACTTTGCTGGTATCGTCGAGTTGACTGAGTATTAATTCAACTTCATTGATTACAACTTCGTCCAGTGATTGTGATCTGGTATGTTTTCCAATGGAGTAGTTGAGGGTTATCAGGTTATCTGCCTCATTTGCAAGAACGGAGACAAGATTGTCCCATTCACTGTAGAGCGACTGATTACTTATCCAGTGACTCTCAACACCAGCTTGTCGAAGTACATTGAGTATGGACAGCGACTCGTAGTAGTTCTTGTTATTGAGTTGGTTGGCTTCAGTAAGTGCCAGAGAGAGAGCCTCAACGGTATGCGTATGATTTGAAAATGCGTTGTTGAATGTGATAAACCCGGGATCAGATCGAAGTTCACTTAACAAAGGGTTGGTGTTTCGCATATACCCGTATAAGCTCATGTGCGATTTGTCCAGAGACTCACCGATCACAACAATGTGGGTTCCAATATCGATGGACCTGGTGGCACTGAATTTTTCGTTTGACGCTCTTCTTTTTTCTTGTTCGCTTCTAAATAAGCTAAGCTCTTTTTGGTACCTGCCCCTTTCCTTGAAAATATAATCATATAGGCGGAAATCATTTGTAGTGGGTTGTTTGTCAGTGACCAACAGTGGTATTTGAAACAAAAAGATTAAGAAAATCGGCACAAAAATGAGGAGCTTCCTGTCCACTCTTTCTATTTTGACGGCTTGCTGTTTAATTAATAGGAACCCAATGAAACCAAATGAGAAAAAGAAAAAAAGAATCCATTTGAGCTTACTAAACTCTACAATAAAATCAATGGACTCTCTAAGGTTGGTTTGAAACACTGCATACAATGTTTCTGCACTAATACTACTTTCAAAGTTCAGTGTGTATGTCAGAATTAATAGCGGTACGGCGTAGACTGAAACTGCCATAATCTGCATGATAATTATTCTTAGGGGATTCCAGAAGTCTTTGTTGGGAAGCGCAAGGCAGATTCCCAAATTGAACACGACTGCTAGAAAACAGAGATACGTGTAAGCAAGTGCAGAGTGTATTCCGACTGCGCCAAAAACCGCCTGTTCTGCCGCCATCAATATAATAAAGACAGAATACAAAGCAAAAATAGAAAAAAACTGGTTAAACTGTATCAGTAGTAATGAAAGCATTACCCACAGGAAAGGGATGAGTAAGACTTCGACGAGGAAGTTTGTGCTTTGAAGCCTGATACTGATCAGACCCTGAATTTCGTGATCAAGAGTGGGTCTGGCCCCTGTAATTTCTACTAGATCCCCGGTGACAGCCTGAAGATCAACCTGGCGTTTAGAACCTGGATGAACGTTATCTTCAAATACATTTTTGCCATTTTGTTTGACAGTCAGTTTTATTGAGCCTGTGCCCTGACCAGTTCCAACCAGTACAATCAGGACGCTGGCTTTTTTAAGAAACTGGAATGTGGCTTTAACCGGCTTGTTGTGCCCGGCTTGCACCAGATATTTCCCACCCCCTCTTTGGCGGAAAAAAGCCCCGGGGTTTTCCAAACCAATATTCTCGGTTGTTAACGTGACGTCTTTTCCAGATTGTGCAAAATACCCGATGTCCATGGGTCCAAGTGTGAACCAGGCCAGTGGAATCACAATCCAGAGGAATGTTAATTGTCTTTTCAGACTTTGCATTTTGCCTTGAGCCAACAAGTAGGATTTATACTCCGTCCTGGCTTTGTTAGTGAGCGGCTAACTTTTATACCTAATGGGTTCAAGGAAGTGCCCACCATGGTCTATACAACTCAGGTGCCATGTTGTCATCAGTGACTAGCGGGTCAGAAGCAGTTCGTTGTAATATTTCATTACAGGGTTCCACCCAGACTTCACCTGCCCAGCCACCCGGCCGGTCTTTCAATTTGAGCACCTCTTCCAGACGAATACGGTCTTGTTCTCTGTCTAGATTAAATATTGGGTGCCCATCAATTTGGTAGTTTTCGAGTCGCTCGCGCCATAGGTCAGGATGAATATAAATTTCTGTATCACTGACTATCATGTTATTTATGAAACGAAACCCATGTTGAAATGCTGTGCAAGCGGTTTTCATTGCAGGTGCAAAATCAGTAGCGTTGAACATTGAGAGACCGCCCGGTTTCAGATGTTGCTTAATAAGGGCTTGGTATTCCATGGATAAAAGGTTGGTTGCGTGGGATCGCCAGTGATAGGTTGTATTTTGAATAATGGCATCAAACATTTTATCTGGATTGGCTCTTAACCATCTCCTACCATCATCAATGACGATATCAACTTTCGGATTTGTTAGAAGTGATCTAACTTGCTCATTGGATTTGACGACTTCCAGATAACCTGGATTTATCTCTACGATCGTCATTTTCTCTACCGTTGGAATGTGCCCAATCACCTGGGCCCAGGAGCCTGATCCAAGACCCACGATTAGAACTGATTTTGGTGCGGGGTGAATTCCCGATATGACATATGCGCGTTCAATGTAATTAAGATGCCTAAGCAAAGTCGTATTGAATTTCCCGTCCCAAATACCATCACCGTATACGGTACCCTTGTCATCTACAGTGATAACTCCACTTCGGTTCTCAATAATTTGTATAAATTGCTTATCGTTGGAGTAATCGGTCTTGTACTGTAGCTTCTCCCATAAATCTGAATACAGGGGAGAAGCCCTCATTCCTGCCGCTATCATCACCAGGGTACAAAAGAATAAAATCCCCACTAATGTAACTCCTCTTTGCCCTGAGTGGACAAACAACATGGCTGCGAGTAATACACCAATAAAAGTTAACAAAAGTGAAACGCCCTGGAAAGTCAATATATCAAGGAATACAAATCCAGTAAGCAGCGAGCCAGTAGTTGCTCCAAGAATATTAGACAAATAGAGCCAGCTTAATCTTTTGCCAGTGAGTTGATTTACGAGGAGTGCAAAATGTGCGATCAATGGGAAGATGATTCCCATTAGACCAGCCAATACGGCGACTAGTATCAAAGTCCATGCGTAATGAAAATAAGTTACGAAATGAGCGACAAATGGTACAAATAAGAAACCGAGAATACTGACCAGTAATAATGTTGTCGCGGGAATGGTTAAAAGTGATCGGTTGTTTATGCCTTGTGTTTCAGTGCAGAACCAGCGTGCAGCAAGTGACCCTGTCGCCAGTCCTAATAGATAGGCTGAAAGCATGATGCCGAACACATGGGCAGTGCCACCGGAGACATGAGCATATATCCTGAACCACATAATTTCATAACTAAGAGCTATAAATCCACTTGCAGCAACATAAAACAATGCGAGAATCACCTAATGTTACCAACTTTTATTATGTAAACGGAGCGCGCTAGTACAGCAATGCCAATCGAAATATTGATGGCTGACGCAAACTCAATCATGTGGTGTTGACCAAGGAGGCCAAACAGCCAAATGGCTGAAACCATAGCAGCCAAGGCTGAACCCAGAGTGTTGACAAAGTAAAGAGTGCCTACGCTTTTCCCCACATTGCGCGAAACTTTGACGACATGGGCAACCAGGATAGGTAACGTTGCACCCATTAATGCCGTGGGTAGAAGCACGAGCAAGAACGATAAAAAGAATGTCATTAAAGGCGAAACGCCTGCAGTGAATTGGCCGACGAGACTAAAAAGTTGAAGCGAAACCAAACCATAAAGACCAATTAGCAATTCAATAAATCCAAACAGAAAAATCAGGCGGTTTCCAGTTTTTGTAGAAAGGATGCCACCAACCAGGCTGCCTAGCCCCAAACCCATCATGAAGGCAGTCACCACTACAGTCACTGACTCTATGTTAACTCCATATAGCTTAAATAGAGACCGTTGCCATACTACTTGGTAAATTAATGCCGAAAAACCTGAGAGTACAAAAAGGCTATAAACTGTACCTAAAGACAGTAGACTGGATTGTGTTTGTGTCTTCAACACTTTGATCTCAGTAGAAGTAAATCCGATTCTTTAAAAAGCATCCAGGTTTTCCAGTACCAACTTAAGGTGGTTGATATTCAATTCCAGCCTGTTACCGTGAGGGTAGGGCTCATATACCGTGTTTGTTGGCACAACCTGTATATATCGGTGATGTAGTAGTTGATACAGTTCAATACAACTGGGGTTTAAATGCATAGGAGAAAAACATTCAAGCACCGTAGAATTCGGGTCCATAAATAAGCTATGCACGAACGCAGCACCGTGTGGCCCGCTGAGGACTTTCATCGAACGTGCAGCCGCAATCTGTTCACACAAGGAATATTCAGCGAAGTCAACCACCTGAACGTTATGCTTCTGAAGGACCTCATAAACTTCATCTTCATTGACCAGAGCCCTGTTCGTATTCCGGACAAGTTGTTTCCTTTCCAACCATAGCCTGTCACCCAGTGAAAAGGCATCCGGGCACGCCGAAAATAAAATTTCACGAAATGCATTAACGATTTCCGGATAGTTCAGGACATCCAGATGACCAACCTGCGTTGTATAGATTACATTTTCAAATAGTGTAGGCTTCTTTCTGTCTCCCAGTATTCTTTCATCTGGGACACCGATCAAACGCATGAATTCACGACAATAAAGAGGATCATCAGGTACCAGGTAGCTACCCGTAAAGCCGTAATCCTCAAGCACAATAACTTTGAATAACTCTTCTGTCCAGTGTGCGAAATTTCGTGAAAAACAGTTAGATAGAATGCAAAAATCACCTTTAATGATCTCACTCTCACAAATAATGGCAGTGCCACTATTGGTGCCGCCGTGCCGCTCTTGCATTATGGTCAGAGCATAATCATCAAACACCGCTTCGCGGGGAACGATTTGGTTGTTAATCACCTGCAACCCGCAATCAGGGAAAAACATGACATTTTTGCAACGCACACCTTTAATCTTCGTGTTTCCCCGGAACAAAAAAATAAATCTGTCTAATTCATTAACTTTCGGTTCGTCGTTAATGATGGATGTACAACGGGCATTCCGAATATCTATTGATTTTTGAATCATGGGGTTTTAAGTATTGAGCTCGACAATTGTGTCAAATGCGATTCCATTAACGAAAGCCTGACAAAGCTCTTAATATCTAGCCAGGGGTTAAGAATCAGAGTCATTGAATATCTGGACGTTTTTATCCACACACAGTGTGCCGTCGGCAAGATACTTTGCCAGTTTAGGTTGTTCTATAAACTGTTTAAGGTATTCATTATAAAGTCGGCTTTCATGGGAAAGTCGTATCCATCGTCTGATCTGCCAGCCATAGGAGTCGGGAAGGTAAGTATTGGTACCCATGTCAATCTTTGCCATTTCGATTTTATTTCTGAATTCTTCCCAGGTTCGAAATGGGTAATGCAGAAGATATACTCCTTCGTGTGCCGGACCGGATTCACCTTGATTACAGTCAGCCTGGTGATCTCCATCACCGATAAAGGTCGTTTCTTCCAGCCTGACCAAAACTTTTCCGGGGATTGCAGTAAATATCCAAGGCGGATCGAGAACTTCCTTATTCATGTCTGTAGAAAAGGACCTTTTGGCTCGATTGTCAATTCGAAGTTCTAAAGCACCAAATGGTGTTAATTCATCTTGATGCGACTCTGCCGCTTCCAGCGATGCAGTCATATTGAACCGAGGGATTATGCAAGTCCCCATTCTATTAGCTGAACTGGTCCATACAGCTTCCCTGATTTGCATCGAGGGAGTAATCAGGAACTCGTCGGGGTCGCAAAACAAACACATTGTTCCAGCTGGATATAATTCTTTTGCAAGACTCAGGAAGATGTTTGAAGAGTCCAGGTGGGCAATCCCTGGGAAAGGCACGAGTCGTACAAAATCTGACCAGGCATCAGAAGTCAATATATCAAGTGTCCCATCAACGGAATGAAAGTCCATAACCAGCAGCTGCTTCAAGCCAAGTTTTTTGTAATGTTTGAGGAATTTTTCAATTATCTCAATACTATTCCAGGTGGTTGTGGCTCCGATAATATTCATTTATATGATGATTTTTCCCTTATGGAATCAGCTGATCACAAATCAGGTTCACGGCTATGGAATCTAAATCTGGTGCGACCGGTAGCCCCAGTAGAGTTGAAGCAAGGTGGTCAGTGACCGGGCTAGATACCGCTGCGGAATCGTAGTAATGTTTTTGACGGTGAAGTCCGTTCCCATACCAGTATCGAAATTCAATTCCAGCTTTCTCTAAATTTGATTTAACGACTTGTGCTTCTTCCGGATTATCGGCAGCAAACAAAGCATAGCTTGAACAAACATTAGGGGCGATAATCAATTTGTGCTGAATTCCCCGGGTCTTGGCAGCCTCATGATACAAATCGCTGACTTGCTCCAGTAATGCTTTCTTTTCATTCCATGAGTCAAGTTCGGCTAACCCAATTGCAGCGTTATACTCTCCCATCTTTCCGTTAATACCGGGCACTTCTGTTTCTCTGGTATTGATGAAACCAAAATTCAGGTTGCTTGTGACTCGCTCAATCAGATCATGGTCATTCGAGATCACGCACCCGCCTTCCGCAGTTGAAAATGACTTGGTTGCATGGAAGCTTAATACGGTTGGTAATTTAGATATATTTTTCGCTGTTATCAGATATGGATTCAAAGCAGCCCGCTGCATCAATCACCACCGGAATGCCACTTTCTTGATGGAAGCGCTCCCAAGCATACGGGTCGACTGGCCGGCCATAAGGTGCAACGGGAATGACCAGTCCAACTGAGTCCAAGTCCGGTAATTGAATTACCTTGTAGGGATCCAGACTCCAGTTGGCCGATGACACATCCATGATTCGTGGACGAAAACCACACATCTCTGCGGCCAGACCTGTTGCAGTAAAAGTCATTGCTGGAATTACAGCATATGGTCTAACTTTTCCAGCGCGGCCAGCTTTGGCGAGTATGGCGCCGACAATGGCACTGGTACCGGAACTGGCACAAACCAACGACTTGCTGGTGCAGGAAAATTGATTCCCCAGACGTCTAAGAAGCTCTTCGTATAGTGGGCCAAAATTTGTGTAAATCCGACTGGCATCAATTCTTCTGATATAAGGCAAAAGCTGATCGGCAGTTGGTAGGGAAGGTTTAAAAACTGGAATATGTCTGGTTACCATGGGGTTTGCTCTTCAGCTAGATAACTTCTGTGTCACTGGTACCAATATAAATGCCCATATTGTGCTCCTGCCCGAAAAGGCCACCGTCCTTATCAAAACTGGGTGTTAAGCCAACCGTTTCGAAAGCGCTCAGATATTCTTCATTTGTAAATAGCCCGAGTTCTTCCCGCTCAACAAAATACTCGATTCCAGATGGCGTACCAACTAAGTAGTGAATGTCATAAACAGATACTCGGTCCTTACGTTTAGTAATAAACATTCGCGTTATCTTAAGGTCTTCCTTGTCGATGAATTCGGCATTTAATTTGTCCAGCCAATATTGATCTGGGAATAACCATGGCTCCACAATAAGTATACCGGAAGGTTCCAGATGATTGGCCATGCATGTAATGGCTTTATTAAGATTTTCCTTGGTTTTAACATAACCAATTGCAGCGAACAGACAAATTACAACATCAAATTTTACCTCCAGATTGAAATCAATCATATTGCCTTTATGGAAATCAATGTTTGGGCATCTTTGCTGAGCTATGTCCAAAAAACCTTGTTGTAAATCTAGTCCCTGAACCTTGAATTGATTCTGAAGTTGTTCCAAATGCCGTCCAGTACCGCAACCTACATCCAGAAGAGTTCTGGCGTTTGGTTGTAATTTTTTAATGAGAGCACTTAGATTTTGCGAAGCGACTTTGTAGTCAGCATTTGGAATGTAATTATCGTATAGAAACGAAGATCTTTCATAATTCCCAAACGTTGGTTTCTCAGTTGTCATCGGGTTCTCCTGGATATGATGGCATCAAAACGGTAGTGGGAACCGGGACGACCTTGAGGCGTGTCGACAATTACGCAATTGAGGTCCTGCCTGGAGCATATGTTCTTAAGGTCATCGGGATTCCACCAGGCACCAATTTGATCCCGACCCAACAATTTTCGGATGGCAAACTGCAGTTTTCTGCCGAAAGAATCAAGAAACTGATTTCGTCTTCGAATATCGGGAATTCCCCCAATCAGCATTCTAGTTTCTATGGCCGAGAGTTTAAAGACCTTCACGAGTAATGGCTCCAAGTCTTGTTTTTGAAAATGTTGCAAAGCTCCGTACATCAATATCTTATTAAAGAGGCCGTCTTCCGGAGACTTGATTTCTTTCAATTCCAAGACGTCCTGACGAAAGTAGAATGTATTTGCGGGTTTGTGCACTTGGTTTGCAATGTCAATTAACGGAATTGAAAAATCTAATCCAGTTATGGACTTACAATGTGGGGAGAGTTGCGCTGTGATAACTCCATTACCACAACACAAATCGAGTACAACATCGTGTTGATGCAATGAAAGTGAGTCACGTATGTTCATTACTAATGCATTAAATATATCTTTGCTATATGGCTTGCCAGCTATTGTATGACCGACCTGTTTCAAATATTCGGTATTTTCGCCAATAATTGAAATATCATTCCAATACTTGTACCAGTCATTCATGGGCTACTCACTGAGAATTATCTCAGATGCTCCTGCCATTCTGGAAATGATAAATTACTCGCTGCATGTGTTTTACATTGTATCTTTGATCACATGGAAGTGTCATGATGCTTTTAGACAATTGATGGCTTTGGCTGAATGTTTTTGGCACAGTCGATCCGAGCTCCCAATGAATTGGAGGAAATACCTTGTTCTCGATCAAGTGATTACGTACTTGGTCGCGATCCGGAATACATACTGGAAATCCTAATGGCACCACCATATCCGGCAGGATTGGGTAAATCGCTTCATTACCCAGATGACTTGCCAGATAGCGGTAATTATCTTTTCTTTGCTGACCACTAACATCGTAATCGACGTGCTCTCGTAAGAGATTCTCAGAAAGACGGCTCATTCGGTATGGGCCGATTGGTGATTTGGACTCGGCGTCCTGGAAAACGGAGAACCAAAGGTTTTCCTCACCTTCAAGGTCAAACCTTCTTCGCAATTCTCCGGCATGAACTGCAGTTTTCCACCAATGTTGGGGAGGTGGGTTCAATTGGTCTACGATATCGAGCGCATGCTTTTCACTGACCAGTATGCCGCCATCAGGAACACCAAAGAACTTTCGAGGGCTGTAAACAGTAAAATCAGCTTCATTTGTAGATAAGCTTAGTAGCGACTGACTGGCATCGCGAACCACAGTTGCTCCTTTTCGTTTCGCCATGTTCATAATTAAAGGGTTAACAGGAAAACCAAAATAGTCAATAAAAACAACCAGGTCACTCTGGTCAAGGTCATCTAGCCAAGAAGTTGATGATACTTCCAAAGTTTTACTTATGGGGTAAAACGCAATCTCTGCCTTTTCAATTGCACTAATCATTGATGGGCAAAGAAAGGAGGGGAGCCAAACCTTGCGTGGCTTAAGTTGCCTGGCCAGTAGCCATAAAGCCGACCTGGCATTGACCATTAACAAAGAAGGCTGCTTAAGAACCAATAGGCCATTTCCGTTTTCAGGAAGTCCCTCCCGTTGTAGTGCAAACATGCCACCGATACTTGTATTCATGAAAAAGGCTTCAAGAAGCTAGAAGTAGGGTAAAGTTCCTTCCAATTCAAAGGAGTTCACCAGATCTGTAAGCTGGGAAATACGTGGATTGGGGCGGTCGATTTGATTGAACCAGTGAGTTGTATTTATTTTGATCAAGAATTCGGCTGCACAGATAAACTGGTCGTGAACCAGTAGCCCATCTTTTCTTAAAATCTAATAAGCCACTCCCTGCAGGGCTCTGGTCACCCGGGGCGGAACCCAGGTCTAACCAATTGACTTGACCACGAAAGAATCTTATTGCAAACCAATAAAGTGCATAGGAAGCCATAAACCTGTTCCCAAGTTGATTGGTTGTACCTAAATGTCCATAAGCAACATTGCCACATGTGAACCAAAGGTGCAGGCCTACTGTTGTACCTTGATGTGAGGCTCTGAGCATGGTTAAACCGGGGACATCAAAAAGTGATTTGAATGCCGTTCTTGAAAATGAACGGATACCTGTAATTTCGTGTCGCACACAAAGTTCAGCATAGAGATCGGTCCACTCATCCAAGTAATTGTCTGGCTCCGGACAAACTGTGATTTCCAGGTTTGCAAGAGCTTTGGTTAGATTTCGCTTGGTCGATCCGTTGGGTAATTCCGTTGGGTATTGAGCTAGGTCAGTAACCAAATGCTCCTTGAATTGCTTGACGTCATCAAAACTATCAATCAAGTCTTCTTGTTGAAATGACCCAAAGGGGTCGGTAACCAGAACGATGGATACAAGATCAGGTCTTAGAGAATCGATGTCCGTACGAAGTTGACTCCAGTCATTGCACGTGAAAACTGGATAGCAACCCATTGCGTCCTTATAATTTAGTGATGGAGTCTCTCTCTCCAAAATCCAGCCACCGCAATTGTGTAAATATCTTGGAGTTGCAATTTTCTTGAAAACTTGGGCATATAAAGCATGTTGATATCCTGAGTCGGTCATTGTCTCAACGTCTCTCCGGGCCTGAAGGACCACACAAATAATTTAATGTTTTTTGATGAACAAGAAAGTTCCATTCATTGAGGTTGTACTCCACCAACATATCTGATGACTTAAAAAGAGTGCCACATAGTTATGTAATTCTAATTCAATCCCGAAACAATGCCGAGGCTTCTACAGGGTTAACAGTTAAAATTATCGAGAAATTTTGTACATTTTCACAGGATTGGATATCTGGCTGGAATTCAGCTGTTTTTTCCAGGTGCTTTTAGGGATCCGAGATCAAAAAACTCGAATGCCTTATTAGTGCTCTCTTAAGCATCCCCAACGAAAACAAAACACCTTTCTCATAACCAGTAATAATATGAAGGCGCCTGTACAGTTTGGCCTGTGCATAGCGCCCCGCCTCTGTTGCCCGGATATACGCCTGAAGCTGCTGCTCCCTGTTTTCTCTCATGGTGACTGTCAAACTTGTGCCATCATACCGTCCGCCCCATTTTCTATTCCAACTGTCAAAACCGACACAATCAAAGTGCAACAGCGAAATTTCATGGGTGTTTTCGAAGCTTGTCGTTTTCCTGTCATATTTTTTTGGGCCATGTACACCATGGGTTTGGATTGCCGCACTCAATCTCACAGCCACCTTGGATGCTGTGTGGCCTCTGAAGTACTCATTTCTGAAAATCATTCGTGAGCAACCAAGAAGTCTGGCTATTTTGATTTTCGTTGTGCTCGATTCTGTTTTGAATAATGATGCTGAAAATATGTTGTCGTAGTTTACTTTCTCCGATACGGCCTCCATCACCTTAAATCTCAACACATCTGCATTACAATTTCCCAGTATGCTTTTAATGTCTATTTTGGGTTTAACCAGTTCATCACCATCCAGTTGGATTACCCAGTTGCAGTCTTTGCCTCCGGCGATTTTCACACCTTCGTTTATGTTTATAAGTTGCCTGGTACTGAAACTATCCGGTCTTTCACCGGTTTTGCTCTTCCAGAACTCGGCAGAGCACGCAATGCATGTCACTGATGGGGATTGTGAGAAAGCGTCAAGTCCCGGGTCGAGTGGGTCATCGAACAGCAATATGATTTCATCAATGCCGATATTCAGATGGTAATGTACAAATATCCGTAGTTCATGTAGCGGTGCCTTCACCATTGAAACGAGTGCAATTCTGATCATATGAACTTGAACACCATGGACAGGATATACTCGCTATTCTGCGTTAAACAGGGGATCAAGTGGAAGGGAAAGAGTTTATATTTCTATGTGGCCTTCATCGGAGCGGGACTTCGCTGCTGCATGAAATTGTCCGCTCACATCCGCAAGTCAGCGGCTTTCAGAATACCGGTATGCCCGAGGACGAAGGGCAACACCTGCAATCCGTGTATCAGCCAGCTACGAGCTTTGGCGGTCCTGGCAAATTCGCTTTTGATAGTGGCTCTAGAATGGACGAGTCACATTTGCTGGCCAACGACACCAGTGCGGAAATAATCTTTGAACAATGGCGACCGTATTTTGACATGTCATGTCAGTATCTTGTCGAAAAGTCTCCTCCCAATATCGTCAGGTCGAGGTTTTTGCAGAAGCTGTTTCCCGGTAGTAAGTTCATTTTTCTGCTCAGGCACCCGCTGGCGGTTTCTTATGCAACCAGGAAGTGGAGTGGGACGGAAATTCAATCGCTGTTTGAGCACTACATAGTGGCACATGAAATTATGCTGCGGGATCTTCCGTTTCTTAAATCTGCTTATATTTTGAAATACGAGGATCTGGTGGCAGAACCGCAAGCGGCACTTGATGGTGTCTGTGATTTTTTGGGTCTTGGGCCTTTTGAGGTTAAGCAAGAGGTAAAAGTCGATGTTAATGACAAATACTTTCGGATGTGGGAAAGCGAGTTGCAGGAAGCAGCGGCACCGGGGCTTAACCTATTGGTGCAACAGTTTGAAAAAGAGATTAATCAGTTGGGTTACAGTTTTGCTGTCTAGAGCGATTTACCTTATGGCAGGCGGTAAGATTCGGTTTATGTAGGAGCAAGAGCTCGCGAGCAGCGTAGCTGCTGGCTCCTACAGCTGATTCTTTAGGTGTGTGGCCAGGCGTCGAGGTGTACATCCTTGCGGATTACTTGCTGGGGCGAACCTACGATCAATGGGTCATAGCCTGATACTACGTCAAGATTCTTGTTGGGATAATCCAGGTGGTTCAAAAAGTGCTGCATGCAGTTTAGCCGGGCACGTTTCTTGTCGTCTGACTTGATAATGGTCCAGGGGCACGAGGCCGTATCCGTATAGAAGAACATGGATTCCTTGGCGCGGGTGTACTCATGCCATAAGCCCACTGCTGCATTGTCGACCGGGCTCATTTTCCAGTGTTTCAGCGGGTCTGTCTTACGCGATTCAAAACGATCCCGCTGCTCTTTTCTGGTAACTGAGAAATAGTATTTGAACAGCTTGATATCTGAGTTCACCAGCATGCGTTCAAAGTCGGGACACTGGCGCATGAACTCCAGGTACTGGCCGGGTGTACAAAATCCCATTACCCGCTCAACACCGGCCCGGTTATACCAGGATCTGTCGAGAAAAAGGATTTCTCCCTCAGTGGGCAGGTGTACGACATAACGTTGAAAATACCATTGGCCCAATTCATGTTCGGTGGGTTTTTCCAGTGCCACTACTTTCGCTGCACGGGGGTTCAGGTGTTCCATAAAACGTTTGATTGTGCCGCCTTTTCCGGCAGCGTCCCGGCCCTCCATGATGACGACAATTTTTTGGCCGGTTTCTTTTACCCAGCTTTGGACTTTCAGTAACTCAATCTGGAGAAGGCCTTTTTCTTTTTCATACTTGGAGCGCGGGATCTTGTCGGTGTATGGGTATTTCCCTTCTTTGAATAACTTGTGGATCGCTGAGGGGTCTTTACGGATATTTTTAATGGTCGCAGAAGAGTAGTCGCCACCCAGGTAGTGTTCTTGTTTCTCGGTTGGGAGTTTCAGCTCAATGTCATCGGCTTTGACTGGTGCAGCTTCGGTAGCTTCCGGCTTTGTCTGATTTTCGTCTGATGCGACTTTTATATCGGAACTCATTTGCTGTCCTCCTGAGACTGGCGAGTTATTCAATATA
>Ga0164313_10001396_pt1 | contig 21366 bp, 7 predicted proteins | sample GuaBasSedimGuay4_FD_113735 | JGI IMG/M metagenome (GOLD analysis project Ga0164313, IMG submission 113735) | Subseafloor sediment microbial communities from Guaymas Basin, Gulf of California, Mexico - Guay4, Core 4569-4, 0-3 cm | ecosystem: Environmental > Aquatic > Marine > Hydrothermal vents >... | reverse complement strand
GATGGAGAGTATACGGGCAGCGCGCCTAGCTCATTTCAGGCTGATACCACGCAGACATTGTTTATTGGCAAGCCAAAATCCATGGACAGTGAATATTTTAATGGATGGATGGATGACTTGCGTGTGTTTAACAAACAACTATCACAAACAGAAATATCTCAATTTAAAAACCGTACCGTAAATTCGGATGCAGAAGGACTCGCCGGATATTGGAAATTTGATGAGGGCATTGGCTCAAAAGCATTCGACCTGGCTTCCAGCAATCTCACAATGCATTTGTGCGGAGCTGAATGGACAGATGATGCACCAGGAATCATGAATGGCGCCGTCACTGACGCCTCTGGCACCTATAAAGTCGAAGGAATAAATTATGGTGGCGGGGAAACATTTACAGTTGAGCCGAGCAAGATTTCATATAGCAATTATGCGCTCGAATTTAATTCAGTTGCAGGTCAATACGTGGTGTTGCCTGACTCTATTTTATTCGGTGAAGAAAGTGCCTCCTATGAAATCAGACTAAATAATTTTGAAAATACAAGCGACTTTAGAACTGTTCTTTCAAAGCAATCTTCTGACGGAGGTCAAACTGATTTTAAAATTGATATTGTCGAAGGAAATATTCTCGCTGTAATTAATGGTGATGAGTATTTATTTGGAGTACTTGGTACAGGGTATCAACACCTTGTATTTACTTTCGAAAGTTCCATCGTCAGCCTATATAAAAATGCTGTCCTCCTGAATGAATTTGTCTACGGTGGCAATCCCAACGCAAGTGCAAACGGTTGGTTGATGGGAGCATCCCGAACGACAGGTGGCTACCATCAATACTTTAGCGGATTGATCGACGAATTGGCGTTTTATAATTCCGCCCTTGACATTGCACATATTGAGGAGTTATTCACCGGAGGCACAAATGCTCAGATCCCGGGACTCGCATCCTGGTTTCCTCTCAATGAAAGTATGGGAGCAACGTCTGAAGACATCGGCATCAGCAGAACTGGTGACGGAACGATTGAGGGGGCGACCTGGAGCACCGTAACGGGAATCAGCGATTTTTTCCCGCATGAATTTCAACCGGACAAGCGCCTGGTGACACTCAATGCCAATTCGACGAGCGCCGACCAGATAGACTTTACAGATCTCAGCACCATACCAGTGACAGGCTTTGTCCGCTATGATGGTACGTTTTGTTATGCAGACAGTGTCGAAATTCTTGTGAATGGCCTTTCGCAGACGCCACCTATCTACACAGATGCGTCAGGAAAATTCACTGCAGATTTTGAGCCTGGAGCGACTGTACTTCTATCGCCGAAACTTGAGAATCATGACTTCTCACCAGTGAGTTGGGAGCTCAAGAACCTCAACGCACCCGTTGCCGGAATCATTTTCAGGGATGTCACAAAGCGGGATATCGTTGGGCAGATTTCAGGTGGATTTTGCCACCTCTCTGTACTTGATGTCGGGCAATCAGTGGAAATTACTGTGCAGTCCCTCGATGAATGCTATTCACGGGTAATAGAGCTCAACGCGGCAAATAATGCTGATGGCAAATTTGTCATCAAAAATCTGCCACCAATAGAAATGAGCATTGCTGTAAGTGATCATGATGATCCTACCATCAAAGACTATTTTGCAGATTCAGGCGGTGAGAGTATGAGACTTGCCAAGAGCAACGACACCGTGGATTTTGTGTTTTATGCACAGCCAAACGTTGAAATCGACACTTTTGCGAAAAACGCTTGTGGGCTTATTCATCTGGAGCAGTACTCCACTTTATCCACTAAGATCAAGGTCTACGAACAGTATACTGGAGGGCGTTGTTATCAGGATACGTTTTTACTGAAAATCAATGATTTTATCTCTGATAAAAGTCAGGTCGACACTTTAGTTACTGATGGAGTGCACAAACTCAAAGTGTATCCCGGCGTGCCGAGGTTAGATCCGCCGCACACAAAACAACTCGAAGTAACTGGAATCGTAAATGGGCGCATCGCACCATTGGGCATCATAGCTGCCGTGGTGACCGGGGAGAGGCCACGCACTACATCATTTGCAAGTACGATGCCTGACTTCCCTTTGATGATCCTGCGGGACCCCCCAGGTGATGGGAGCCATTCGTATATCGAAAAAGGGCAAACATTTTGTAAAGATTGGAGCTTTGAAACGGTAGATGGCATCGGGGGCGGAGGGAAAAATAAAATCTCGCTCGGTGCGAAATTCACTATCGGTGTGGGTATTGGAGTCTGGAAAGCTGACGAAATAGAAGTCAAGGCTGAAACCACTACTGAATTTGACATAACGCGGACGCAAAAAACTTCTACCTCCGAGGAAGTCTGCCTGACCACAAACGAACGCATATCAACATCCTCTGGTCAGGATGTGGTCGGTGAGCAAGGAGGTGACGTATATGTAGGAGTAGCAATGAATGTCATTTTTGGCAAAACAGATGTATTAAAATACAATGAAGAGACATGTGGTTTTGATCTTGATACCAGCTTCATTATTAACCCCGACAAATTTCTTACCACATATGTGTATTCTGAATATCAATTGAAAACTAAAATACTCCCTGACTTTCTGGAATTGCACGACTCGCTCTCGTACGCGTCGTGGACAGCAATAATAGAGCAGAATGAACAATTCAAGAAAGACGCAATCTTCGAGCGCAATATTTCATTTGATGCTGGCGTCGTGTATGAGTACTTTGTCAAAAAAGATTCTGTGACATCGTCGTCCTTTGTGTTTGACAAGGCGTACACCGACCAAGTGGGTGTAACCGCAGGTTTCGAGCTTGGCGGAATCGGATTAGAGTCGAGTACATCAATCTCTGTGAGCACTGCCAATTCCAATTCTCAAAGTCAGTCACAATCATCGACTGTGCAAGTGGGATATGTGCTTGCTGACGATGATACAGGAGATTTTTTCTCGGTAACAGTAAAGAATGATAAGCGATACGGAACACCTGTTTTTAAAACAGAAAGCGGAACATCATCTTGCCCCTGGGAGCCCAATACCCAAAATCGCGACGAGGTTTCTATTACTGTAGACCGCGCGGTTGCAATAAATGTGCCCGCAAACGATGCGGCCCTCTTTAAGTTTACGCTTGGCAATATTAGCCAAAGTCAGGAGGCCAGACCATATATCCTGAAGGTAGCGAATGGCTCAAATCCGGATGGTGCCGTGATAAAAGTCAATGGTCAACCGCTAACTAGTGGCATTCGCTATAATGTGGATTTTCTAGGTGGTCAGGACGTAACAGTGACAGTCGAACGGGGGCCGGGAGCTTCACCTTTCACCTATAAAGGACTTGAGATCACCTGGTATGCCGAATGTGAATTTGAGCGGTCATTCGATGTGGCATTTCCTCTTGATGACAAATTCTTTACCTCCAGAAAACTGGATGTCTATTTTCTTGAACCCTGCTCACCGGTCAATATCAATTCTCCTAATAATGGTGAAGTCATCACCCCGGGAGATGATGATATTCTTCCTATTCGCATGGTAGAATATAACCGCGTCGATACGGACTTACTTTATATCAGCACACAATACAGAAGGGCAAATGCCAATGGTGTATGGGTAAATATCGCTCAGACGCCACGAGCAGATCTGGATCCAGTATTCGAAACGATCGAATGGAATACTGCCGGATTTTCGGATGGCTATTATGAAATCAGGGCAATTTCTACATGTCAGAGTGGTCAAAATCCTGGCATCTCCAAGGTTGTGACGGTACAGTTTGAAAGAACCGCTCCGCAACTTCTAGGTACTCCAGAGCCAGCAGATGGAATCTTATCAAAAGGAGATGAGATCAGTATTGCTTTTAATGAAAATATCAATTGCCTCAAGGTATTTCCAGCCGATATTTTTGACAACAATACGATCGGCCTCTACGACACACATACCGGAAAATTGGTAGACGCAACCATATCCTGTCTGGACAATAAAATTGTGATCATACCAAATGTGGCCAACAGTTTTATTGAAGGCAAAATACTCCGTGTGCAAGTCGACAGCATCCAGGATATGGCTGGAAATGAATTTGATGGTACAGAATGGGAGTTTTTTGTTGACCGTGGTCCGATACAACTTGAGGGAGGAGATCTCGATGTTGTTGTTTACCAGGGTGAGGAGAAGACTATTTTCCGAACTCTCATTAATACAGGAGGCAGCATCGCCAATTACGACCTCGATCACACACCTGTCTGGGTCAAAATAAATCCTCAGTCGGGGTCACTCTCTCCAGGAGGTGAAGTCGAGATGCGGTTTAAATTTGAAGACGATCTTCCCCAGGGTGAATATCTCGACACGCTCTATTTCTCTAACTCCCAGGGAGATGAGCGGGTTATCATTCACCTCAGGGTATTGTGTCCTCCACCGAATTGGGTAGTTAACTCTGCTCAGTATCCGCAGACGATGAACTTTATCCTGAGACCGAATATTGAAGGTGATTTTTCTGTTGATGAGGAGGATATCGTTTCAGCGTTCATCAATGGAGAATTGCGCGGTCGGCAGAACTTAACTTTCGAGCCCTTGCTCGGTGAGTACGTTGCGTACTTGACTGTCTATGGCGATAATGGCGATTTTGAGGCACCTGTAGACATACAACTGTGGGACGCCTCAGAATGTCTGCATTACAAGGAGGTGATCGAATCATTTAAATTCACACCAAATGGAGTAGTGGGAAATGTGACAGACCCGGTCGTTGTCCATACCAATAGCATTGTGCAACGAGAAATCTCAATAACAACTGGTTGGAATTGGATTTCATTTAACCTTGAATTTTCGGATAACTCATTGGATTCTGCATTGGCATCTCTCAACCATCCGGAAAATGATCTCATCAAGGGGCAGGCCCAATTTGCTGAGTACTTTGGTGACAATTGGTTGGGTTCGTTGACAGAGTTAGGCAACACGGGCATGTATCAATTCAGGGCAGATCAACCGGACACCATTCTGATGAATGGAAAACTCATTGATCCTGACTCACTTTCCATTCCCGTTGTTGACGGCTGGAACTGGATTGGATACCTGCCAAATAATGCGTCGACGGTTGACAACGCCCTGGCAAGTCTCAGTCCATCGGATGGTGATCTCATCAAAGGTCAGGAATCATTTGCACAATATGTGAATGGCACAGGCTGGATCGGATCGCTGAAATTTCTGAAGGCGCCACAAGGCTACCAGATCAGGATGAGTAATTTAGATACGATTTCCTATCCCGGCATATCAGGTAGTTTCACAAGCGAAAATCCTGACCTTCTGACGCGCTCCTGGGTTTCTGATTTTTGGGAAATCGACGCAACCAGATTTGAGTATTCCTCAACAATTACCGGATACTACTCGAGGGGTGAGAAGAATGTCACGACAGAGGATCACGAAATTGGTGTGTTTGTAAACGGAGAACTTCGGGGAGCCACAAAGTCAATATATATCACCTCGCTTGATATCCATTTGTTTTTCCTTACGATGTTTGCCAATGAGCCTGGCGAGCTGCTCGAATTCAAAATATATAATGATTTCGACGCAAGCTTGATAGATATGCAGGAGACATTTACATTCCAACCGAGTATGCATCAGGGCAGTGTTGAACATCCAATACCGTTTTCTGAAATATCATCCGTAGTCAAGGAGACGCAATTGATTTCATACTTTGAAGTATTCCCGAATCCATTTTCGCAAATTGCTCATGTTGAATTCCATTCTGACAAGAGTACGGAAGCAATCATTACAGTGCTTGACGCATTTGGCAAAGTGCATTTAAGACAAGAAGTCGATGCATCGTCAGGTGTGAATAACATTGAATTACAATTGCAAAAACTAATTCCTGGAATGTACTTCATTCGATTGAGTATGGATGACGGCGCGATCGTCAGAAAAATCATAAAGGGATAGTGATTGGAATAATTGTCATTAGGCAAATGACCCGCTCGAACTCCATCGGGTATAAACAAAGGCCCCTGTGTTTTACAGGGGCCTTTATATTTAAATAAATCTTGTATTTATCGCAATATTCAGCCTATTATCTATTTCGGATACAGATCAATATCAATTAGACCTATTCAGAACAATTCTCTTGACAACTGCCCTGTCTTGCAACAGTACCTCAACAAAGTATATACCAGGTAAGACATTGTCCAGGTCTATTTCGTAAAGTGAATTTACAAGTTCGACAGATTCATTCTGCTGTATCAGTTGTCCATTTAAGTTTATCACTTTGATGGATACAACGTCCCTTGCATCCGTGGGAAACTTCACAAAAAAAGTACCACTCGAAGGGTTTGGAAATACATCTATACCGGGTATATCCTTCAAATAGGTAACAGCTACAGAAGAAGTATCCCAACTCTGCTCCAGATTGACGCGTAGCAACTCTCCCAAGACTGGAAATTTAATTCTCACTATTCCATTATTTGGTGTGTCCCCAGTATTTTTTGAGTGCCAGATGATAATCTTGTCAACACCTTTGCCCATTCGGCTTGATGGATTCGAACCGACGCCAACTGAATCGATCCAACCTCCTGGATTCGGCTTAATCACTTCCCACAACTGATTCGAACTGGTTTGGACCAACACCTCTGTACGATTGGTATCAAACGCGATATCTTTCTGTTCGAGTGGCTGGACACTAGCCAGTATACTTGATGGTCCTGGTGCTTGCAAAATTGAATCCAGCTCACTGGAACCACCAGGAATGAATGACGCAGCAGACCCAAGTTTATAATCCGGTGCACCCAGCAAAACGAGATTATCATCCGTTTTGAAAGCGTACGTAATGGTTTCAGATTCCAGGTATCCACAGGTATCCAGGTCCCCAATTTTGTCACCGAGGGCATCTAGAATGCCACCAGCAGACAGGCTCAATCTCTTGGGTTCACCAATTTTCGACTTTTTGTCAGGAGAAAGAAAATACACAAGAACAGAAGGTGATGTTCCAATTACCGACTGTGGAAGTTTTATTGAATTTGCCGGAAAAAATATATTGTGTGAAGAGTCCGAAAATTCACACGTCACAGGCTGCCTTCGATCCGGCCAAAGTGCGTCATCGAGATCTTCACATTCGATGTCGAGCGTAAACCCTTTGCCATTTTCATCTGCAATCTGATCGATGATGATAAAATACAATCCGGGGTTTAACTCAATCACATCTTCGGTAGTCACTCCCTGCATTGCTTCAAACACAGAAATGCATTTTGTAGCGCATTGATAATTATATAAAAATACACCCATATCGCTATCAGGGGTGAGGCGCAATGTAGCTGTCACTGCCCGCTGAACTTCATACCTGTACACCTTTTCAGAGCCCAAAAATTTATTTGAAGGTCCGCGATAACAGCCATCATAATACCCTGTTTCTGAGCTGAAAAAACTCAATCCGGAAACAGCGTCAACTCTAGTCTCACCGCAAAACAACTGCCCACTCACCGCATCGCAAGCTGTGGTCTGAAGATTTTGCTGAATTACGAGATCATACTCGCCAGCATTGGTGCCACTTACAACAATATAATACATGCCTGGGTCGCTATCAAACGTATAGTCCCCATTTTCATCGCTACTGCCTATACACTCTTGTTCTGTGTGTTTCACAAAGTCTCTACACTTGAAGATAAATGCCTTCTTGTCACTGTCACCGTGGATGCTAAGCGTGATTGTATTCAGATCAGTTTCATAATCATACAAAAAAGTGCGTCCAAGAAGTGGGTCAGAAATTGGCACTCCGTAAAAATCAATAATACAAGGCACTTCTGACAGTGACGGCGTCAATACATTGAGATCCTCAAGTGTATCGCTAAACATCGTATTTGAAGAAATCAATGTAGACGACAAATCACAGATGGTGACCTGTGGATCGACAAAAAACGATGTGACAGCTGTGCAACCAACATCATCTGTCACTGTCACTGAGTATTGATCAATGGGTAAATCATGAATGGTATCCTGCATCTCGCCTGTTGACCAGATAAAAACAAACGGACTTGCACCACCTGATATTTCGGCCCAGGCCGATCCATCCATCCCATTTGTAGCCAATGTCGTCTTAACCTTAATCATAGGTGACAAAATTCTGCTCGGGTTGTTTAATATCATCTCAGATTGACATCCGTTTGGTGCAGTCACAATCAGTGTATAATCACCAGCCAATCGAATGCTGGTATCAGCAGTACTCGCTGCAAATCCACCTGGTCCAGTCCAGGCATACGTGACGCCATCAGTTATGGATTGACCCATGATAGCTATGCGCTCAGTTTGGCAGTCCACAGCTCCAAATGATACTGAAATATCTGGTGCAAGTGTGTCGTACACAACTTTTACCGAATCCATTCCGGAACATCCTTCATTACTTGTCGCAGTGATATAATAGGTGCCGGCTGTATCGACCACAGGATTTTGGTCTGTAGACATGAACCCACCCGGGCCAGTCCAGACATACATGTCTGTAGTGACACCAGCCATAATCGCCACAGTGCTCTCTGCACATGTCAGGGCACCACCAGATGCATTCAGCACGACATCCATTCCAAAAGAGAGGAAGATACTGTCAATCGCACAGCAACTGCCAGAAGTCACAGTTACGTAATACGAACCAGTAGTTGTGACATTAATCTCCTGCGTCGATTCACCCGTTGACCATGTATATGTATCTGCTCCGGCTCCGGCATCAAGTATGTGATTCTGTTCAGTACAGAGCAACAAATCATCTCCGAGATCAACGACGAGATCGTCATCATTCTTGAAATACACCGTCCAGGTGACCGTATCGGCATTACCACAATCGTCGTCCACCGTCGCTTGATACTTGACAATTCTGTTGATCGATCCATTACCACAATCCAGGTTAGAATCATCCAAAACGACAATTTCAATGGAGTCGGTCAGATTACCAAAACAGACGTCCGAGGCAGTGAGGTCCGGCATGACCGGTGTCGCGCTACATGAGATCGTGTCTGGCGCAGGTGCACCTTCAATAACCGGTGGCATATTGTCAGTAAGATTAACTGTAATCCACAGCGTGTCCGTGAATAACGGAGATGCCGGATTGACGCCAAGCGTACATGGTGTATCATCAGCATTGCCCTGGTCATCGCCACTACCGTCATACCCGATCACATAAAATCTCACGTCGATACTCCCTCCGCAAAGATGCGTCGTATCAGTGATCACAGGCGAATCCGCGTTAGCATTACAGCAGTTATCCAACGGAGACATCACGTGATTCCCAAACCAAATGTCATCTATTGCATCATCAATGCCGCATTCACCCGGGTAGTTGTACTGATTAATATGATCCTCCCAATAAGGGGCAAATCCATCAAGTACTGCAATGGAATATTCACAAACCATCTCCACTCCACCCATGTCGGTAGCGACATACTCCACGACGTTGTCACCGCCCCAAAACTCCACCGAGGTAGTCTCGCCCGGCGTGACATCTACAGTCATAGGGTCCGGTGGAACCAAATCAGTATTAGATCCACCACCCAAAGGGGGTATTCCTAAAAAAGTATACGTTGCCTGATACGATACCCACATGAACCCAACGGGAATGTCAGGAGCTGTGATTTCAATTGTTTTTGAACAGGCATCTTCCGTAATCACGACTGAGATATCATCGGGACATGTTAAATCGAGTATGTCGTCAGGAGATGCTAGTCCAAAAAAAGCGGCAATAACAGTGATCGCGCTTAACTGCAAAAAGGTTGTCATGTCGTATGGTTTTTTGATGATACGCGACTCTCCCCTTCACCGTTCACGTAAAATGGTTTCATTAAGTAGTTATTGAATATCTCTTTATTGTCTACATCACATTCTTCTCAATGATTCTTTTCAATCTGTTACAAGAACTATCGCTTATTCACTTGGCGGTCATCTTGCAATACGTATGATATCGTCACTTCGTATCCGGGGTATAAATCCACAAATCCGCCAATGCCCTGCCATCTCTGTCCTGCCCCGAGCCGATATATGCTTTTCCATCAATCACGAAAGCAATGGCTCCAAACCTAAGCTCCCCGCCAAAAGGTGTCACCTCTGACCAGGTATTTGTGGCTGGATCAAGAACGTGGAAATCGTTGTACACTTTGTCCAGGTTTCCACCAGTTCCACTACCAACATAGACCTTACCATCAATTGCAAATGCAACAGCATCATACCTCTTGCCATTAACCCCGGGAAACGGAGCCATCTCCTTCCACGTTCCGACATCGGGCCTGTACTCATACACTGTGTTGACAGGTCCCGCTCCCTGTCGATTTCCACCTATTACATAAATCGCGTCATCAGTGGCGGCAGCAGCAGCTCCAAAAACTCCCTCCCCTGAATCAGAAAATGGATTCGGAATAGAATCAGACCATCCAGTGGCAGGGTCAAATATATAAAGGTCCGAATATCGCTCGATTCCAGGTCCAACTCCAAATCCCACGTAGGCCTTTCCATCGTATCCCAGGCCGATTCCGTTCGCACGGGCTACTCCGGGAAATTCAGGAACAGTATAATCCCAAATCAATGAAGCTAAGTTCAAGCTATAAAAATAGGAGTGTACCTCATTATCATCATCTACTCCTAAGCCAAAGTAGAAATCATCACCAATAATAAATCCTTCACCATGTTGTCTGGGGTTATTTTCCAGCTCAAGCTCAAGGCCATCAATCCTGTCGTGCGTCATGGAGTCCTTTCCCTCAGGCTCAAGACTCCATAACGTGTATTCCTGTGAAGGAGAACACAAAAAATTGCACCCCAAACCAACAATGCCTTTTCCACTTTTTGAATCGGATACTCCAAAATAAAACGGGTACTCAAACGAGGTCAGCTGATTCCATCCGTCTTGCACATAAACCTCTACCGAGGGTGTGTAAATCGTATCATCATCTGTGATGGCATAAGCGCGGGAATAATACTTTTTATTGTAATCGAGAATAAATGCACTTTCAAATCCACCGGTCTTATCACGACTTCCAAGGGACACTCTTCCATCATTGATGGTCGGGTCCATACTCTCGGATATCACATGCCCATGGTCGATGACTCCTGTGAACCCGTCCGGGTCAAGGATTGTTAAAAATCCTTCCAGCGCCACTGAATCATTGTATACCTCTACGTCCCCCATTGAAATCGCAAACGTCTGGAATGAAAATGAAATCGGATCTCCGTATTTCAGGGAATCGCGCAGCACGATATAAGCTCTGACGTGATATTCTGATACATTCTCTGTAAAATCGGAGTCGACGATGCTGTATTCCAGATCTGCGTTGATATTGCTCGCCATCATGGATTTATCAGCACCCACTTCAGGGCGATCTGTGGTGGCCGACCATGCGAACCCATACTCGGAGATTTCTGTCAGATCGGAAGCATTTATCCTTCCCATAAACGTTGCCATGAGACCTTGCTCCTGCAATGGCTCAAGAGTTGTCACCGTAGGAAATTCGACCGGATCTAAATCACAAGATAACTGTAATGCCAGACAGCAAATAACAGCCAGTATGGCGTAATTTATTCTTGTCAAACGCATGTACAAGAGTTTAGAAATAATTGCATCTGTTTGGAGTATTCTACCTGTTGCCTTAAGTGATTCGGCGTATCAAACTAATCTAAAATTGTGAAAAATCCATATGAATACCAAACAATGACTAAATCCCGTGCGGGAGCTATCGCAAGAATTTGACACGCAAAACTAAGTCATTCGATACGCAAAACACTGTCAATAATTGTGTATCACCGAGATGATCATCCATGGTATTTTTCCAAAAAATTAGATAATCTTTCAGATACTTGCTATTATAGTGAGGTCTTTGTTACTACATGGCAAGACAGGCCGGTTAAAAACAAGAGCACGAAAACAACGATCCCAATCAAGCAATAAGCAATGAAGGCCCCAGTCTTGTTCCTCACATTTGCGAATGACCCGGACAATCACCTTGCCCTGCTCAAGCGCGAACGCAAGAATATCATGCGATCCTTACGCGAGCATGATGATAGCCGTCATATCAAGGTGGTGACTGAATCCGGCACGACGATCGAAGATATTTTTGAAATTTTTCACGCCTACGAAAATCAGGTTGCCATATTCCACTACGGGGGACATGCAGGGGGGAGTCACCTGCGACTTGAAGATGACGGTTCAGGTACAGCAGATGCCCAGATAGTAGGGCTCGCTAAGTTTTTAGGGCAACAAGAGTCTCTCAAACTCGCATTTCTAAATGGCTGTGCGACCGGTCCGCAGGTATCGACACTCCTTGAGAATGGTGTAAAAGCTGTCATCGCGACTTCATCAAAGATTCAGGATCAGATGGCGACTGAGTTTGCCGAGCAGTTTTACTTTGCGCTTTCAAACTTTGCCTCTATTCAAAAGTCATTTGACACCGCTACCGCTTTCATAAGTGCGAAGTACTCTTCACATCCTCCGATCGATATCCACAGGGGTTTGTCGACATGGGGCGAGGCAGAAGATCCCGAAGAGGGATTGCCGTGGGGTTTATTTGTAGCTAAAGGTGCCGAGGACAGTCTCCAGTGGACACTTCCACAAGCGAGCCAGATCGAAAAAACGATTCGCGGCCGCATGGCCTATGAGCAGCGTATGGAGGTCAACGATCTGCTCATCGATACCGTTTGCGAAGAACTTGCCCTGTACTCAAAGGACCTCGACTATGAGCTCAATAAGGAAAACCTGGTGATCGCCTCGATTATCAGGGAAATCGTCGACTCTTTTCCACTGCCCATAGGAGAGCAACTGCGAAAGCTCTTCACAAGAAGTAATAATCCGTCAGAGCCGGATGAAATGGAGCTCTTTACCGAAACGCGGTTGCGTCAAATCTATCAGACGCATCGCGCCACGGCACAGTTCATCGCGTTTATCCTGCTATCACAACTCTGGGATGCGAAGTATGAAAACCCCGAATTGCAAATCGATGAAGATCACGTCGTGGTTTTCAATAGTTTTTTCGCAATCAGTGAGGAAAATTTTGGCCGCTTCGATTATTTCGCTCTGACCAAAGTGATTACAGACATTTTTGATGCGCATCATATTTCCTACTTTCTGGAAGAATTAAAGGAGATTAAAGTGAACCCGGACTCGAATAGCGAGCTGTCCAATGCCATTCAGTTTTTGGAAGCCGCCAATAAGGATTTACTCAACAACAAGATCAATTCCGACGACTTGGAAAACATCTGCCTGCAAGCAGAAGAAGCTCTTGGCCATGTCTTGCGCACGGTGGCATTTATGGCAAAATACAAGTTAGCAACAATCAAAAATATCGAGATTATAAAGCGCCGGCATGAAGAAGCCAATTACCGGCACAGTCATATTGAACTCAACAGGGCCATTACCATCGCCGGAACCAAAATCACAGAAATCGGAGAAGTGTTTAAAAACTTTACAGACAATAAATCTGTCCTGTTTCTGAAGACACATGAAAATAATATTATCAGCTATTTGAGTTTGTCACCGTTTATCATCGACCTGAATGCGCTTGACAACGAGCACAGCTCAAAACTCTATTTATTCAGTTATCAAAAGAAAGCCGACTACTACTATCAATTTTTAAATAATTATAAAGATGACCTACTTGTCATCAATGACTCTGCGTACAAGCGTATAAAAGATGAATTTGAAAAATTCAAGGCCAATATTCACGGAAATGCCTACGCTCCTCAAAAGGCACAAACGCCGGCTCGAGGATCACGTTTTAGCCGCAAAAGATAAATAACAGGACCAAGGACAATAAACAGGACAAATTCCAATGAAAAAGACATCTCCATTCAAATTTCTTAACGCCTACGAAAAGGCCGACCGGTCTATTTTCTTCGGGCGCGACAAGGAAATTGAAGCATTGTACGAGATGGCTCATCAGTCCAACCTCACACTGGTATACGGAAAGTCCGGCACCGGAAAGACAAGCCTGATCCAGTGTGGCCTCGCCAACAGGTTTGCCGCCTCAGACTGGCTCGATGTCTTCGTGCGCCGTAAGGATGATATCAATACGTCATTGTATGATGCCCTTTCCAAACAAACAAATGCACGAGAGAGCAAGTCCAGAAGCTCGCTGCGGGAAAGATTGCAGAAGCGCAGAAAAACGACTAGCAAGCAAGATACTGAGGGGTCTGCGATCAGTGACACATACAGTCCTGTGGTCAATGTCCTCAACAGTCTTTACACACATTACTTTAAGCCCGTCTATTTAATATTCGACCAGTTTGAAGAGCTTTTTATTCTCGGAGATGAAGAAGAGCGGCGTCAGTTTTATCAGACCATTTCAGAAATTGTAGATGTATGCGCCTATTGTCATGTCATTTTTGTCTTGCGCGAAGAGTCAATTGCACAGCTCTATGATTTTGAAAGTGTCCTTCCAAATCTTTTTGAAAAAAGACTGCGGGTTGAGCCACTTAGCAGAGCAAATGCAATAGAAGTTGTTGCAAATACGACCGCAAAATTTGACATTGCTTTAGAAGATGATACGGTTGCCTCAGGGGTGATTGATGCGATCGCCTCCGGAAAAGGACAAGCCGAGCTCACCTATTTGCAGGTCTTCCTCGATGCCTTATACCAGGAAGCTGATGAAGACAATCCGGTTTTCACACATGATCTGGTAAAGAAGCTCGGGGGGATTGAAGATGTGCTGGCTGATTTCTTAAAAACACAGTCTGAAAGAATTCAATTAAACTTACTGCGGACCTATTCCGGCGTCAGTGAGCGTTCGGTGCGAAATGTACTCAACGCATTTGTCACACTCGAAGGGACCAAGCAACCCATTGTGCTATCGCAATTACACATTCCGAGCTTGTCAGATGAGCAAGTCGAGTATTGCGTCAAAGAGTTGGAAAGTGCCCGGATTCTAAGATTCAGCGATGATCGCTATGAGCTGAGTCATGATGCATTGGCTGCTCGCATTGCGGCCTCGAGAAGTACAGTTGACATTGCATATCTCGAGGCTGTCAAGTTGATCAAGGAGCGCTCAAAAGCATTTCAGAGTACGCAAACATATCTGAGCGCGAGCGAGATCAGTTTTATACAACCTTACCGCAAAAGGATCGATGCAGAGGCTGGGCTCAAGCCGGAGGAAGTCCAATATATCGGAGATAGTATCCGTGCCGATAGAAAGAGAAAACGCAAGCGCAACAGGCAAATCGCAGTCGTCGGAACATTGCTGACAATAGGATTTCTCACATCAGTGGTTCTTTGGCTTGGCACCAAAGAGGCCAATTACGGCCGCCTGATCCAGATGGGAGATGCCGCTGTGGGTCGGAGTGATTTTCCAGGTGCTATCGCTGCCTTTGAAAATGCAGTTGACGTTAAGAGATCGTCTATTGAAGCAGAAGAACGACTTGAATCTGCCAGCAACATGCAGAAAATCCATGTACTGTATGTCGACCTTATTGAGGACGCGGAGAAACTCACTCTTCTGGATACAAACAGAACATATCTCGCAAACTGCGACAGTCTTTTGAAGGCAAAGGACTTGTACACTGAGGCACTTGCACTAGATATCAGCCGGACCGCCCGACATGATGCAACCAATAAAAAACAAGCCGTTCAAAATGAATTGAAAGTTATATTCGGAGACCTTGAACGCCGGGGCGACATCATGAAAGCTGTAGATAAAAAATTGGGCTATTCAAATGCCCTGCCACTTTATGAACAGGCACTAAAGGTAAACCCGGATAATAGCCTCGTCAGGCAAAAAATTGAAATTTGCAAACAGAATTTACAGGAATGAGCAAAGTAAATCACATATCTGTAAGTTATAATTGGGTATTTGTCTGCCTGCTATTTTGCATATGCTCATCAACATTATTAGCACAGGTGCCCGCACAAATGGAGTCGCACTCTTATGCGATCAAGGCTGATATAGATCTGCTTGGAGAATCACTGCAGAACATAAAAATTGACACTATCGGAAATTCGGATCGCCTCACTGACGTTGCCCTTTTATTAAAGCAAGGCGAGTTGCACATCACATATACATTGAGCGACAATATTCCGAAAGAAGAACGCAATGGTGAGTACAATATTCATGCTGTCATATCTGTGAATGATGACGAGCTCCACATCCGGCCGGATAAAATACTCGGGGATTATGGGAAGGGCATTTCTACGCATGACGGCTTTAGACGCACATTTATTGTGACTGATTTAATCGAGGACTATGTCACACTCGAAGGCCAGCTCACGATACAGCTCAATATCAGCTATACATATCAAGTCGTTCTGGATTTTGATTTTAATTGTAATGACAAGCCTAAATTTACAACCGGACAACGAATCCCGTATCTCATCGGCGGTGTTGTCGGAGCGGGTCTTGGTGTTTGGGGCATTGTGATTGAGGCTGAGGCGCAGGACAAATACGATCAATACAAGAGTCAGATCAATGACGACACGGTATTGTTCGATGAGGCCAACCGGGAGCATAAATCAGCCCAGGCACTTATGATTGCCGGTGGGGCTATCATTGTCACCGACGCGGTGCTTTATTTGATACGTTCCAAAAAATATAAAAAACGGAAAAAGATATACGATAAATACTGTCCCAATGATATCAGCTTTCGACCTGTCATCGAGTTGCCGGGTGTTGCACGACCATCGGGCTCAGTGGGACTGGCTATGCATTATACCTTTTAAATTAAAAACATGTTGCGTTTCATAACGGCATCTGTATTTATTCTCTTCGGACACTTCGCGTATGCGCAAGGGCTTTCGTGCTTTGATGCATTTATGCATGATGGACGCGTTGCCGTTAGTGAATTCGAATATCAATTGGGGATCAGGCATTTTGAGGCTGCTCGCCAATGCCCTGACATTTCACTTACGCAGGATAGTGTTGCATCCGGAGCTATCGTAGAGGCAAATGAAATTTGGCGCAATAGCCTCAAGTCAGCCATTGCCACGGCAAAGGCTGAACGACTCACTGCCGAAAAAGCAAGAGAAGCAATGGAGCTCGCCCGCGATACGGCCAAAGCGAATGAGCAAAAAGCCATCGCTGCTACGATTCTTGCCAACAGGCGGGCGGATCAGGCTGAGGCCAGCAGGCTGTCCTTGTTGTCTATGGAGCAGACAGATGACGGCAGTCCTGAAGAGGCGCTGCTATTGGGCCTTGTGGCAATGGACATCATGGAAGATTCTGCCAGTGCACCCGTCTGGCGCGCATTCGGTAATGCGGCATTTGCCAATTATGCCACCACGATGCAAGAAATGGATGGCGGAGTACTCGAATTACACTTCGACCCGCATGGTTGGAGTTTTGCGGCGAGATCTGCGGGTGGCACACTCAGGTTTTACGAAAATGATATACTAAAATTTGAAGAAAGACGGGGATTGATATACGATTTGAGTTTACCGGGTGATGTGGACAAAAATTTTGTCTCAGTGGGCTCAGACTCTACGGCACAGGTCTGGGATCGCAATGGGACAGAAGTTGCAAATCTATCAGCTCAAAAATCTCTGGTCGTCAATGTGCTATACGATCCTCGCGGTGAGAGTTTTCTGACCATCGACAGGGACTTTAATATGAGCAGGTGGACGTCAATGAGCGACCCACCTATCCTGTTCACCGGACATACAGGACCAATTTCCTCCGCAGAGTTCTCCTATGGTGGAGACTTGATTTTAAGTCGGTCACTGGACCAATCTGTCCGGTTGTGGAAGGACGATGGCACCCTCATTATCGAACATAAACACGATGCATTTATCACAGCTGCAATCTTTTCTCAGGATGACAAGACGTGGTTGACTGCAACAACTGAGGGCAATGCATTTCTATGGGATAGAAAAGGAGGTATGATTGGACGATTGTCCGGGCATACTGACGCTATCACCTCTGCAAAATTTACCCCGACTGGCAATATGATTCTGACGAGTTCACTTGATGGTACAGCTCGTCTTTGGTCTTTGGGCGGGCGAGTAGTACAGACTGCTCATCCAGACAATACCCCTGTTCTTGATGCCGAATTGTCGAAACGTGGCCATCGTATCCTGTTGCGCTCGAAAAGTGGTCTGGTGACCATTTGCGACGCAAAACTCAATACTCTATGGACACTCTCAGAGTATCATCATTCTAACTCACTTGTTGCGGCACATATATCAGCAGACGGTAATTATATTCTGACATCAGCTGATGATCAGGCTGTGCGTTTGTGGAATGCAAACGGAGAAGAGGTCATGAGTCCACCCCTCTTCGAAGGCGCAATCTGGGGAAGTGGATTTACACCCGATGGTAAGAAAATATGGGCATGCTCCGAAGATGGATCTGCATGGGTCTGTACACTTCCGAATTTGATGTTTGAGGGTATTCAGCAAGGTGATTACCCTGTGCCTGAACTGACAGACAAGATCAAGCGGCGCTACGATATCAGTGATAATTAGTAGCGGTCGTTCATATTAATACAGCCTTCAGGACACATCTGCGACAACCTACTTGTCATCTCCTTTTCCTGCCTTCTTTACAGCATCCTCAACATCCTCTGTCGCTTTCATAAGGTCATCAAGTTTCTTCTTGCGCTTGTCACCAGTGCCGTTTTCTTTAGGTTTGGCTGCCTGTGGCTGTGGCTTCTCTCCATTTCCGGAAAAGCCCGACTCGCTGAAGGTGAAGCCTCCCTTGTCTGTATCAACGTAGATCGTCTCACCTTCTGTAAACTCGCTCGCAAGCACATAGCGTGAGAGCTGGTTGACGATTTGCTTCTGAATGACACGCTTCAACGGGCGCGCTCCAAACTGTGGATCATAACCCATATCCGCGAGCAGATTCATTGCGTTATCACTCACTTCTATGCTTAAACCACGGTGCTTGAGATTCTTCCGCACATCATTTAGCAATAGACCTGCGATCTCCTTGATCTCTTCCTTTGTCAAGGGCGCAAACATGATTTTCTCGTCGATTCTGTTGAGAAACTCGGGCCTCAAATGCTCCTTGAGTGCGTTAAAAACCTCGGTCTTCGTCGTTTCTATGATTTCTGCGCGATGTTCTTCACCAACCGCAGCGAGATCTTCAAAATTCTCGAGAATCGTATCGGCGGCCATATTCGAGGTCATGATGATGATCGTATTCTTGAAGTTGGCGACGCGTCCCTTGTTATCGGTCAACCGGCCATCGTCGAGTACCTGTAGCAAGACGTTGAAAGTATCCGGATGGGCTTTTTCGATCTCATCGAGCAGGATGATCGAATACGGGCGTCTCCGTACCGCTTCTGTCAGCTGTCCTCCCTCATCATAACCGACATATCCCGGAGGTGCTCCCACGAGTCGTGAAACTGAATGCCGCTCCTGGTATTCACTCATGTCAATACGCGTGATTGCCTTGGAGTCGTCAAAGAGCACTTCTGCGAGTGCTTTTGCCAATTCTGTTTTACCCACACCAGTCGGCCCGAGGAAGATAAACGACCCAATCGGCTTTTTCGGGTCCTGCAACCCGGCACGTGAGCGCCTGACTGCGTCCGAAACAGCTACGACCGCCTCGTGTTGTCCGATCAACCGTTTGTGAATTTCATCTTCGAGGGTAAGAAGTTTTTCCTTTTCGCTCTGCAGCATCTTCGAGACCGGTATCCCCGTCCAACGTGCTACTACATCGGCGATATCACTCGCAGTCACTTCCTCGTTTGTGAATCTCCCTTCCTCGGGCAGGTTATCAAGCTTCTCCTCTGCGGCCATCAGCATGGCCTTCTGTTCCTGCATTTCACCGTATCGAATCTTCGCTACCCGTTCAAAATCACTGTCACGTTCTGCTTTTGCTGCCTCCAGCTCAAGCTCTTCTATCCGCGTCTTGACATTTTGAACTGCCTCGACGATGTCCTTCTCATTCTGCCACGCCGCTGTCAATCCCTGCAGCTCAGACTGCGCATTCGCAATCTGCTCCTGGATGATCTTCATCTTCTTCTTGTCGCCCTCGCGTTTGATAAACTCGCGCTCGATCTCAAGCTGACGCACTCTCCGGTCAATCTCGTCTATCTCATCTGGCACAGAATCGAGCTCAAGGCGCAGTTTTGCAGCTGCCTCGTCAATCAGGTCGATGGCCTTGTCGGGCAACTGTCGATCGGCGATATACCTGTGTGAAAGTTCCGCCGCACTGATCAGCGCATCATCACGAATATCAATCTTGTGATAGATTTCGTACTTCTCCTGGATTCCTCTCAGAATCGAAATCGTATCCTCCACACTCGGCTCGTCGATATAGACGGTCTGGAATCTCCTGACCAGTGCTTTATCATTCTCGAAATATTTCGAATACTCGTCAGACGTTGTGGCCCCAATCGTTCTCAATTCTCCACGTGCAAGGGCAGGCTTGAGAATATTAGCCGCGTCCATCGCTCCACTTCCACCACCGGCACCGATGAGCGTGTGTATTTCATCAATGAAAAGGATAATCTCCCCCTCAGAGTTCTTCACCTCATTGATCACCCCTTTGAGTCTCTCTTCAAATTCTCCCTTGTACTTGGCCCCGGCGATGAGTGATGCGAGATCGAGCACATAGATTTGCTTGGTCAACAGGCTTTCCGGCACGTCCTTCTGTACGATTCTCCATGCGATGCCCTCTACGATTGCTGTCTTACCGACCCCGGCCTCTCCGATCAGGATCGGATTGTTCTTTTTGCGCCGTGAGAGGATATGCATGATTCGTCTGATCTCTTCGTCTCTGCCCACGATCGGATCAAGCTTACCCGACTCGGCTCTTTCGTTGAGATTGACGGCATACTTCTTTAGTGCATTGTACTGATTGTCTGTCTGCTGGTCTGTGACCGACTTGCCCTTGCGCAATTCCTTGATCGCCTCTTTAAGGGTCTTCTCTGTTGCGCCGAGCTCTCTCAGCAGGCGTCCTCCTTTGTCTTTTCCCTGCACGATAGCAAGGAGGATGATTTCTATTGAAATATATTCATCACCAAATTCTTTGAGCAGTTTCTTGGCTCTCGCCAATGCCGCATTTGCATCGTTGGTGAGATACTGCTTGTCGGTGCCCTCTACCTTGGGGTAAGTCTTCAATTCCTTTGCAAGCTCTCGCTCGAGCATTGTCAGGCTCACGTCTACCTTCTGGAAGAGAAATTTTGAAACATCCTCGTTGGTCTCCATGATGCCCTTGATCAGGTGTACGGTATCTACCGTCTGCTGATCGTAGCCACCTGCGACGCGTTGCGCCTGGAGGATGGATTCCTGCGCTTTTATTGTGAAATTATCGTAAGTCATATGTTTGGGTTATGGTTATCTAAAATTGATTTGTGTCTTCCCTTTTCAATCCGCAAAAGGAGTACCATGCCCTAAATTGGTACATTTTGGCAGATTATTGCGGAAATAGGTGCCAAAGTTGCCGTATTCCTGTTCGAGTTGACTCGCATATTGCCCGTACTGTTCATTGTAAACCGCAAAATGAAATGTTTCGGCAGGCTACCTAT